>Ga0194047_10000457_pt1 | contig 27733 bp, 30 predicted proteins | sample JunL225m_MetaG_2_FD_160070 | JGI IMG/M metagenome (GOLD analysis project Ga0194047, IMG submission 160070) | Anoxic zone freshwater microbial communities from boreal shield lake in IISD Experimental Lakes Area, Ontario, Canada - Jun2016-L221-5m | ecosystem: Environmental > Aquatic > Freshwater... | reverse complement strand
AGAGCTAGATGAGATAGTTAAAGAAATAAACAACAGACCAAGAAAAACACTAAACTACAGAAAACCAATTGAAGTTTTTAACGAATTTTTATTTAACTGTTCGGTTTAGGAGTAGAATTCACCAATTATTAAAATCTAATTATGTAATATTACTTTGTTGTATAGGTATTCTTTGTGAAGTTGTGGGTAAGGTGTAGTTTATAAAAGGGGAGATGTCACGCTCAGGGACAGAGGGGTTAGACTATCTCATCATCACAACAAAAGTAACTCCTCCTGCCTCCTCTTTCACAAAGAGGAAGTGGAAAATGAACTCATACCTAACATCTCTTAATAAAGGAAAATTATTTATAATTCCATCGAGATCCTTCGACTAGCTCAGGATGACAACTAAAAAAGCCCAAACAGAAGTGTTAATAACGAGAGATAACAAATAGAACATGGATTACTGATCAAGTCAGGAAGACAACCGAGGAACACACCCCTAACCTATATTTAATAATTCCAACGAGATACCGCTTAGCGGCATGACATACTTATTCCTAACTTTTAACTCATAATTAACTCTCCCCTAGCTTGCCAGCGATAAACCCACTAGCCCAACCCCAAGAAAGATTGAAACCTCCGACATCTCCATCAACATCAATTATTTCACCACATAGGAAAAAATTTTCACATTTTTTCGACATTAAGGTGCCTTTTTCTATTTCCTGACTGTTAATACCACCTGCTGTAAATTCAGCCTCATTCCAGCTCAAAGTGTTGGTAATTTTTACTCGATAATTATTTAATAGTTCACATATTTTGTTCTTTTCGATTTTACTCAGATCTGAATTTTTCTTGTCCTTATCAATATTTGCGACTTTAAGAATCGCTACAGCAACTTTATTGGGAAGCAAGCCATAAAGGCTTTTTTCGATTGTTCTTTGTGGCCTCTTCGTCCATCTATCATTCATTATCGAATATATTTCATCATATCTTTTGCCAGGAATAAAATTTAATCTAACAAAGACATCATCTTTCTTATCTCTATTAAACCTAATAGAGATTTCACGGCTAATATTTAATATTGCTGGACCGGACAAACCGTATTGAGTAAACATAACATCATCAGTCCGACTTTTAATTTCTTTACCATCTATAATTGAAGTTGCCTCAATATCCATCTTTAACCCCTGTAATTCGTGAGATAATGGATTCTTACCTTCTACTGGCAAAGCCGAAGGTACAGGTTCCACAATACTATGCCCTAGCCTTTTAGCAATTTCATAACCAATACCACTAGACCCAAGAGCAGGATAGGTTTTACCTCCAGCAGATAAAATCAAATATTTAGATTTGAAGGCAAAATTCCGAACTTGTCCCTCCTTTGGATTTCCTTGCTTCGCACCAACGGAGAAAGTATCCACATTCTTATCCACATTCAAACACTCTGTATTCAAATGAACATCAATCTTATATCTTTCTAATTCATCTTGTAATAAAGCCGTCACGGTTTGAGCTTGGTTAGTAACAGGAAAGACCTTACCTATGTCATTTTTCTTTTCGAGATATAATTCTGCACCTAAGTCATTAAAGAAAGATACTATTTCATCATACCCAAATTGAGAAAAGATAGAATTTACAAATTCATAATCAGCACCATAGTAACTAGTTTTTACTTTATCACTTAAATTAGCATTGGTGATATTACATCGACCAGCGCCACAAACTAGAATTTTTCGACCCAAGGCAAAAGTCCGGTCTAGAATAGCAATAGAGAGCTCAGGATGATGACGTTTGCACGAAATCGCCGCCATCATACCTGAGGCACCGCCACCAATAATTATAACGTCGTAATTAGTTTTTACAGGAGTCATAAAGGAAAAGAATACTTTGTATTATACGATATAAAGAAAAAAAGGACAGGTCAATTAAACCTGCCCTTAAAATAAATTTACTAAATTAGATCAGCTAACATAAGGATTAAAATTTGCAGGTCTTTTATTAGTAACTTGAAGCTTATAACTATCAACTGAAGGCAACCATCTGCCTTTATGAGTGTATATACAATCAGGAGTTTCAGAAGGAACCATATTCAATCCTATTGTCTGTCCCGATGCCTGGTTAGTAAAAAGAATAGTATCACCTACTTCAACTAGTACATTTCCATCATTAAAGGTTAATACTCGAGGTCTATCAGATGCTTTTCTATCTTGGCCAATTTGACCGCGTTTAACTTTTCCTGATTTAATTATTGTTATATTACTTACACTCATCTGAAAACAGCTAATTTCAAGACCTTTATTAGAAACTGTAAATTTAGCTATTTGAGGCATTTGTTCATAATGGCCTGGGTTCAAAGTAAGAATAGGATTTAGTTTACCTGTCTGTTGACTTAATTTATCTGAACGAAGAGCATTTGTAAAACCAACAGGTATAATGACTTCAGGCAATGTTATTGGTTTTTTACCTAACTTATCACCAACAAAAGATAACAAGCTATTTGCAACACCTTTTAGCCCCCTTACAGCATTTTTCTGATATTCATGAAGTTCTAAAGGTTTTCGTGCTCGTTTAGGAATATATAACGCATCAACTGAGTTTTCCAATCCATTCACAACCTCTTGTTCATATACAGGGCTACCATAATACAAATACTCTCTTGTTTCAATAGTTTGCTGCTTTTTCGTAGCTTTTACTATTTTAGGATCATAATATGATTCACCAAATGTGACATTGTCATCATGATGAGGTCCCCCACCAGAATAGACTGCATTGCTTAACATTTTTGCCTTAGGATCTCTAACTTCATAATGTCTAGAACCTTGCTCGCCTAAAAGTCTAGGTTTAATTCAAGCTTCAAAGAAGTCACTCATTATTATTTTATAATAAATATTATCCTATATTATAGTATAATGAGGATGTCATATCAATATTTACAACGTTATTTCACAGGAACCAATGTGTAGCTTTCAACGGGAGGAAGATAACGCCCAACAAAACGACTCCATATATTTCGGGGTACAGAAGGAAGTCCAACATGCAGAGAGATTGAATTATATCTGACCTTATCCACTGTACTAATCGTAATTCCATAGCCTACTTTTAAAGCAATAGGTTCATCATTAAAGCTTAATTATTTTATTTCCTCATAACCTTCTTTATTAACTTGACTAATGAATAATTCAAAATCGCAATTATTGACACCATGTATCATAAATCCGTCTTTAGAAATAGACAATAATACTGCCATATGATGGTCTTCACGAGAATCAAGTACAACCGAAGGAAATAGTCTTCTATCTGCGGGAAGAGAACTTTGATCGCGTCTGAAACCTAATGGAATAAGGACTTGTTTATCATACTTTTGAAAAGACAGAGCGTCTTTTTTATGTTGAACGAAGTTAAAAATAGACATAAGCGCTGAAGTCACACGGTTTTGACCTTTTAATGTTCTAGATTCATTTTTATTCAGCTCAATATTTTGCCTAGCCTTCATAGGAATAAATAAAGGAGTCATTGGATAACCTGAATTAAAGCGGATTTCTTACGGTAATACAGGACTACAAAAAAGTGCATTTTCATAATCTTGCTGAATTGTAGATATCTGTTAGTAAGATCTATTTTTGGGTCTAATCTTTTAAGTTTGTAAAGAAGAAAAAACAGAAGCCGTAACGCTACTAACGCTCGAAAGGTTATCTATATGCTATATATAACGATCATAAGAAATTATTATTACACTTTTTTAACCAACAATTCTGAAATACTGCCTTCTCATCTTACTAACTTTGTTTAATAAATCATATGAATCAGGATTAAGAGATATAACATTACCTATAAAACATTTCTTTCATACTAATAAGAAAAGTTAGAGTTCAATACCACTATTATAAAACCTAAGTCCAACCCAACTATGTAATTTTAAAATCATTTTGTACAATGCGGCTCGTGCATAAAGACCGTTTTCCATCTGCTCAAAATAGACTAGACCGAATTCTTATGAGTATCAAGATCAGTGCTCAACTCGCTATTTCGAGGAAGAGCATTTGCTATTAAAGTATGAGACTGCAATTTTTGAAGAGTAGATAAATCAACATTATATGGTTGCATCATTTTCTGTTGTCCTTCTTTCTCGTTTAAATCTTTAGACCATTCCAGCTGAGGGCGAATAACATACAAGATATCTGTTTTACTATACACTTCATCTGTTTCTGTGGTTTCATAAATGTTTTTATGATAATTTTTCAGATCATTTATTCTATCTTCGCTTGATTTCATCCCTTCAGGAGCAACAATATTTATCCGAGTATTTTTTGTTGTTAACCCAACTAATCGAATAAAAGACGCCATTGTTCTACTATTTTTAGAATCACCAACAAATGTAATAACCTTACCATCTAACGATCCACCAAATCTTTCTGCAAAAGTAAACACATCAAGAAGAGCCTGAGTAGGATGCGAATCGACACCAGCCCCAGCATTCACTATAGGAACAGACAAAACTTTCTTTAATCGCTCAGGAGCATCATTATCTGGATGACGAATAACTAGCAAATCGGCGACAGTACATTTTTGTGTAGCAATCATCGTATACTCCAAAGATTCTCCTTTCACAATGGACATATTTTGTATTTCAGAACGAAACATTGTCGATGCCCCTTGTATCGCCGCAGCACTCATTGAAGATTCATAAGTTCTTGTACTAGGCTAAAAAAAAATTCCTGCTACAAAATAACCTTTGAGATTTTCACCAGCGATTCGATTCTTTATTTCAGACCTAACTTTTCTGATCTCTTCAAAGACACTTTGCAATTTTGCATCATCAGATATTACAGTCTCAGTATCATAGCTTTTACCTGCAAGAAAATTTTTTATAATAGGCGTATTCGACATAAGAAATATAGTAATAAATAATTAGAAAACTATGCGATAGACAACCATAAACTTAATATGCATTTTTAGATAAAGTTTTTTTTTCATTCGATAAATACCTCTCATATTCCGTCCATTTACCGCCAAACATATCTGCAATAATTTCAACGGATAAATCCAATGTTTTAGATTGTTTATCACAATCTGGATTTATTTCTGCAATATCAATTCCAACTACATTTTGCTTAGAAATTTTCCTAGCCAAAAAACTAATCTCACGATAATTCATTCCTCCATTATTAATAATTCCAGTCCCCGGCGCGATTTCCCAATCCAAGCAATCAATGTCTAAACTAACATGCAATGGTTTATTATTTATCTTATCGTTAATTTCAGTCCAGATATCACCAATCCCCCTCTCTACAATATCGTCGATCGTATAAATGCTAATATTATTTTTCCTAATATAATCCCATTCTGCATCATCCACATCTTTAGCACCCAAAATAATAATATTTTCTTTTTTTACAAAAGGATATTTATCAAAATATTTGTACAAAGAATCTCCAGCTATCGTAGATAATGGCATGCCATGTATATTTCCCGTAGGTGAAGATTCAGGAGAATTCACATCAGCATGATCATCAATCCACAAAACAAATAAATCGTCATATATCATACGGTCAGCTAGAACAGTACTTACCGCAACACTATGATCTCCACCTAAATATAAATTAATATCTTGTTTCTTCGTGAGTGTAAGAATTTTATTTAACGACCTCTCTGTTAATTCTAGAAATTTATATAAATTTTTTGGCTTAATTTTATTATCAAAAAAATTATCAATCTCTATATCCCCACAATCCTCATAAGATAAGCCACAAGAGTTCAAAGCATTGAACAAGCCACTTTGTCTAATATTTGCAGGAGCTTTTTCACAACCATGTTTATTACAGCCCAAAATCGAAGGAAGCCCAAATATATTTATCATATAGGATTAAAAATAAATAAATACTTGTTATAACAAGTTAGATTAATGAAATTTTTGGATAAAAAAAAAGAGTCCTTTTCAGGACTCTTTAGAGCTATTTTACGTATATGTTTTCTATCTCTTGTAAACATATTAATACACTTATATCGTCAGTAATAGTAACATAATAAACGTTTTGATTATAGCACCTCACATTAATATAAAGATTTTTTATAAACCGAGTTAACCGCATTAAAAAACGGCATTACTAACATACCTCTCCTATCTATAATAGACCATCTATCATTATCTATTTCGTTTGAAAAAAGTTCCCACCAGTTAATTCCTTTTAAATCTGTATTTTTCAATACCTCAAGAAGTCTCTTTATTTTATACTCATAAGCATAATCCTTAATTCTTCTACTTTCGTAATTTTCATTCCACCATGGTCTAGCAATAGAAACTTCGGTTAAATAGACTGGCAATTGTGTAGCGTTTTTTATATATTGTATAGTCCTTGTTAACTTTAAAAATGCCATATCATTGTTCTGTAAATCGATATTTAGGCTATCATATGCAGAATATCCAACACCATCTAAATATCGTGCAACTGAAGGAATAACTTCTGCGATAGCACTTTTCTTTTTTTGGTCCATTGAAGCAACAACATTATTTACTTCTACTAGTAATCTTATCTTTTGCTTTCCAATATGGGATAGATTAGCATCATTTTTTGCTTTACCAATTGCGGAAAGATAAGAAATAGCGTTTTTTACAGACCTACTAGATGGACTTGTATCCCTAACATTCTGTAAATCTTCTGTATTGTAATTAGTTTTTCCCGTATTACTCGACAATAAGAGCCAATCAATTTCGTTTGGTACAACAACAACAAATTCTGTATCACTATCACCATATTGATTTAAAAGTGAATCAAAGAAATCTTTATATTCATCATAAGTTTGTTTACATCCCTCTTTGTACTTTTTTTCATCAACAGTTCCAAATTGCCAAGAATTTGAACCATTAAAAGTTTCTGCTGTTATATAGACTCTATTTAGTCCCATAGAAAACACTCTCTGATATTCAGGTTGTTGAGAAACAAATAGCAAAGAGCGATTATCACAAAGATTTGGATTATGATAGGTAATATTTCCAGAGCAAAATTGAGGTGAAATCATTATTTCAGCACTGTTTATTCCACTATATTGAAGTATTTTTGCACTTTCAGAAAGAAAATTATTATTTAAGCCTAAAACATCAAAAGGAGACGGAGCAATTGCAACACTGAAGCCCCCCTTGGAAGAATCCACAACGGTATTATTTTTTAAATTTTCAAAAACAGGATATTGAGATGGAGACAAATCAGCACCTGACGTAGATATGTCGGCACTCAATATTAAACCAAATAGAGTAAGTCCAATATATTTAGTGTGTTTCCGCCATTGCTGGCTTATTTTTTCAGAAAGAGCCAGTTTTGGAATATCCTGGCGTAATGCACGAATCACAAAAAATCGAATATATAGCAATTATATAATATCTTATAAAAAGATAATAGATTTACGTAATAATAACATTTTTACGAACTCGAGTACTCGAAATATTTGCTATTTACTGATAGAATCGGACGTTCTAATATAACTTTGGTTATATTGTCATAAAGATATTTTCGGAACGAGGAAAGTAGCTCAGTTGGTTAGAGCGCCTCTCTGTGGAAGAGGAGGTCGAGGGTTCGAGCCCCTTCTTTCCTCCCAAACAGGGGTACCGTTCAAAAAGTGGCAGTTATTAGGTTGAAAAAACCGCATAAATAGTGAACCGTAAATTCTACAGGCTTCAATATAAATAAACCTTTGTTTAATTAAATAAATCTTCTATTTCAGCAATTACACGTAGTTTTAGAAAATTTGTATTTAGATCCTATTGAAGAAAAAGAAAGGCCATTTAGATGATCTAATAAAAGAAGTTTAGGATTAACTTCTTTAGAAAAATCTACTTTAACAGAAAAATATTTTTTACAAGATTTACATAAATATCTAATAGAGTTTCCTCTTTTTGTATGCCTAATAACATCTTTAGTTAATCCACAAATTGGACAGCAATATTTTTTTCATATATGACCCATCTAAGTTAGTTTTAGTGCATCATATAGCCCCAATCTACCATTTTCAACTGCCACTTTTTGAACGGTGTCTTCTTTTTGCGATTCACTTAATACTATAATTTTTTTAGAATTCGCGATTGCTTCTTGTTCAATATCAACAATTTCATTATGAATTGATGAAATTGGGTTTTCCTTCATAAGTTCATATTGTTTCTGCAGAAAATGAAAAGTAACAACTGAATTTAAATTATTGTCATGTTTCATTAATTCTTTTGCAGTTAACCATGACATCCAGTTATGTATATGTAATAAATCAAATTTTTGATTATTAGATATTATTTTTTCTGCCAATTCTATTTGCCATTCATTAAATTTAGAGAAATCATTGAATATTTCATATTTTCCATTGGATAATAGGCTTAGATCGGTTTTTTCTGTAGTTGTAATGATATTTGGATGCCCCCCTTACTTTTAGATGCCGTTCCAATCCACACCTGTATATTTTTTGGTGGGAGATTATCCGCCAACTGACTTACATGCCAGCCCATTCCCCAGAGAGGATTCGGTAAATAATCACTCGATAATAAAAGTAATTTTAAAGGTTTTTTTCATCCATATGATATTTAATAAATAGTTAATTTTAACTATTTTGAAAATCCTTAATTAAAAGTATGTTTTTCTTGGTATCAATATGACATAGACCACCATTAGGTATTGTAAATAATGGATCCGTATGACCAAAGTTAAGATTATAAATTATCGGAATATTCAAATTATGAAAAGCATCATCATAAACCATTTCTTCAGAATCAATATCCGTAAAACCAGACTTTGATGCATATTTTCCAATTACAATTCCTTTTAATTCACTAAGATTTACTGATTGTGAAAGATGAGTAAAGAAACGATGTATCATTGCGGTATCTTCATCTTCAGATTCTTCTAAAAAAAGTATCTTATTTTTTAAATTAGGGAAATATTTTGTTCCTGAGAGAACCAGAAGAGTTTGTAAATTAGAAGCAATTATTCTGCCTTCTGCTATTCCCTGTTTATATATTTTTCTTCCTGTGTTTTGTTGGATAATTCTATGATTGGAATCCGATCTAAGAAAATATAAATCATCAGCGAATGTGACAGCGTCCTCAATAACTAGCCCCTCTGTTTTATCGAAAATAATTTTCATTAAATACTCATATGAATATTCGAAGACATCCGGTTTATCAAAAGTAATTCCAGAAGGACCCATATATGTTTTAATTCCAGATAATTTGTTAACCGCCAAAAGTATTGCAGAAACATCTGAGAAACCAATCAGAGGCTTAGGATGTTTTTTGAAAAGTTCATAATCCAAATAAGGTAGCAATTGATTAGAATTAGCCCCCCCCAATATGCCATTAAGACATCTATAGAGTCATCAGATAACATTTCGTGTATAGCACTCACTCTCTCAGAAATAGTACCTGCTTGATGGCCGTATAATTTGCGAACTTGAGGATGTTCGTAGATATGAAATCCTTTCGATCTTAAAAAGGAATAGTCTGATTCTTTTGGCTGTCTCAAAAGAGGACTTGATGAACAAAAGATTCCTATTTTTATATTATTATTCATTTTTAAAAATATTAAATGTATTTAGTCTTTGTAATATAGAAGCTACTTCTTGTCGATCAATGCCATTATCTCTCAAATAATTATTTATCGTTGCAGCAGGATCATTAAATGTTTCTTTTGGTTTCCTATCGTTTTTAACTGACCATAAATATGTGCTAACACGTTTTACGATATTAACAAAACCTTCTTTTCTTATGACGCTCTATAAACTTTAATTCTTTTTCTAATTTAATATTTTTTATTTCTAGAAAATCTACAAATTGAGTCATTTCAGTTACAATATCTTCACTACTTTTACCCATTGCGGATCCAATAAGCTGGAGTGATTTAACATATTGTTTATACATGTGATCGACTCCTTGGTCACCTAATTGAGTACCTGCTAATCTCATTCGAACTACAGATTCTAAAGTAGAATAGTATTTTTTAGCAAGTCCCAATTCAAATGGAAATAATTGAAAGACTTTAGAAAATTTTAGTGCTTCGTCTACACCGACAACAGCTGTTAACATAAATTCATGTCCGTATCCAAACTCTGTACCAAGTTCTTTTCCATTATTATTATAGATTGTTACAATGTTTCCTATATCAAACCATATTTCATTCGCTGGATTAAATACAGAGACTGTGAGTCCTTCCCCATAAACACCATCTATTCCATATGGCCAAACATAATATTTTTCTGGCTTTGTATCATATTCTGTTGGAATATCTACCACAGAATCTACAGTATCAAGTCCTGAATATTTTTTTGTAGATCGTAACATTAACCTTTCTTTTTCAACCCCAAGATGATTAATTGTAAAATCTACAGCTTCTTGAACTACTGTATTAAATCGGCCCTCACGAGAAAGTATTCCCATCATGGCAAAATATATTTGACCATATGGAATCCACTCATTATTAAAAGCTTCGTTATAGGCTCTCTCCTTAAACCACTCGGTTCTGTTCTCATTTTTTACCGTATTGACTACATTGAGATCTTTTCTCTTTCTATATTGTTTAGTTTCTTCATTCTTCCTCCTTTTCCTTAATTCTAAGGTGTTCGGATTAGGAATAGAACTCATGATTCAAATATGTTTCCACATAAAATGATAAAATACATTACCCCCAACGAATGTAATATATATGCATATACACAAGTGTATGAAATAGAATCTGACGAAGTTCCAAATTATAATCACGATGACTTTGTAGAATACCAATGGCTAACTCCACAAGAAGCATTAACAATAATGGAAAAAGAAAACAGAACAGACTGCGACTTACGAGTTTTGCTCGAAAATATATATTTATAGGAGAGATTATAAAATGTGCAAAGTGCTACATTCTATTTATCTTCTGGCTTTTTGAATATTCCCACTTGAACTTTAACATTTCGACTGGGAGAATACTCACCTAATAATTCGTATTCGGTAAAGCCATAAGGAGAATATGCTCGCCCCTCTGGAGTCTTGCGTGCAGAATCCTGGACAGAAAAACCTTTATCTAGAGCCTTATTAAAAATACCCCAATTATCACTCCCCGAGTCTTTTTTCACCCAGAATGCCAGCCCCTGATTAACAGAATCTCCCCAACGGTCAAGACATAATTTAAAGAGTTCGTGAGTATTTAAAATTTTTGCATGAGAAACAGAACCATCATCATTAACTTGGCGAGTAAAAGCATCGAAAAACAAGAATGGTTCTTTCACCTTTATTGAGCCTTTTTTGAAAGATTCCCTCGAAATTCTAGCTTTAAATTTAAAATCACCTAATTTACTATGCTCCCTTATTACAATTTCTTCTAAATTATTAGAAATGAGAATTTTAGTACCTCCATTAGTGCTAGAAGATAACACAACTCGACCAGTACAAGAAAAAAGGTCCTTTGGTAGACGTCCTATCCACTCACCATGATATCCGTTATCCTTTATTGTATCTAGATCATAGCCATATGGTTCAAAGAAAGTAGCAAGTTTATTCTCACCATTAGATTCCACTTCATTAGACTGTATTACCTCTATTTTTTCCCTAATATAGCTTCTACTTTTTCTTGACCGTCTTGCATCATCTTCAGGACGTTTTACAGGAGTATTGGAACCAACACTCTCTGGAACATTAGGATTTAATTCTTGTGGTCTTTTAGCACTGAACATTTTTTATACTTTCATCCCTTTTTAATTAAGTGCAATATTTGCTTAATCTTTTTTTATATTTCATATAAAGTATAACAAAAATAATAGTTACTATAATAGCTAATAAGTAGATTAAGTTATTTACATCAGAAAATACATTTGAAGCTAATGTATTTTTGGTACTCTTCTTTGCAGCTAATTCAAATATAGATAAATAATTTGTATCACATTTTATAACAGAATTATTATCGTTAGTGCAATTATCAAGTTTAGCCCAATTATTATCTTTCCATCCAAAAATCGCTAACGTTGCCATGTCATACCCATCTATTTCATTTTTTGAATACTGTATTTGTATTTTTTCTGGTTGATTAAATTTAGTAACAGTATCGAAAGAATTTTCTAAACTTTTAATATCATAAACATGATTCCCTATTACATCAAAAGTTTTTGGTTGCCCGATAGTATGTATTACAGATTCTTTTTGAAGTTTATTAATTTTGTAAGTTAAATTCTTTGTAAAAGAATTTTTTGGAATTTCTAATTGAACACCACCCAGTTCACTAGACAGTTTCACTATTCCACCATCTTCATTTTTTACATATTGACTTGTATTTGTCAGAACAGGAGCCGAACCAATACACCCTTTGGTAATAATAGAAAAAGATTCAGAATAAGAAATATTTTGTGATAAATCTACAGCTTTAATTCTAAAAAAATATTCGGTACAAGGTAATAATTTTTCAATTATTATAGAATGTAATAAATTATCATCAAAAGCTTTTCCTTTACTATCTAACATATTACTAACGCCATATTCAACTTCGTTTATAGTATTTTCTGATGTAGCCCAATTAATTACCACATTATCTTCATTTCCTGTATAAGATAAATCATTTAACACGGGAGAAACAGTATCCAACGTTATAGAGCACGAATACACAGGAGATATTTCTTCATTAGGATTAATAAATTGGACATATACTTTTTTTATTCCAGCACCTCCGTCAAGATTCCAGGTTTTGGATACCGAATAATTTTCATAATGTTTATTAGTAAATAATTCATCATTAGATATTTTCATTTTTAACTGACTGGATAAAAAAACGTTGTCAGTTATGGCGATGTTTAAAGAAATAGTTTTCAAATTAGAATATTGAGGACAAGAAATACTGCCTGAATAAGCAGCTTTTTTCTTATTTTTTTCTGCAGGAAAATTATTATTTACTATCTTTGGTATACCAGAACTATTTGTCATTCTAACAGTTGGTAATTCCATAATATTCGACTGTGAAATTACAGTTCCATATTTAGTCGTTCTACCAATACGATAACCTGCCGTTTTTGCAGCTTGCATCACACTTTGATTATAACCACCTGAAGGATAAATTATAACTTGAGTGTTTTGACCCAATGTACTATCTAACGTTTGTTTCGAGTTTTCTAATTCTTGAGTTAGTTTTTGCGAAGATATATTTGCAAGATTTGGATGTGACACAGTATGAGAAGCTATTTCATTACCCGCCTTTTTCATTTCCAATATTTGATCCCAATTCATATAATTAGGCTTGCCCACATTCCCAGTAATTACAGCAAAGACTCCTAAGAAGCCATATTTTTTTAAAATTGGAAAAGCAACTGAATAATGATCTTCATAACCATCATCAAATGAAATTATAATTGGATTAGCAGGAAGTTTATAATCTTTTTGAATGTAATTTAAAATATCTTGAAAAATTATAGGTGTATAACCCATAGATTTTAACTGATTCATTTGCTTATCGAAATTTGTTGGAGAAACAGAAAGACCAATTCCAACAGGATCTTTTGGATCATTATAGTCACGGATGTAATGGTACATAAGTGTTGGAACATAAATATCTTTGAAATTCTTAATCTCTGTTTCAACTCCTAACACTTGTGGCTTTTTATAATTTGCTAATACTGTAATTTTATTTAAAGAAAGTTTTGGATTAATAATATCAGGATTAATTTGAGAATTATTTGATTCCTGACTTTGACTTGTCAAAAAAAATGAAGCTGAAAAAATAACTATCGTTAATAGCAGAAGAAAATATTTAAAAAATTTATTAAAAAACATTAAATAAGAAGTTCTGGATCATTCTAAGTTATAAAAAAGTGAATATCAATTTTTGAATTTATTCATTGTCCCCAATCTGCAATTTCAGTAAATCTGAAATAAAAACCAAAAGGATCTACTATACGGAAATCTTTAACCCCCCAAGATTTAATTTCCAAAGCTTGAGCAATTGATTCTGAAGCAAGATTAGGTAGAACATAATCCCATAATTTATCAATATTAGAGACAGGAATAGTTGTTTCTACTGCATAACCACGAAGAGTATCAGATGGAAATTTTACAAAATATTCTTGTTGTGAAACCGACTCTCTACCTCCATAAAAACAAATAATGGTTCGACCAAGAACTTCATCATTTCTCGCTAAAATTAAATATCCAAGTTCGTCATCAGTTATTGGATCTGACGATAATTCATAAAAACCAAATAAAGCATAAAACGCCTTTGCTTTATCCAAATCAGGGACGTGCAATTCCAATATTAAATTATTTGAAATATTATTTAACGACATTTGTTTTTACCAACCAAATTCTTCTTTAAATATATTTTTTTCTTCTACGCCTTTTGACATAAGTTCAGCAGTAACACCATCCATCAATGGTTCTGGCCCACACATGAAATACTGATAAGACTTTATATCATTCTTCAAATATCTTTTCATTAAGTTTACGTCAACATGTCCTTTTTCATAAGGAACATCGGCTTGTTCTCTACTCAAGCAAATCACAACCTTAAGATTCGGAATATTTAAAGAATCTAAATATTTTTTCAACGAGATATCTTCAATAGTTTTATTTGCATAAAATAATACAACCTCTTCCAAATTTGCATAATTACTTTTTATATATTCTATTAATTGTATAAAAGGTGTAATTCCAATACCACCAGCTATGAGAACTATTTTTTTTGATGTTGGCAAATAAGCTTCTTTGGTGAAGACTCCATAAGGCCCATCAAGATAAACACTATCTCCAATTTTTAAATTACCTATTTTCGCTGTGAATTTACCTGCTTTTTTTATAGCCAAGTAAATTTCATTATTTTCAGGTTTGAAATAATAAACAGTGAAGGGATGACTTTCACCCATACCATGGAGTTTAATATCCACAAATTGTCCCCTTTTCGGCTTAATTGGACTATCAACAGGAGTTAAATTTAGACCTAGCACATCTTTATTAATATTATTTATACTTTTCACTACGTACTTATTACTAAACAATCCAATAAATTGAAAAAAGCGATACAAACAAATTAATGAAAAAATTAGCATCGTAATTTTAATATTATCTTGAATCATGGAACTTTTGAAAAAAGTACCAATTTGTTCAGCATGTATATACGTTAGTGGTAATACAACATATGCTAAAGAGTGAATGAGTTTCCAAATACGGTGAGAAATTTTTTTACGCACCAAATAACTAGACAACCAAACTATTAAAACTAAAATAAATATTAACTCCCCCAAAACAACCTGAAATTCATAATTATTCGAAGGTATGACTTTCAATAATATTTCCTTTCTATTTATTAATGACTCTAGAATTAAAGTCAGTGGATGAAGGAGAAGAAGCAAAACCGCATTTATGCCGATCCATCTATGCAAATTAACTATAGAAATTACATCATCGGTAAAAAGTCGAACTATGGATTTAATTCCGAGGACATATTCCCAAAAGAACAGCACAAACATTAATAAACCAGTTATAGAGCCAATAACCCAAAAGGAATCACGAAACATAAAGAAGCCTCTGAATGTATACTGTAACGAAGGTATCAACATTAGCAATATTGAAGCTAATATTAGTAAATATAGAAAATATACTTTTTTATTTTTCATGATGCCTTAAATAAATCTGCCGGATAATTATTACTTTTTATAAACGTACTATCTTCAAAAACAATTAAATACTCAACATTATAATAACTACTTATCTTTTGATGCAATTCTTTTGGCGATAAATATAGTGACGTGCTTACGATATCTGTATCAATACATCTATCTCCAAATGTATAAACTGCTTTAACATTATTAGATGTATTATTAATATTTACAAGATGATGAAAGTCTTGATTATCATATTTCCATCTTCTCTTACTATTGGATGATGATGCAATTGATTTATTTTTTATCTTTATAGTTCCAATCGATTCATCCAAGTTAAATGGATTTTCAAGTCCAAATTCAATGTCCAAACAATTATCACTGGTAGCATAAATATCTCCACCTGCATTAACTTGAAAATAATTTATATTTTTATTAAGTAAATAATCTTTAACTTTATCTACCAAAAAGCCTTTGCCCACTCCACCTAAATCTATTTTTACATTAGAATCAATTGTTATTTTACTTTCATCATAATGTATAGATCCAGTTTTATATCGTTTTGTTTTTTTTGGTATAAAAGTTTTTTCGGAATCATAGCCCATATCTTCGAGAATTCCTCCAATACTAAGATCAAAGACACCAGAAGTAAGTGCCCTAGCCTTCTCTCCTATGGCAATCATTTTTATAAAATCTTCTGAGGGATTATTAAGAAATTTTTGATCATTAAGAATCGAAACTTCACTAGTAGAAATGAAACGAGAATATTTGTTTTCAAAATCTTGAACCATTAATTTAACATTCTCTATTATTGCTTCGTCCACATTTTCAAAAAATTCAACAAACCATGTTGTCCCAATTCCATTGAATTCAACAATTGTATACATATTATGATCCCCCGCTTTGTCTTGGAGTTGGAGTAACTGTCGGCTTGCTTACGACACGAGTCGGTGTAGGAAACGGTGTTGACGTAGGTAAAGGCCTAGGTGTTGAGGTTGGTGCAGGCGCAGAAGTTGGTGCCATCGATTGTCCTGTGCTTTGTATTGGAGTACTTGTTGGGTTAATTTCAGGTGTTGATGTTAGTCCTAAGGTAGGGAATTCTGTAGCTATAACACCAGTCTTTTCAGGATTTGGAGTAGATGCGTCTGGAACAGTACTTATTGGAAGTTTTTCGGGTTCTGAACTTACAATAGAGAATATTACACCACCCGCTCCAACAGCAACAACTAGAAACATACCACCTATGAATAACGGTATAGATAATTTTACGGATTTCTTCTTCATACAAATTTTTTTATATTCTATTATATTAGGAAAGATTACACACAAACAAGATTCCAGTATAATACCTTATTAACATGAAATCCAGATGAATTTTTCATTGATAAAAATAGATTAATCTCAGCAATTAAGTTTTTAGACGAAAGCAAATTTTTAATCAAAATAACTTACCATTCCCCATGATGTAATATCTGTAATATAACTTGCAAAAAATACTAATTGATTTTCTGGAGTTAAATATTAAATTCTAACACATTATTTTATTAACACAGAATTATATATATTAATAGGAAAGAATTGTTAACAATAGCTTCTTTGTTATATACTACATGCTGCGATAGAAAATAAACAAATGATCAAATCTTTCAAAAAAATATTATTATGTACTTTTGTACTAACAATTTTTAGTGCTTTTTTTATAACTATTTCTAATCCATCAAGTATAGTTTCAGCACAAGAGAAAAATATAATTATAGAAAAAAAGGAAGGCGATTTTTTTTCGGCGTTTAAAGATTTCACAACAAATTCAGAATTAGCAAAGACAAAAATAGGAAATTTAGATTTGCTATATATAATATCGAGGCTCATAGAAATGTCTTTTTTCATCCCCATGATTTATTTCACACAAAAGAAAAATAGGTTTGGAAAAGTATACGATGCAATTACAAAGAAAGGCATTCCTTTTATAATTGTAAATCTATATGAAAAAAAGACTGATAAATTTGTAAAAAGCTCCGTAACAGAAATAGATGGAAGTTTTAATATATTAATTCCGGATTATGAAAGAGAATATTATATTGAAATTAAACAACCTGGTTATGACTACATTCAGAAATCAAATAAATTAATTAATATTGAAAATAATAAATATTCTCAATACACTGGAGGTTTTTTTATAGCTTCGAAAGAAATTAATTTCATGATTCCATTAATTAGAAATAACGATGAAAATTTATTAAAATTAAAGTTTAAAAATATATTTAAAAATATATATAAATTTTTTGCAGAGTTTTATATCCCCTTCGCATTTTTGTTTGTTCTAACATATTGTTTTATTTTTCTAGATTTTATCCAATTAGGTTTATTTTCTTTCTATTTTTTATTTTATGTTTATTTGAAATTTTTTAGAATACACAAAAACAATACATATGGAACTATACAAGAAAAAAAAGATAATATATTATTTCCACTTGAAGATGTCTATATTCGAATATTAAAAAATAACCGTCAAATAATTGAGACAATTATTACTGATAGGACAGGAAAATATTCTGCTGATTTCAAAAGAGGCACTTACATAATAAATGTATACAAAAAAGGATATGTAATTGACGAATCGACAAGAGCCCAACAAATTACACCAAACTCAATATCTTACTCCATACTCAACCAAAGCAATGGTATAGATATAATCATGAAAAAAGACTTCACAGAGAAATAAAACACCATGAACGTAAGCTAACTGTAACCTCTTGCGTCTAATTATATGAAAGAGAATAAATATGTTTCTGAAAAAGAATGTCGTTGATAAAGCTAAGCACGGAGATAAAAAAGCTTTGGAAAGTCTGTATACAGACCATATCCGAGGGCTTTTCATCTTTGTCCGGACCAAAGTGAATACCGAGGAACAAGCTGAAGACATGTGCTCCGAGACTTTTTTAAAAGCCTTTAGTAAGTTAGATTCATTTCAGGAAAGAAGCTCTTTCAAATCATGGCTTTATACCATAGCGCACAATTTAATATTGGATTCATACAAAAAGAATTCAATGGAAGTAAAGATTAAAGATTTTGATCCAGTGCAAGAAGAAGAGGAAGAACAGTCTGTCAGGACATCAATTGACGATTTACAGCAATTGAAAGATGTTATGGAACAATTACCAGAAAATTATAGAACTGTGCTTGAATTGAGATTTTTAAGTAATTGCAATATCAGAGAAACTGCAGAACTAATGGAAATTTCAGCAAACAATGTAAAAGTTTTACAAAACAGAGCTTTGAAAAAAGCAAAAAAAATAGCTAATGATTTTTGAGATGAATATTAAAAAAAAGCTTACAACTTATGCTGAAACACTCTCCCCAACCAAGGATCAACAGGAAAGAATCTTTATAAAAACTTTTGGTAGATTGCCTGATAATAATATCTCAAGCATAAATAAAATGAAAAATTATATTTTGGCACATAAATATATAACAAAAGGAATCTTTGTCGGTGGTATATTGATGTTTATCGCATTACCTTTAATAGTTCTAAATTTAGGTAAAGTTACCAAAGAACAAAATGTATATAGTGATTCTTACCAAACTAGTTTAAATTATGCACCAAGTACAGTTTCAAAAACTGAAGACACATCAATGGGCAAGAGCAATCCAGCATCATTGCCAGCAACAACTGAAGACACTCAAACACAAGAAGCGAATAGAGCTAAACAACAATCAGCAAGGATAACTCTCGTGTCAAACAACGTTAAATCTGATTACCAAGTAATTAGTAATACGGCAAGTGAAGAAAACGGTTATATAGCGAATACAAATTTCACAAGTAACAACAGTGCTCGAGCAACTGTAACAATGAGAATTCCAAGCAATAGATTTCAAACAGCTCTCGATAAAATTAGAGTTTTGAAACTTGAAACCGTATCCGAAGAAATTTCAACAATAGACGAGCAAAACGAAATTACACAATCACAATCTATAATTAGCAATAATTTGCAGAAGATAAAAGATCTGGAAAAGAAGAAAGATTTAGAAAAAGATAATGATAAAAAAAATATTATTGATTCTGAAATTCAATATTTGAAATCTCAAAACGATTCTTATCAGAAAAATATTAACAATATTAAAGTTTCAACAGATTTTTCTACTATAACCGTTAATATAAGTGAAAGAGCTAAAGAGGCAGGATTAATAAGCCAAGACTGGGGCAATATAGCAACGTCTGCTCAATTCATAATAATATTTTGGATTCAAGTTATCATGTGGATATCTTTACCAATAATATTATTAATAATAGTAATTGTAATTATTAAAAGATCAAAGAAAAATATTTGAAATATGTCCCGATGAAAGTCGGGATTATTTTTTTATTAAAAATCTCTTGATATAAAAGAAAGATCCCAATGCAAATAAAATTATTATTAAAACAATAGGTGTAAAATCCCAAAGCCCAGTACTAGGTAGTTTATTAGTACTTGACGAAGAAGAAGTAGAAATTGTTGATGAAACTGTCGTTTGTGATAAAAACGTACCGCTAGCATTGTAATAAGAAATTGTTTCCATACCACCTGCTACAGGCTGAACATTCAGATATACCTTAGCTCCATTTACATCAAGATAATAATATTCGAAATTCATATTTTTTATGCTTTTATAGATATTATTAACATACCAGTGCCTGGAGGAGGAAATGTGAACGTGGGTACAGGAACGGAAGAACCACAATTTGCATTCTTTCCATACTTTGGTTTACAAGATGGATATCCATTTACGATAACAGTTTGTCCTGTCCCACTATCATAAATATTAGTACAGTCTTTATTAATATTTTCACACCATGCATAATCCATTAAACATTTATTATTTGCAAAATAATACTTAGTACTTCCTAATTTAGCAGAACAAGCCACTTGATTTTGTGGAACACATCCTTCACTCTCTCTATAGATTACATTACCAGCAGTTATCGTGGATTCAGAAAAATCATATTTACATTCATGAACCTGCATTAATTCTCCTGTAGGACTGGTTCCATTAGGAACTCTACTAAAACAATACCAAGTCCCATATGTACCATCAACTAAGTAATACTTAGCATGATTATCTTCACATTTACAACTCGGTCGACTGTCTTGAGCGGATACCCCTCGACTTGCGCTATCGGTCATAAAAGCAGTATCTGACGGACAAACCGAGGTACTGTCTGATATAATAATTGCTTTATTGTTTATTGGTTTCGTAGTAGTCACTATCGTAGAAGTTGGAGTGATTGTCGATGTAAATTTTGGTACGCCAGATGTTGAATTGGGAGCTGGTGTTGGTGTAGGTAGGACACAGACAGAATTGACACAGACTTTTCCTGAATCACAATTAACTCCTGCAGATGGATTGCAACCACCACTAACACCGCAAAAAGTAGCACTGTCTCCTGACTTAACACCACATGCTGAGCTACACCATGCGGCCTTAGTTTGTGCACTTCTTGCATTCATATCAGCTAAACCTAAATTGCATATTGATGTTTGTGGAACAGTATTACCATCGATAGTAAAAGTTTTAACAGCGACAGTAGTTACTGTAACACCTGTTGTACATTTGGTATAACAACCCCAATCATAGCTTTGAATTCTAGTCTTTCCTGAAGGGCATGTTCCCAAATTGCCAGAGCCACATTGTGCGACATTATTAGCAAGACAAGTAATATCCAAAGTTTTAGTTGTTCCTGAAGGACATGCACCGGCAGAATCTGGATTAGTGCCATTCGAACATATTTTTTCACCAACTGGTGTATCGCCACAATTTGTAGAGGCTTTGGAATTAGTAGAGGTTGACCCTGAATTTAATAATAGAACAGTTGCGACAACAACTGTAATAGACAGTATTAGTGTGACAAAAATAACAATAAGAACGATCGTATTCTTCTTTAAAATTATAGCCATTGTTTTAGAAAATTTCTTATATTAATTTAATTCATTTTTTAAAATTAATCAATTTTCTCCTAGTTTTTTTTGGTAAAAAATGATGTTTTCAATATTAGAAAGATAGTGGGCTTTTTTGAAGGAAACAATATTAATTTCATATAACGAAGAGTATTTGAATATTTTGATAGATAATATTATTTCGAATGCAATAAAATATAATAAGTTTGGAGGAAAAATAGAAATCACTGCAGAACAAAAATTTGATAAATTAACTTTAAGATTTTTTGATTCCGGCATAGGAATGTCTTCGATAGATAAGGATAATATTTTCGAAAGATTTTATAGAAGTAATGGTAATACACAAACGGGATATGGACTAGGTATGGCAATTGTAAAAGATGTTTGCGATGTAACTTTTTTACGAATAAATGTAGATTCTGAATTGAGTAAACATACCCTTATAGAAATAGACGAATTCGTATTGGTAAATAATACATAAATTGATATTATAATTAATATTTTCTTATTCGAGTTTATGATAACAGAAAGAATTTTTTACGAATCAAATTCGCCTCAATATATCGAAGCAATGAAAACAGCTAGATTAGCTGCGAAAACGATAAAGAATAGTTTTCCTGAAGCTAGAGATATTTATGTTTTCGGTAGTCTTGCGAATAAAAGGCTTACTGACAAATCAGATATTGATATAGCTGTAGTTTGCGGATCACGCTCAAATTTAAAAAGATTAGAAGAATTAATGAATGATAGATTGAAAGAAGAAAAGTTAAAAATTGTTGAAAGAGAGAAACCATACTTAGGAATAGATTTACATTTAATTCACGACTGGGAATTTCAAGCCCAATCCGAAAAGGAGGGCGATATTAATGAAATGATAAAACAAAACGGAATAAAATTACAATAACAATTCTTCCCACAACTGTTCTCTGCCCTCATTTGTTTTTGTAGAATAAAGAATTACGTTAAATTCTGGAAATTGACCTTGTAGAATTGCGAGTCTTTTTATAATCTCGCTTTTTTTAATTTTATCGGATTTATTAGCAACAATAATTACATTTAGTTCATACAATTTCAGCATGTCCAGTACTTCCAAATCCATATCCTTAGGACCTACTTCGGCATCTATAATTAACACGACCTTTCTTGTTGGATTCTTGTCCTCAAAAAGGTACCACAGCATCATTTTTTTTAGCTTTACCCTCTGATCTTCTGATAACTGAGCATAGCCATAACCAGGAAGATCCACAAAGTAAAAATCTTCATTTATAAGGAAGAAGTCCATTTGTTTAGTTCTACCAGGCATGGAGCCGGATCGAACAAAACCTTTTTTATTAACCAATGAATTAATAACACTTGATTTTCCCACATTTGATCTACCAATAAAGGCTATCTGCTTACGGCCATCCTTAAGGATTTCATCGCTACCGATAATTCCTTTGATAAATTGTGCAGTTTTAATAGTCATAATTCATAATACCTTAGATAGTATTATAATATGATACTAAGAATATAGATACAAAGGGATTAAATTTTCTTCCATGGCCATCGACCATGTATTTCGACTTGAAGCTGAAAACTAATAACCATCCTAACAGCAACGATTACGGCCAGAACAATGGCATCGTTAAGAGTTGGAGTTGTAGCAACTGTTATAATGATGTCTCCAGCTATTAGAAATTCCAATCCAAGCAAAATAACCTTCCCAAAATTTTGACGAAATAATTTATAAGAACTTTTATTTTTTTCTAATAAATTTAATATATAAATAAATGATGAAACAAAGAGTCCAATTACAATAATTGCAATTCCAATAATATCTATTGCCTTACTTATATATAAAGTTATTTCTGAAAAAGTCATAATATTTTTTAATATTTATACTTTAACATTAAGTTGTCTTTTTTGATAAACCACTATCCCGATGGCAATTATTACCAAACCAGAAATAGCTAGTATCGATAATTCCAAAGTTATATCACTCAGTGTTAAATTTTGAGTTAGAATTTTATCTATAGCAGTTGTCCCCCACTTACTTGGTAGAAAATCGTTAAATTGAAAAACACGATTAAATAGATTAAATTCCATAACACTGCCGATTCCGTTGATAAAAGATCCAGAAAAAAATCCAAAAATTATAGAAATTATAGTACCAATATTTGTTGACGCTTCAGATTTTTTAACATAAGAACCAATTAATAAACCAATACCAATTACAAATAAGGAAGTCAGTAATGCTGGTATGAAAGCTAAAAACACATTACCAGTGGCTTTGTACCCGAAGGCAACGGCTGTGAAGTAAAGAATTAGAACTTGGACTACGCTAATGAGCAAATAATATAGGATAGAGCCAAAAATAATGTGAAAAGACTTAGCCTTACTATTTGCAAATCTAAATATATAATTTTTTTCAGTAATCGTTGTGAAGCTTTGTGCTATTCCTGGAATCAATATTAAAAGCCCATAAATAATTAGTCCTGGTGCTAGAATATTGAAGACGGAAGTTGATACATTTTTATTCAAAACCTCAGAGGATATAACTTTGGAATCAGGAAGGATAGCATTATAAAAAACATCATTTAATATTCCTTTATTTTGCTGGAATTCAAGATTATTTTCTTTACCAATTATATTTATCGAGAAAGGAATATTGGAATTATTGGATGAAGTAAGGATTATGCCAGTATTCAATTTATCTTTTTTTATTTCATCTTTTAGACTATTAATATCTTGATAAACTGTCGTAGTAATTTTTATACTATCACTTTGATCATCAACTTGTTTTAAAATTTCTTTAATATCAGGAATTTGCGATCCAATTTCTGGTTGGACATAAAGCCCTGTTTTCAAATTAATATTTCCAGCATTACCTCCGAAGGCAACCGCAAAAACTCCCATAAAAACAACAGGAAGAATAAACATAATCCCCGCAGATTTAAAATTACGAAGAAGATTCATCAGGTTAAAATAAAAAACAGCAAATGTAATTTTCATATTTTTATAATTATATTTATTATTCTCTTACGTCTTTACCTGTTATAAGTAAAAAAATATCTTCCAATGAAGGTTCTTTTATTGAAATATTATGTATAGGCAGACCTTTTTCTGAAATAATTTTAACAGCATTATCCAGCGTTGCCAGCATATCTGACGCTAAACAAACAAAGACTCCCTTTATTAATTTACCGTCAGGAAAAACTTTTGTAAGCTCTTTAATAATATTTGATGATTCTTGTTCATTTTCTGATCCTAAATCTATGGTTAAAAAATTACCATCACCATGTTTTCTTTTTAATTCACCTAATTTTCCTTCGGTTACAATTTTGCCATGATCTATTATAAGAAAATAATCACATAGTTTTTCTGCTTCATCCAAATAATGATCTGTCAAAACGATTGAATATTTCCCTGTTTCCGCTAGTTGATTAACAAAATCCATGAGAAGAAGTCTACTCTGGGCATCGATTCCTGGTGTTGGTTCGTCGAGAAAAATAACTTCTGGATCATGGATTATAGAAATTGCTAAATTCAATCTTCTTTTATATCCACCAGATAAATTTCTTGCCAATGTTTTTAATTCTGGCTGAAGTTTGAGTGATTCTATCAAGAAGTCAGTTCGCTCTTTAGTTTTTTCTTTGCTAAGATTATAAATAGATGCTGACATGTGCATATTTTCCAGAAGCGTTAGATCTTCCCATATAACAATATCTTGAGGCATAACCCCCAACTTCAATCTATATTCTTCTGGTAAATACGAAAAACTTTGACCATCGATTATTATTTCGCCTTCTGTAGGTTTAATTTGTCCAGTTAACATCTTTATAGTAGTGGATTTACCAGCACCATTTGGTCCCAACAATCCAAGTATTTTTCCAGGCTCTATATCAATATTTATATTATCAACTGCAACTTTATTGTTGAACTTTTTTACTAATCCACTTGCCTTGATGTGCATTTTTAATTATTTTCAAATATTTATTTATATTTTATAAGATTTGAAAAAATAATTCAGCCTTTAATCTCGCCCTACCCCCTTGTATTCAAAACCAATTTCTTTCATTTTTTCTTTATCTAATCTATTCCTAGCATCAATAATAATTTTAGCCTTTGATATTTCTTTAATTCTTTTCCAATCAGCATCAATAAATTCTTTCCATTCTGTAGCTAAAATAATAACGCCAGTATTTCTTACACATTGATCTATATTTTCTGTCAACTCAACTTGAGGATCCAGTTCTTTAATGGCTTCATCCATACTTTTAGGATCATACACTTTTACTTTATAACCCTTCTCAATTAATTTATTTATAAGTTTTATAGATGGTGATCTGCGAACATCGCTCGTACCAGGTTTGAAAGAAAGCCCTAATACAGCTATTTTTTCTGTTAAATTTGGATCTATTTTGCTTATCACATAATCTGCCATATCATTATTTACATTAACAGCCGCTTCCATTATTGGCATTTCCACATCATGAATTTTGGCAATACTTATCAAACCACTAACATCTTTGGGGAAACAACCTCCTCCCCATCCCAATCCTGCATATAGAAAGGATTTTCCAATTCTGTCATCCAAACCAACACCATTCATCACATTATTTACATCAGCATGAGTTTTATCACATAGAAGTGCAATTGAGTTTGCAAAAGAAATTTTCAAGGCTAGAAATGCATTTGCCGTTACTTTAATAAGTTCAGCACTTTCCAAATCTGTTTCAACTACTTTAGAGTTGAATTCTACTGAAGTTCTTTTGCCAGATAATGTTTTGTAAAAAGTCGCATAATCAGCAATATTTGAGAAATCTTTATTTACGGTTTGTTCTTCAATCTTACTAAATATATTTTTAATTTTTTCCAAAGAATTCTTATCATCACCACCGACAACTAATCTGTCAATAAATAAGGTGTCGTGAACAGCAGATCCTTCTGCTAAAAATTCTGGATTTGAAACATAAGAAAATTCTAAATCATGTTTTTTTTCATTAATAAACTTGATAATTTTTCTTCCTGTACCAACAGGAACAGTACTTTTTTGGACATAGACCGCACCGTCTTTAGCATATTTCGAAAACGATTCTGCTGCTGAGAAAATATATTCTAGATTCGAACTACCATCGCTGTTATCTGGGGTTCCAACACACGAAAAAACAATATCGGAATTTGGAATACTCTCCTCGTAAGAAAGAGTCGGTATTAAATTTCCAGATTTTAAGCCATTTTCTACAAATTCATCTAGACCCAATTCATGAAAATATGATTTACCAGTTTTTATAATATCTATTTTTTTCTCATCAATATCGATGGTATAGACTTTATAACCAATAGAAGAAAGTATAGCCGCAGTAGTCAAACCAACATAACCAGTACCGATGATTGAAATTGTGTGTTCCATTGAAAATAACAATAATTAGACACAGTGATATTATTATAAATAATATTAGATTACAATAATGCTGTACTGTTTTGGAGTTTTCATTTTACAACAGAATATATACTCTGTCTCAATTCTTCATCGAATGATTTGGAAAAGGCTTTGTAAATTCCATCTAATCGGTGTCTGAAAACCAACTTGTATTACCGTCTATATTCACTATATTAAAACTGTGTTATGCGGACTTTCAGATATTCGCTGTTTTCTTAGTTAAATATTCATTACTCATAGCACCTTGTTCGAAGAGTTCAATACTTTTCTCAATAATTTCAGGAACAAAATTAAATTGATATTCTCGCAAAATATTTATCTGAACCTTAAACATTTTCTCAATCCATGTATGCCTCATTCCTAACTGTCTGAAATCTATCATCTCAAATATAACGTCTAGTATGTCACATAAATCAAATAAATCACGTTCATTTTCATTAAGCTCTATCATATCCAATTTGAAATCATTCAAAATTTCACTCAGTGCATTATATTCAGCTTGCTTATAAATAACTCTAATATCATCTTCAAAGAAACTTTTGAAAGAAGGACTACTCGTTGGAACATCGTTTATAATTGATTCGCCCCAATCGTGAGTTATACAGAATTGAAGAATCTTAGACATATTCACATCTTCAACGTACTTTGCAAAAATCATGCACATATATGTAACCCGATAAGAATGCTCCGCTAAACTTTCTATTAAATGATTTGGAATTCCTGCAAACAAATTTGGACCTGTTCTCTGAACATGTTTAAAATTATTCAATAATTGTAGACCTTTGAAGATTTTTGTAACATCGGGAATTTC
>Ga0194047_10000454_pt1 | contig 27872 bp, 16 predicted proteins | sample JunL225m_MetaG_2_FD_160070 | JGI IMG/M metagenome (GOLD analysis project Ga0194047, IMG submission 160070) | Anoxic zone freshwater microbial communities from boreal shield lake in IISD Experimental Lakes Area, Ontario, Canada - Jun2016-L221-5m | ecosystem: Environmental > Aquatic > Freshwater... | reverse complement strand
TGTGGGCAAAAAATCTAAGGAAGGGGAAGGCGGCTCTCCAGCTCCTTTCCTTTCTGAAGAAATTATTAAAATAAATAACAGTGATAAATCAGTTAAAACGGTCAACGTTATTTAGGCATTGACTTTCCTAAATCCTAAATCCCCATTCCCAAATCCCAAATCCTAAATCCTACATCTAACATTCACCTTCTACTTTTCAACAATCATTCTCCATCACACAAAATACCCTACCTTTGAACCTCAAAAATCAGGAAAAACCAAAGCGTGAAGCAAACAAATTATTTAGAAGAACTCAACCCTATTCAACGCGAAGCTGTCGAGTGTACCGATGGAGCAGTGATGATAATTGCAGGTGCAGGTTCCGGAAAAACAAGAGTACTAACCTATCGAATAGCCCATTTGATGAAAAAAGGTGCCGACCCATTTGGCATACTTGCACTCACGTTTACCAACAAAGCTGCTCGCGAAATGAAAGAGCGTATCGCAAAAATAGTCGGCGAAAACGAAGCTAAAAATCTTTGGATGGGTACGTTTCACTCAGTGTTTGCTCGTATTCTACGAGTCGAAGCCGAAAAATTAGGCTACCCCAGCAATTTCACCATTTACGATACCGATGATTCCAAAAGCTTAATAAAATCAATCTTGAAAGAACAAGGTTTAGATGATAAAATCTACAAACCAAGCATCATCCTCAACCGTATCTCCACAGCCAAAAACAATCTCATTTCGGCCTCAGCTTACCTTAGCAATAAACAGATACAAGAGGAAGACCGCCAAGCCGTCAAACCAAAAATGGGAATCGTCTATCAATTGTATGCCAATCGTTGTTTCAAAGCCGGAGCCATGGATTTTGACGATTTATTGTTCAACACAAATGTCTTGCTACGCGATTTTCCGAAGGTTTTGCACAAGTATCAACATAAATTTAAATACATTTTGGTAGATGAGTACCAAGACACTAATTTCTCGCAATATGTAATTGTCAAACAGCTAGCCGCAGCATTTCGCAACATTTGCGTAGTAGGCGATGATGCACAAAGCATTTATTCGTTTCGTGGAGCCAGCATCCAAAACATTTTGAATTTCGAGAAAGACTATCCCGAATTGAACACCTTTAAACTCGAGCAAAATTACCGTTCCACAAAGAACATTGTAGGAGCAGCCAACTCCGTAATAAAAAACAATAAAGAACAATTAAAGAAAAACAGTTTTAGTGCCAATGCCGATGGCGAATTAATAAAAGTTGTTCGTACCGAAAGCGACAATTCCGAAGGAAGCTATGTTGCTCATTCCATATTCGACACCAAGATGAATGAACAAGCTCACAACCGCGAGTTCGCCATCTTATATCGAACCAACGCTCAAAGCCGCGCAATGGAAGAAGCCTTGCGAAAACAAAACATCGATTACCGCATTTATGGTGGCGTTTCGTTTTATCAGCGCAAAGAAATTAGAGATTTGTTAGCATATTTCCGCCTTACCATTAATAATAATGATGAAGAATCACTCAAACGAATTATTAATTATCCTACAAGAGGCATTGGCGATACCACAATCGATAAAATAGTGGTGGCCGCCAACGATCATAATATTAGTCTTTGGAAAGTAATCGAAAATATCAATGAATTTGAAATTGGATTGAACTCAGGCGCTAAAACAAAGGTGGACGAATTTGCAACCATGATTAAAAGTTTTTCCGCCATGTTGCATACCCAAAATGCTTATGATTTAGGTCAACACATCGCTGTACACTCTGGTATTTTGCGCGATTTATATGCTGATAAAACACCTGAAGGAGTAAGCCGTCACGAAAACATCCAAGAGCTTTTAAATGGTTTAAAAGAATTTTCAGAAAGCCAGATTCAATTGCCTGACGACATTACCGACTTGGATGAAGAAACGGTTGATTTTAATCAAAACAAAGAAGAAGAAATAGAAAACTATGAATTAAAAATTGAACCGCTTTTTCAAAATGAAGAGATTGTAAAACAAACAATAGCCAACACCTTAGAACCTACTTTAAACATATTCATGCAAGACATCGCCTTAATGACCGACTCCGATAAAAAAGGCGAAACCGAAGAGGACCGAAACAAAGTAACCTTGATGACCATTCACTCCGCAAAAGGACTAGAGTTCAAATACGTTTATATTGTAGGTCTTGAAGAGAATCTTTTCCCTTCGCAAATGGCACTTACCGATAGAGCTGACTTGGAAGAGGAACGAAGATTATTTTACGTAGCCCTCACCAGAGCCGAAAAAAGAGTAACACTCACCTACTCCACCTCACGCTACAAATGGGGAAACCTTATCTACAGCGAGCCTAGCCGATTTATTGAGGAACTGGATGAAAAATTCATTGAATTACCCTCCGAAAAATCAAGTGGCCTATTTGGAATGGAAGATTATGCTTCAAAACCTAAACTTCGAACAGGAAAACCCAAAGAAACTTTTGTACAACGCCCTGTCATTGGGAAAAAACTTGTCAAAGTAAATTCTGCTCAAAAAACATCTACCGATTTTGACACCGAAAGCCTAAGAAGTCTTCAGGTGGGAATGCAAGTCCTACACGATCGATTTGGGAACGGAAAAGTTATTAGTATGGAAGGTGCATTCCCCAATAATAAAGCAACTGTTTTTTTCGAAGGTGTAGGCCAAAAACAATTACTCATAAAATTCGCAAAACTTTGGATTGTAGGGTAACCTATTTACGTTTCAACATTTCTAACTTAAAGACATAAACAAAATCAAAAAAATAATATATCGACTTTTATTGCTACTAGTTGGCAATAAAATAAAAACACGACCACGTAATATAAAAGTATCTAGAAACCTAAAATCGTTCTACGATTTTAAATCTTCATTAATTGATGGAACCAATTTCGACTTTAATACTCTCCGAGGCAAAAAGGTATTAATTGTCAACACAGCTTCTAAATGTGGTTACACCCCTCAATTCCGCGAATTGCAAGAACTTCAAGAAAAAATGAAAGGCAAACTCATCGTACTTGGATTCCCATCAAACAATTTTAATGAGCAAGAACTCGATTCAAACGATGAGATAGCCGAATTTTGTCAAATTAATTACGGTGTAAACTTTCAGATGTTTTCTAAATCAGAAGTTATTGGGAAGAATCAAAATCCTTTATTTCATTGGCTTTCGAATAAAGAATCAAATGGATGGAACGACCAAGCACCAACATGGAATTTTTGCAAATATCTTATAAATGAAAGGGGAGAATTAACCAATTTCTTTTCTTCATCTGTTAGTCCTTTGAGCAAGGCATTATTAAAATCGATAGATTAAGGCAAAGTTAATTTTATCAACATTTCGTCACATCATGCAACCTTTCCAGACATATTCAAGTCTTTAAGTTAGATAATTTTTAACCAAACCTAAATTATCTAGTTATTTTTATATACATTTGCACACATAAAATTTAGAATTATGAAAAAAATTATTCTTACTAATCTTTGTATCCTGTGCCTTTCAATGCACATGTTTGGTACAAATTATAATTCAACCAATTCAGGTACCTCGCTTTGGAGTTCTGCTTCATCATGGATTTCTGTCCCTGGTGGAGTCCATGCAGTTCCAACAGCTAGCGACAATGTAACTATTCTTGCTGGACACACTGTTAAAATAGGAGCTGCAGGTGCTGTGTGTAATAACCTCACTGTAGATGCTACTGGGAATTTACAATTTTTAGGAGCATTAATATTATCTGTAAGCGGAAACTATACACTCACTGGTTCTGAAGTTGGCGCAACTGGACAAATCACATTTACTGGAACAGGGACAACTATTACTGTTACAGGGACTGTTGCTGCCAATGTTAAATATCGATTCACCAATTCAAGAACAATTGCTGCAACATCTGTTATTTCAAAAGTTGGGCAAACCATCTTGGATGCGGGTGTTACCGTGAATAATCTTGGTAATTACAGCATGACATCTTTTGCAACTACAACTACTTCACAATGGACCAATACTGGTTCTCTTACTTTAAACATCAATGGATTCATGCCAACAGGTTCTGGAATTTTTGATGCATCTCCTGTAGGAAACACTGTAACCTTAGCCTTTAGTAATGGTTTCCTTCCTCCTACGCCTTCTGGTTATTCAATTCTTATTGTTTCAGGTTCTGGAACAAAAAAACTACAACAAAATGAGGTTGTAGCGAGTAACTTAACAATTAATACTGGAAGTACATTGAGCGCGAATGGATTTAATTTAAGTGTAGGCGGTAATTGGGTAAAGAATGGTTCCTTCACTGCAAGTGTGGGCAAAGCAGTATCTTTTTCTGGCTCTTCTGCTCAAACTCTCTCTGGTGTTGGAACAACCACATTCGAACAACTTACAATTGCAAATACAAGCGGAGGAGTTTCTGTAAGCAGCGGAGCATACATCATCAATGATGTACTTACAATCTCTTCAGGTGATTTCAACTCGAACAACAACTCGTTCACCTTGATATCAAATGCAACTAATACTGCACGGATAGCACCTGTTTGTCCAACCTGCCATATATTTGGAAATTTTATTGTTGAGCGATATATAACAACTAGAGACACAACTTGGGCTGATTTATCGTCTCCAGTGCAAGCTTCAACTTTTATCGATTGGAACAATGAATTGCCAGCCATCAGCTATACCAATTCGCCTCCGAATGCTGTTCCTACACAATTCACATGGAGTGAATCCGCTAACAATTACGTTGCTGTTACTTCTCCTGCAACTGCTCTAACTCCGGGCAAAGGATTTGAAGTTTTTTTATCTGGTAATTTTTCTTATGCTAACTTACCAAATACAACTTTAACTACAGTTGGTGTTCCTAATTTTGGTGACAAGAATCTTAGTAGCTTAATCTCTTACACTGCACCTTACCCAAGTGGTAGTTCTAATTTAGTGGGGAATCCATTTGCATCAAGTATTTCTTGGGATTTGGTTTATGCAGCTTCCTCCCATCTCGACCCTACTTATGATGTATTCGATTTTTTTGCTGGTTCGTACGTTAATCATACTTTATTAGAAGGGCCTTCAGGTTATATTGGTTCTACGCAAGGCTTCTGGGTATATACTACTGGAGCATCACCAAGTTTAATTATTCCAGAGTCGGCTAAAACAACCGCTACTAATAGTGATTTAAGAACAGTTGCAACTCAACAGTTTTTTACTCTTAAACTTTCTAATGCAGAGAACAAAAACACTTATTCTCATATTTTAAAAATAGGTGCATCATCTGATGCCACTGATGGTTTCGATATTGGAAAAGACCATTGGTTTAGAGAAAGTCCGATTAAAGCTGCGCCTAGCATTTACACTTCAATTGATGGTAACAAATCCGTTATAAACATTTTCAATTCGAATGATGAAAACTATGATATGCCTTTCACTGCTTTAGCTGGTGTTTCTGGATATTATAAAATTGAAGCAAAAGGTTTTGAATTACTAGGCGATTATACTTGTATTAAACTTGAAGATAACTTGCTGAATAAAATAATTGATTTGAAGGCAGAACATAGTTATACCTTTACATTAAACACTACTGACAATGAAGATCGTTTTGTCTTACATTTCAGTAAGAGTGGAAACTGTAAATCAATTTCTTCTAATTCAAATTTATCTACCGTTGAAAACCAAACGGAAGTTTTACAAGCATCAAATGGAAATATTATCAATTTCAATTTAGGAGAAACAACAAACACTAGCATCTCTGTGACTGATCTTCTTGGCAGAACCATTGTTGAAACAAAAAATATTGCAGCTTATAACCAGACCTATAATGTAAATCTACCTGAATCATTCAGTGGATTCTATTTATTGAAAATAGATTCAGAAAAAGGCAGTATTATAAAGAAATTTGTAAAAAAATAATTAATAATAATTGATTTTGTTTAACCGAATAATCTAACAATCATGAGAAAAAAAGTAATAAAACTATCGCTAATTATTGCCCTAATTGTATCTCCTCTTTTAATATCCAACTCCTTTGCAGGAATGGGTGGTGGCGGAGGTCATTCACGCCCATGTGGAGGAGCATTTCCTCCATGTCCTGTACCCTTAGATGGCGGTGTTAGTTTGCTCCTATTAGCTGGAGCTGCTTATGGTGGAAAAAAAATATACAATCACACAAAAAAGAATCCCTCATAAGGGATTCTTTTATTTAAGTTATAAATGAATTTTTCATTTATTAAGAATCCTACAGTTCGATTTCTTTTTTTCATTTTCCTCTTTTACGTTTCTTGGTATTGCATTTACAATCTATGGTTACATCCTATGGAAACCATGGATATGTTTGTTATCGACAAATCTATTGCTGTTAGTAAATGGATATTGGAACTTTTCAACTACAATGTATTTACAGGTGAAGATCGATTAATTGGAATTGATGGGAGCGGAGGATTATGGGTTGGAGATAATTGCAACGGGATAGCCATGTTTGCCTTATTCAGTGGATTCATCGTTGCTTACAAAGGCAATTGGAAATTAAAAATTGTGTACATCCTAATTGGTATATTATTCATCGAACTGTTGAATATTTTTCGCTTAGTTGGTTTGTCTATTCTTGATATTCATAGTAGAGCTTGGACCGAATTCAACCATACTTACACCTTCACGATCATCATCTATGGATTTATTTTTTTACTATGGATACTTTGGGTAAACAAATTTTCGAAAAAAGCCGTAGGTAACTAAACTTTAACATTAAATATTCTCGAAAACCTAATCTTCTTCTAGCGATTTCGTGTTCGAATAAGACTTCCATTTAGCAATTACTGTTTTCATATCTTCTGGTAATTCCGAATCGTAGTGAAGATATTTTCCCGACACAGGATGATTAAAGCCTAGCGATTTTGCATGCAAAGCATGTCGTGGTAACAAGGCAAAACAATTTTCTACAAATTGTTTATACTTTGCAAATGTGGTTCCTTTCAATATGCGATCACCTCCATAGGTTTCATCATTAAACAACGAATGACCGATATGTTGCATGTGAGCTCGAATTTGATGTGTTCTACCTGTTTCTAATTTGCATTCTATCAAACTTACGTATCCAAATCTTTCCAACACTTTATAATGAGTTACAGCGTGTTTGCCAAACTCGCTATCAGGAGGAAAAACGTCCATCTTTTTTCTATCTTTCAAATGTCGTCCTATATTACCAATCACAGTACCTTCTTCTTCTTGAAAATCACCCCACACCAAAGCAATGTATTTACGGTCCATGTTTCTGTCGAAAAAATCTTTAGCCAATCGAGTCATCGCTTGCTCAGATTTTGCAACAACCATGATGCCTGATGTATTTTTATCAAGACGATGCACCAAGCCTGGTCGTTGGTTCTCAACATTTTTTTCAGTTGTGCTTTTAGTTTTATCCTGAACCGAGGTTCTCGTTTTGGGATTTGGTAACTTTTGGAAATGGTATACCAATGCATTAACTAGTGTGCCAGTGTAATTACCATATCCAGGATGAACAACCATTCCTGCATTCTTATTAATCATTATTAAGTCATCGTCTTCGTAAACAATGTCGATGGGAATGTTCTGTGGAATAAGTTCTATTTCACGAGGTGGATGAGCAAAAACAACTGTTATTACATCATTTGGTTTTACCTTATAATTTGACTTAACAGGTTTTTCGTTAACCAAAATATTACCATTTTCTGCTGCCTGTTGTATTTTACTTCTCGTGGCATTTTCTATTCTATTGGTGAGAAAAACATCTACACGAAGTAGTCCTTGTCCTTTATCTACAACTACTCTGTAATGTTCGAATAATTCCTGATCTTCTTGTTCATCCAGCACTTCATCATCCTCTTCCCTCATTTTATAATCAGTAATTACTTATTTTGCTTTTATAAATTTTTGTATTGAAACACATCCTTCATTTTGTAACCTAACAAAATAAACACCTTCGGAAAGATTTGAAATATCAATAAACTCCGTAGTTGTAGATTTCCCTTCCACAATTGTTCTTCCTACCAAGTCCATTATGGTAAACGAGACTTTAGAATTTGATGCTAAACTATTATTCTGAAAATACAGTCGATCATCTGCAGGGTTAGGATAAATTAAAAATTCCGAATCTATTTTCTTTATTTCATTCACACCAACAAATTCGGCAGCAGAGCCAAACACAGCACGCATCATCAAGGTGCCTGGGTAGGGCGATGTATACCAAGTTCCTGTGGTGTTATAAAAAACTTTATCCGAGTGGTTGGTGCGTTTATCAACTCCTACGTTTAAAAACTGATTGGTGTTTTGCAAGAAACCAACATAGAAAGTAGAAGCGGAAAGAATAATAGGATGTGATAAATAATAACGAATAAAATGGTCGGGGCCGTATTGTGCCGAATCGTAATTGGGTGAAAGCGGTGGATTAATATTATCCGAATAAAGAACATGTGAGTCATCAGGTTGTCCTGCACCATTGTCTGCCCAAACTTTCATTACTATTGAATACAAACGCGCATCATTCCAAAGCGGATTAAAATAAATATCAATACATCTTAAAGTATCGAGTATGGTTGAAGTGAATTGTTGAGCAAGTTCGCCCACTGTCATGGATGTTCCACCAAGTGCAAATGCACTTTCTGCGGAGCCGTCATCATAGGCATAGTAATTCGAAAATTTTTGTACCATTCGAATAGTATCGTTACGTGTATTAATATCACCACAAGAAAGAATTTGTTCAAATGTACAGTTTGTAGGATTTGTTAATAAAGGAATAGGTTGTGGGAAGTTGTAGTTATGATCTAAGAAATTTCCAATCACGGAAAACGGATCAACGGAAAGTGACTGCCCCAGAAGGCTCAGCGGTACACCAAAGCCATAAAAGTTACTTTTCCAAGTTATTGTGTGCCCAATAGAATCATTATTTCGGAATAAATAAGTGAATTGATCTCTCATGTAAGAAGTATCATAATGATTCCAAGGCATGGATGTATAATTTTTCAACATTGATGGTAAATCATATATAAATGAAACATCTGACAATACCGTGTCGCGTCTATTTCTCTTGTCTTTCAGATAAACTTCGTCTATATTCCATTGGTCACCATTGCCACTGAGTGTTGCCCAGTTTCGAAATCGAAATTGAAAGCCTCCTTTTAGAAATGCCGTGTCGGATACAGGCAACATCACAAAATGCCAACTGCTATCGTTGGTTGCAAGAGGATATCCATTGTGCGCCCATTGATGACACCATACAACCGAATCGTATGGTTTTGCGTAATCCATTATTTGAGCAATGGAATCGTAAGTAGAAGCAACCACATAAGACATGCTTACTGAATCGAAACGATACAAGGTATCGGTGATGAATGTGGTATCGTGAAGGGTTTTATACGCATGCGTTTTTCTTCCAAATTCGACAATCAACGAATCGGCCGATTCGGGTGCATTTCCTCTTCCTTGAGGTTGATAATAAAAACTCAACCATATATTCTTTAGCGTTGTGTCGCTAAGGTCGATTCGTTTTGAAGTGAGCATATCTGCTTTTCCACTTGTGTATTGATTTGCAAGAAAATTATACGGATAACCATGTTCGTTCACTCCATCGAAGGTAGCTACACCTATAGTTGGAGGTGCTATGGGATAATCGCGATTGATAAAAACATAATTATCGAGCCAAAGACTGGTATCAGGAAATGGACCAGGTTTCGAGAAATCATCTAATATTCCGTTCTGTCCCAAAGTAAGCGTATCCGAAATGGATGGTTTTACAGGAGCTGACTTTTGATTTTTTATCTCTTTCCATTTTTGCAATAGAATGGGATTTGTATTTAATGGCACTTCTATCAAACCTTGCGAAAACATTAGATTTGATAATAGCACAGCCACGACTGCCATTGCGAATTTATTGATCATAATTCTCTTCATCTTTTGAATTTGTTGCTACAGTATCAACGGGATTAGCTGGTATTTTATTGTGGTCGGTGGTAAAAAACAAATCGATGGTTGCTCCCATCTTAATTGATTTATCCTTTCCGCATTTAGGAGATTGGCGATAAAGTTTGGCAATGAGCGAATCTTTTGGTTCGTCAAAAGTGATGGCTCCTGCCGATAAGGATGCATCAGCCAAACGTTCTATGGCTTCTCTCCGAGATAAGCCGTATAAACATGGTATTCCTACCTCTTCATCGCTCAACCCTTTGCCTACTATCAAATTCACTACTGTACCTTTTGCTATTGATGTTCCTTGAGTTATTCTTTTTCCTTTTGCCAATTGGTCTAATACACAATTTGCACATTGGTCGGGAATAAATTTCACTTTCCCCAACTTTAACCCATAAGTGGTGAGCATTGCTTGCGCTTGGCGCAATGATCGATCGACAAGCTTTGGCATCACCACGGATGGAGGCATTACCGAATTGACATAAAGATAAATGGTTCTTCCGTCTTTCACCTCTGCATCTGGTTCGGGCTCTTGTTTTATCACCGAACCAATTGGTGATTTGGTATCGTAAATTGAATCAACTACTAGGTATTTCACGTTTTTGTCGGATACAAACTTATCCAAGTCGGCAAGTTTTACGCCTGTAAAATTAGGTACTTTTATCATTTTTCCATGGCTGGTATATGATGCCAGCCAAAGGGTAACAATCAAACAAATGACTCCAATAAATAGCAAATAAAGAAACACATGTTTCAAAAACGTTTTGCTTTTTATAAAATTGAACATCCCTTATTCCTTTGGTATTATAGATAATAATAAGGTTACGAATGTACGGTTTTTTTACAATCATTCTGTTTGTAAATATCCAAATCCAAGCTAATTTTATTTCGCTTTGCTTCCAATTTATCGCTTATCTTTGATTTACAAGAAATCTCTTTTTTGAAAAAAAATTTATGGAAACTTATATTTCGATACTTAGGGGAATAAACGTGAGTGGGAAAAACCGAATTAAAATGGACGAATTAAAGCAAGTTTATCTTGATTTGAAGTTCAAGAACTGCGAAACTTATATACAAAGTGGCAATGTAGTATTTCAATACAAAGAAGCAGATGTGCTTGCTTTGGGAAAATTAATCTCAAAAAAAATCTCTTCGCATTTTGGTTTTGACATACCTGTTTTGGTGATAGGAGTTGATGATTTTAAATCCATCGCCCTTCAAAATCCGTTTGTGAATTTGCGAAGCGAAGACCTCTCCAAACTTCATGTCACTTTTCTTGCTGACCAAGCCGAAACCTCCAATTTGGAAAAGTTACGAGAAGTAAATAGTGGCAAAGACGAATTCGATATTCAGGGGAAAGCGATTTACCTTTTTTGCCCTGATGGATATGGAAATACCAAACTAAGCAATAATTTTTTCGAATCGAAATTAAAACAAACAGCTACCACCCGAAATTGGAAAACGGTGAACGAGCTTCTAAGAATTGCTGAAATCTTCTAACGTCTTCGAACTCGACACAGTTTATTGAACAGACCTGCTTAATGATTTGCAAAATAACTTTATGAACTCCTTTAGGTGCTTTATGAACTCCTTTTTTTGCTAAATGAACTCCTTTACCCTCTTTATGAACTCCTTTTTTTGCTAAATGAACTCCTTTGCCTTCTTTTTGAACTCCTTTTTTTACTAAATGAACTCCTTTGCCCTCTTTATGAACTCCTTTTTTTGCTAAATGAACTCCTTTGCCCTCTTAATGAACTCCTTTAGGAACTTTATGAACTCAAAAAGTAATATCTTAATAAGAGGAGGGTTCAATTTGTTAAAAATGGAAGCAGTTAGTATTCGTTTTTACCTTTCGCCAAGCTTTTTTACCTTTTTTATTAGTTAAGGTTCTTGTCTTTTTCCAATTGGGCATCCAATTTTGTCTTGCTAAACTCAATCTTTGTTCACCAGATTTGGACGGAAGCAATGCTTTTTTATTTTCTTCTATTTGCTTTTTGAATTCATCATCAGCCAATTTTTGATATTTATGACAAGGGCAATTCGGGTTTCGAGGGTCGTTCAAGGCATATTTTTGTTGAATGCTATCTTTCGGAGCGTTGGCCTTGGTAACTATTGGAATAATAAACAACCACAGACCAATAAGGAGGCTCGGAATAACAAGCATCATGTTCGTTTTCATCTTCGCCTCCTTATCTTTCTATGATTAATTCATTACGATTTCGATTTCACAATCGAAATTCTGTTGCTACCACTCCATGTTTTGTATTCGTTGGTGTAGTACAAATAAGCAGATGAAGCTGGAGCATCGTAGTCGCCTGGCATTTCTGCTTTCAAATCGAGGTTAATTTCCTTCACCGCATTAGGTGCCAAGCAACGGTAATAAATGGCAATATTATTTCCAGAAATTTCGTAAAAATCAAATACTTTTTTCTCTTGCATTTCTTTCAATTGCCATGGTTGCACGGTGAAACCTGCTGGTATTCCAAGTATCGCCATGGTGCTTGGCACACCTTTATTTTCTTTGTTTGTGATGGTGGCGTTCATCCTCACGGTTTCGCCCACCTTCGCTGTTTTGGCTGATAAACGAGTGGTGAACCCAATGGCGCATTCTTTATTACTTGTTGGCAACGAAGTGTTCCAACTCACCGAAACAGAATATGGCAAAGGTGTTTTGGCTCCAAAGTATTTTACTTTCAAACGGTGGTCGCCCTCACCTTTAATATACTGTTCGATTTTATCAATCACCAATTCATTTTTTTCACCTGCCTTATATTCTTTATCGGCTACTCGTTTGCCATCCACAAATATCGCAATAGTTCCACCTTCATTTGTTCTTTTACTTGCTTTTGCATATTCAGTCAAAGCTTTCAAGGCAAGTATGGTGCCTTGTGTATTTCCAAATTCGCCATATCCATTGCGCGATGCTACAATGTATTTTACCCCATTGGCCAATGCACTCGCATCTTTTGTTCCGGATTTGATGATTGCCAACACTGCCAGCGAAGAAGTTTCAATACTTAACGATTGGCCAGTGGAATAAGTGATGCTATGTTCGGTACCTGTCCAACTACCATTTTTATCTTGCTTCGAAATCAGGAGTGTTAATGCTTCATCGGCTTTAGCATTTTCTTTTAAATTGAAAGCCGAACAAGCTACCAAAGCCAATACATAAGGGTCTTTGCTCTTCATCGCATAATTGTACGCTGAGTTGAATTCTTTTTTAATATCAACGAATCCAGCTTCCGACAAGGCGTATACAATGTATGCATCTGTAATTTCTTTCCTTGCTCTTCCAAAGTTATCTAATGCTTCAGAACTTCTTTTAAATCCTCCATCTCCATCTCTTCTTGCCATTAACCAATCAGCAGTGCGTTCTACCATTCTATTATCTACTTTCTCACCAGCTTTTTTCATATCATTAAACTGCATCAAACCATAAGCAGTTAATGCTTCGTGCCCTGGGTTCGAGCCAAACCACTCGTACCCCTTGTCTTTTGTTTCGAAAGTAATCAATCGTTTATAACCTTTATCCAACAAATCAGAAGCGCGCGAAATGGTTTTATCATCTTTGCTATCCGTTGTTTTTAGGTAATCAAGTACCATCGCATTTGGATACGAACTCATTGATGTTTGTTCGAAACAACCATAAGGTTCGCGCAATATACCTTCTACCCCTTTCATTAAATCAGACACTACATTCGGATAAGCCGAAAACGATGCTTTTAACGAACCATTCACAACATCCTGAGTAGTGAATGTAAATTCTTTTTCTGCTTCTTGCCCAGAAAAAGAGGCGTTTACAGGAAAACCCTTAGGCGCTATTTTTATTGTTTGTGTAAACCCATCACCCAGTCCACACGATTTAAATTTGATTGTAAAATCACCATACCCTATTTTATCCAATACCTTATAATCAAGATAAATTGTTTTTGCTTTACCAGGCATGATGGTTTGAACACTAGGAATTTCTGAGATTGCTTTTAATCCATCAGGAGATGAAACCGTGATAAATCCGCCTAAAGGTTTGTTCGTATTATTTTTCAAAGTTAATGGTATCGACACATTATCTTCGGTAGCCACTTCTACAGGCACTTTGACACTCATAGCAAATGGCAATTGTGTGAAAATAGTTTTCTCTACTCTTCCAATAGTACCATCAGAAGCAATACCTTCCACTGTGGTGCGAAACGAAGTAATATCATCGCTTGCATAGAACTCAATGGTTTTTGTACCACTTTTATCTACCTCAACGTTCGGGTTCCAGTAAATTGTATTTCTGAAATCGGTTCTATTTTCAACCACTTGTTCTTTTTCATATACAGGCGCAGCAAACTGACGTGCTCTGTAATAAATAGGAGCTGCTACCACTTGCTGCACTTGCTCCTTTTCGTCCATTTCATTCACGTTTCCTGCTATCGCATCCTGCATTTTGAATCTTGCATCTCTATTGTCTTTCAACACCAATGCATTCTTCGCTTTTCCTTCTGCATTTTTATTATTCGCCTCTTTAGTTGCAATCGCATCTATATTTTGCTTTTTACCTTCATGCTTTGCATTTCCCAACATCATTCGTTTCGCTCTTTTGTCAGCCACTTTCTCTACATCCACTATATTCACAGCTGCTAAATTTTCTTCTCGTGCCACCATAGCCGGAATATTTTTTTGCATTGCAGCCATCTGTGGCATATCTTCAGCTCTGCCCGGTCCTGCGTTGTAATATCCATAGTATCTATAATTAGAAGGGTATAAGTAATACACATTATTATCGCCATATTGAGTTAAACTTTGCACTTGCGCTGTGTACGAAGCCTTTGACAAAGACAGGCTGACAGGAGTGCTTAAATCTAATTTATTAAAAATAAATTTACCACTTTCATCTGTTTGGTATTCGGCACCACCAGCTATTTTTATTTTGGTTTCTGAAATCGGTTTGCTTGTAGTTGCATCCAATACAATTCCTGAAACTATTGCTCTTTCGCTTTGATATGCCACTGCGGGATACGTTTCATTCATAATTTTTTCCCAAGTAAATCGTCTCCATCCCGAAGTCATTAATAGATAATCAAGCGCCATATCTGCCTTTGGTTCTTTTGAATTAAAGTAAAAAGAAGGCTCTTCTATTTTATCCTTAATATCCTGTTGCAACAACAACTGAGATAAAATATTTCCCGATTTATCATCAGCAAATGCAAGTAATTGATCATTTACCACCGACATCGAAAGATTTGCAGGCATTGGCATTCCGCGTTCGTCTTTCACAGTCAATTTCATTTTTACTTTTTCTCTTGGCAAGTATTTTTCTTTATCCGTTTCCACAGTAATGGCAAGTTGTTTGTGTTTATTTACAAACACCATACGCTCAGCACGTGCAATTCCTTTCGAATCAAATAAAGTAATTTGCGAAACACCAATTGGGAAATTCGAAGTTGGGAATACAATCTTATTCATTCCTTTCTTTGCATTAATAGAGGTTGAATAATATATCTTTCCTCTAACTTGTGCTACCAAAGCCAATTCTTCTGTTTCTGTTGTATTAATGTTTACAACCACTTCCGAAGATTGAGAATTATCAATGTTGATTATATAACCTCTTGGCAAAGCATCTTGCAAGGAAAATGTTTCGGTTATTCCAACCGGTTTTAGTATCTTAACAATGTACTTTTCATTTAATTTTGGAGTAATCTTAAATGAGCCCATCCCCTGATGAAAACTACTAAATGAAGCTATTTTCATTCCATTTTGATTCTCTACCACACCTTCAACATCTGCAGGTTTATTAAATTCATTCAATGCGCGAAAAGCAACGTTTGTTTCCAAATTGTTCACTAAATCACCTCCTTCAGGAAACAAATCAAGTTTAATTTTATTCAATACAATTGGGATTGATCTTGATACACTCTCTGTACTCCCATTATAATCAATCATTACATTCAACAATCCATCACTTGTTTTCAATTCCTTTGGAAGGTTAAAGTGAATGTATTTAATCCCTAAATCATCTGTTTCTTCCTCTTTTGTAAGTAAAGGCGCACCATTAAGATTAGCGACAAATTTCACTTTGTAATTCGATAAGGGTTTGTTTTCATTGGTATTCAATTCCAACTTTGCTATTACCTCATCACCTGCTCCAAAAGCCTTTCGTTCAAAATCAAGTTTCATTTTCAAATTGGGCAACACCACATCTTGCACTTGCAGTTCTTTTTCGAACACCGTTGATTCTCCGTCATTTTTCATCCAATTGGTATATGCTCTCACTTTGTACAATCCACCTAAGGCTTCTTTATCGAGCATAAAATCGCCTGCTGCAATACCATTCTTCGCGATGATATTGATTGATTTTTCAATCGTTCCTTTTGGATTTAATAATTCCACATGTAGAATATCACTCTTCGAGCTTGGCTTCATCGTTTGTGCATCTCTTACAAATGCACCTAACCACACATTGTCTCCGGGTTCGTAAAACGGTTTATCAAACTGAACATAGATGCGATCCTCTGGTAATTTTTCGTTGAAAGAACTTAATTTCTTTTTCAACATTCGAATAAAATCATTGTCCTGCGCTAAATCATAATAACTCGTAGGAGTAATAAATGCTAGTAATGCTACCATGGCCAAACTCAAAAGTGAAATTGGCAAAACCTTGTTGTTTTTTAAATTTTTCATTGTTTATCAATTTTTAAAAGTGAATACTTAAACTGTTTTGATAAAGAGATGCAACAACATTTTAAATTCCATAAATCAAATAAAAATTATTTTTTTAGTCACGCTATGAGGTTACTAGATAAGACGCATAACAAAGTTCATTGTTGCGATTTTCAAAGAAGAAGAAAGATTAATTAATTTGAGATGAGGTAATTTACTTAATGAGGGAAATGTTACCGATTTGTTTTCTTGTATTGCCGTCTATCCATTCGCATTCGATGCGATAAACATAAACATCCATTTGAACAAATTGATCTTGGTATTTCCCATTCCAACCTTTTGTTTTATCGTCCGATTCGTAAATGAGTTCTCCCCATTTGTTGAAGATTTGCATTTTAATGGTTTTGATATTTGTACCATAGGCTAGAAAAACATCGTTGATGCCATCACCATTCGGACTAAAAGCATTCGGAATATATAATTCGTTTCCACCATTTAAAACAACAATGGTAACATGATCGGAACTCACACACTGATTGGTATCGGTACCAGTAACCGTAAAAGTTGTGGTTACGGTAGGAGAAGCAATCGGGTACGGACAATAATAACAACTTAAACTTCCGTAACTCCACTCATAAGTAGCTCCACCTGTAGCGAAGAGTGGCACTACTATTCCCGATTGAATAATCGTATCGTTGTTGATGATATTGATAGTGGGATTCGGATAAACAACTGCTAAAACGGTGTCGTAAAAGGTACCACAACTATTCGTTCCTACTTCATAATAATAAGTAGAAACTGTTGGCGCCACAGTGATGGATTGGCTTGTACTTGTTGCTCCTCCCGACCATTGATAAGCGGTTGCCGGAAATGCCGTTAGTGTAATTGATTTCCCTGAACAAATATATTGTGTATCCCGTGTAACGGTTGGAATATTGCTCACATTAACAGTCATGGAATAGGTGTCAGCGCAAGTGCCGCTTATGGCTTGAACCGAATAGGTTGTTGTTATAGTCGGACTTACAGTGATGCTTGCAGTGTTAGCGCTACTTCCACCACTCCATTGATAAATGGTTCCTCCTGAAGCAGTGAGTGTAACACTTTGACCACTACAAATATTGGTTGAACCTGTTGGAGTAATCAACGCTATTGGTTGCGGTGTAACTGTTGCTGTAACTGTAGCCGCTGTTCCTTGGCAATTAGTTGCAGTTGGTGTAACAGTATAAGTAATCACCACTGGACTGCTTCCTGTATTGGTTACATTATCAGTAATGGTCGAAGTAGCCCCGTTGGTTCCATTGCTACCTGTCCAATTAAAAGTAGCACTACCAACACATGAATTAAGTTGAATACTAATTGGAGTACCCGTACAAACAATAATATTATTAGCCGTAGCATCAGGAACAGGATTCACAGTAATATTCTTAGGTGATAGACCTAATACAGTATCTCCACAAACATCAAAAATGATAGGAGTAGGAATGCTTAGTGTTGAAATATTCCCACAATAAGTTGGGCATCCTGGAATTGTTAAATCAATGGTGTCTTTTCCTGTACTTGTGCAAATTCCTGATCCCCAAGTTCCATAAGTGTCGGAACCAACAAACCAAGGGTGTGTGATGGTATAAGGAGGTACACCATAATTGGTAGTGAGTCTCAATTTCACATGGCAAGTATCCGAACAAATTGGTGAAGGATAAACATACCATTGATTTTGCGATGTTTCTATTGTATGGCCTACCATAAAGGCATTGAATGGCCATGGACTCATAGGAGTGTAGTAAATATAGTTAAAAGGAGGTGACAGCATGTAAGTACATCCGGGTGCGCCCCAATTTGTTCGGGCTAAGTAATGTGCCAAATAAAATGTTTGAACATTACACGATGGAGCAAAACAACAAGCTAAGATTGATTTTAAATCTGCCGAATCTAAATATCCATAACCTGCAGTATCAGCAACTGTTCCACCAACTGTATATATAGGTGTTGAAGCACATGGTGTAGTTAAATAGATATGACCGTCCCCCATGGAAACTGGAGGTTGTGTTTCATCTGCAAAATAACTATCAGTAACAATAAAAGCAGAAATGGTTATTTTCGCAGGAATTGTAATTTGTATACTATCATGATTAAAATTTGGCAATTCGCAAGAACCCATATAAATTGGAGGGTACATGGTATCAGGGCCAGTAACAAGGGGATCTATGGTTATTGGATAAACTCGTTCCGGAGCATTAAGCCATGAAGATGGAATTGTAATTTGTAATAAAGTCTTTTCGTTCTCCAACTTCACCGAATAAGTCGCGGAGCCAAATTTCTTTTTCGAGTCGAAATATACAGGTGTATGAAATCTAGCCACTATTTTATTATCTGGTGAGTAGATTACATATTCATCTGTGTCGATTATTGGTAATTTCGAATCATTATTTTTTTTCAAAGTATAATTTTCCGGAATGACAATTTCCTCTGAAATTACCAAATCTTGATTGTTGGTTGCAATTGGATGATTAATGATATAGTCTGTTTCTATTCTATTTTCTCCAAAAACAATCTTCTTATCAATGGACGAAACAACATCTTTAGCAAGCAAACCATTCACGCCTACTGTGTAATCATTCAGGTTGATTTCATTGTTATTGATTTTACAATGGCTATTGAATTTAAGTTGTTCGTTACCTAAGCTTATTTCTGTACTTCCATCTTGATTTAAATAAGTCGGAAACTCTTGTCTTATAGCAGACCAACCATTGGCACTTGTACTCAATTTTGCAGAAATCACTTGCCATTGATTATTCTTATCTCTATAATTAATTGCATTCAAACTATTCTGAATGACAATTTCGCCTGTATTCGAAACAAAGGAACGAGAATTATAATTTCGTTTCTCTTTTTCTTCTTTACACATTTTTTTATCTAATGGAAATCTATCGGGAAACAAATCTTCCGCTTCTTCCTTTTTGGCACTGCTTGGAGATTTTGAGGAATAGATGCCTGCAAGACGAGGATTGAAATTACCCGCCTTCAGTTTTATTTCATTGGTTTGTGCAATTACACTTTGAAATAAGAGGCAGAAAATAAAAAATAAACATCGTTGACTCCATCTTCTTCTACAAAAAGCTGAGTCAACGATGTAATGAATGTTAAAGATATTGCGCTTACAATAAAAGAATTCGTGAAAGTATTTTATTGAATACATTTTGTATGCACGTATCTTTAGAAATTGTTCACCACAAAATTATTTTCTTAATAAAGTTACAAATCCCTTTTGAGAATTCACTTCTTTATTATGTTGGTTGTATTCTACCACATAATAGTAGACGCCATCAGGACAAGGTTTTCCAGTATTACTGTTTCCATTCCAACCAAAGAAAGGGTCTGATGATTCGTACATCAATAAACCCCAACGATCATAAATCTTAACATGGAATTTTTCAAAATCACCCGTGATGATAGGTGTAAACGAATCATTTTCTCCATTGTTATCTGGAGTAAACACATTAGGAAAAGTGAGCACCAAATCAACAGGACAAGGATCAGCACCAACATGGTAAGTCACCACTCGTTCGCAAGCCTTTCCTGGAATGGTGATTGCTACACTATAAGTCCCTGTATCATTCACCGATATTTGTTGTGTAGTAGCTCCATTACTCCAAAGATAGCTAGAACCTGTTGTATCAGCCGAAAGCAAAACTGGGGTAGCACCTAGTGGACATACTTTGGCAAAAGCAGAATTGTTTATAGGTGTTTCAACTTTCACATGCACCGTATCACTTGTTTTGCATTGACCCGCAAGTGTTGTTACTGTAATAACATAAGTGGTTGTGTTCGCTGGATTCACAGTGGCGGTTTGACTCGAAGCGATAGAAGTGCCGCCTACTGACCAATTGTAAGAACACCCTACCGTTGGATTGGTGGTTAAAGTCACAGGTTGATTCGCACATACTGTTGTATCATTACTCTCATTCACCACTGGATATGCTTTCACAAAAATGGTTCTGGAATTTTGTTGAGTTGGTGGACAACGATTCGTTGCATGCACTGTTAAAACGAATGTACCTGGAACACCCGCCAATACATCAGTTTCAGTATTTGTTGAGTTATATAGAGGATCAGATGCATTGCTGCTTGTCCACCAACCATTAGTTACCAAAGTTTGTGGAGGAATGGAATAGTGAATAGTATCGCCTTGGCAAATTACACCAGGTCCAGTAATAGCTACACTAGGAGGGCCAAGTACATAAATAGTGTCAAGTGGCCCCCAAGGACCTGTACAACCATTGTTAGTTTCTTGCACTTTGAAAGTGTACATACCAGGATTGAATGTAAACACAAATCCGGTGTTATCTGAATTCGCTCCTTGTGCGTTTTGAAATGGATTTCCACCATTATATCCACTTATTACCCATGTGTAAGTGGAATTATCAAAATAGTTGTAAGGTGTAAGAGTTGGATAAATCTGATCACCCGAGCAGAAGGTATCCTTCTGAGTAAAAGTGGTGTAATCCAAACAAGCAACAGATGCCCCCACCGCTTTTGTGGCTCCAATCGTTACCCTAATCAAACTTCCTAATGCATTGTCGGGTTGTGTCGTGTTTGTTGCTATCGCTCGCATATAATTCATTCCAAGCGGAATTCCATAAATCCCTAAACTATCCCTGCAAGGTACATGGACTTGAAGTGTGGTATCATGTGTGGATGCAACTGAACCCAATATTCCATTCGAACCAATTTGAGTAAAACTCATGCTGCTCATTAACTGTGTTTTAAATATATTTCCTGGATTATAAACCGCCCCTGTTGCTGTGGAATCAAATGTTTGAACACCAACTGGAATAATCGTATTCTGTCCCAGTGGAGCCACACTACAATCGGTAACACAGAAATGCAAATCGGTATTATGATTTGTTTCTATATCACATTGTCGTATACAGAATGGCCCCCAAGGAGTGCCGATGGCCGCTGGATTGTCTGAGATGACTCGAATATAATAGTTACATCCGGGAGCAACATTCGGCACCAAGCCCGACACTGTTCCAGGCTGATAAGGAGGAAGTGATGGAGAATAAGTTGTGAAATTAAACATACTATTAATAACCGTTGGGGTGGTTGGGAATATTCCATTGGTATCGGATAACTGAGCTATGTAATGATTACCTATGGTATACACTCCTATAGACCAGAATGGAATATCAATAGCACTGCCAATACAGACAGCATTAGTATCCATGGTGACGACAGGCTGATTGGTGGTAATGGTATTCGGGCAATTAAGTATCGTAAAACAGGCACTCGCCACACCTGTTATTGCAGGCAGAGGGGTCGTTCGATTAATCCGAATCTTATAACAAGTACCGGGCAAAACTGTATTTGGCAATTGAATGGGAATCACGCCACTTGTTTGTGGATAATACACGTTAAAAATCCAAGCATTGGCTCCTGGGAACACACCTGTTGAGGTAGACAATTGAATGGTGTATGCACCATCGCATAAGGTATCGCTTAAATGCCAATAGATGTAAATGTAATTTCCTTGACAAACGGGATTAGGAACCACACTGTCAACAGCACAAGTCACTGGGGTACCTGATGAACTTCCGGGAGTGGCCACAACATCTATATCATCTATTGCGAACGATTCATTCGAAGGAGGTGTTCCACTTCCATTTACCCATCTGAATCCGAAACGCACGTTGAACTGATTGGCAAAAACAGGGTTGGTAATATTCTCGTACTTCCATTTGTATTTGTTGTTGTATTGCGCTTGTCCTGTTTGTATCCACGGACCTCCATTGATGCTGTAATAAACTTCACCATACGCATTTGATGAACCTTCGCATAAATAGAAAAATATCAACTGGACGCTGTCCATTCCCAAGGTACATAAACCATTGGTAAGATACGCGAAGTTGTCTGAAACATTGGTAGCATCATAATTTGCATTGGTTATTCCCGATGCATTATCATGAATGTGTAAATATCGACTATGAGGAGCTCCTGTAATATTTCCACTATATGTACTGTCCTCACTCATCGTGTTGGGATAAGTTGGGGCGCCAATATAATTATTGCTCACCACCCAATTATTATTTCCAGTGGGAGCGCTTGGTCCTCCACTATTCATTGTAAAACCATTGGTGAGTTCAAAATTCTCTGTAAATATTTGAAAAGGTTGAGCCTTTAGCATCAAGCTATAAAAGATACAGATAACTGCAAGTAGTAGTCGTGTTTTCAAGTTATTCATTTTTTATAGGTTAGGGTTACACTTAAAAATTGTCCCTAAATTTATACATTAATTCCGTATGAAAGTCATTTTTATTTCAATTATTTTTCCAGATGGGACGAATTCATTTTTTAAAAGCACTCAAAAACTAACTCAAAAAGATTAAATTTGACGAAAAATTTGTATCGAAACATGAAACAAAAATCATTTCCTTTCCTCCAATTCCTATTCATCACTTGTTCGTTTTTAATGTTCAAATCATTGAATTCACAAACTATTTGTAGTGGTGCCGACCATGGAATGAACATTTGTGTCGACAGTACAGTTAGTATTTGGGGATACAATCATTATGGTGAATTAGGTAATGGCACAACCATTCCAACATTCCACGCTCAACCTGTGAACGGAATGAACCATGCTATTGCCATAGCTGCCAAAGGAAACCACTCCTTGGTTTTAAAAGCTGATGGAAGTGTTTGGGCTTGGGGGGATAACAGCTATGGGCAAATAGGCAATGGCACCACTATACAACAGAACATTCCGATACAAGTTAATGGAATAAGCAATATTGTTTCCATTGCTAGCGGATACCTCCACTCCATGGCACTTCGAAGCGATAGCACTGTGTGGACATGGGGTGATAATGGAATGGGTGCCTTGGGTGATGGTACCTTTTTACAACGAACAGCACCAGTACAAGTAATCGGTTTGACAAGCGTCATCGCCATTTCGGGTGGTGGCGATTATTCGTTGGCACTAAAGCGCGATGGAACAGTTTGGGCATGGGGATACAATACCCTAGGGCAGTTGGGCGATGGAACAACAATAAACAAAAACTTACCAGTTCAGGTGAATGGATTAACCAATATTAAAGCTATTTCGGGTGGAGGTTATCATGCCATGGCTTTAAAAAACGACAGCACACTCTGGGCTTGGGGATATAATAACAATGGTCAATTGGGCGACAGCACTCGCACGACTCATTTGTTACCAGAAAAAGTTAAAGCACTTTCGGGTATTTTATCTGTTTCGTGTGGATATTTGCACACCTTAGCATTGAACAAGGACAGCACTGTTTGGGCATGGGGAAATAATGCACTAGGCCAATTGGGAATAAACAATACTAATTTCTTTGACTTTCCTGTACAGGTTTTAAATTTGAATCACGTCATACAAATTTCAGCTGGGCGCTACCACTCACTTACTATGAAAGACGATTTCAATGCTTGGGGTTTTGGCTATAACCAATTTGGCGAGCTAGCCGACAGCATAGGTTATCAGTCAAACGTTGCCATACCTTCACGTCCACTTTGTCCTCTTCCTCAATCAATAATTGAATTTGATAAAAATGAATTTTCATTCTTTGTTTATCCTAATCCTTTTGATAATGTTACTACTATTGAATTCAACGAAGTTCAAAAACATATCACAATGAAAATTGTTGATTTAATAGGAAACGAAGTGAGGAGTCTGCAATTAGCGAATACCAACCATGCAACCATCTTCAAAGAAAACTTATCGGCAGGAATTTATTTCTTAATAGTAACGAATGAAAAGAATCACGCGTTCACTAAAAAATTGGTTCTTCAATAAAATTTAGTTTTCGCGTTTTGCTCTCGATGACACATCATTAAACATAATGGTGTATGCTGCTCCTTTCTCATTGTCGAGTTCTATCTTCCCGTCTATTTGTTGCGTAAGTGTCATCACTAGTTGCATTCCTAACGACTGAGTGTTTCGATAATTTATTTTGGCTGGAATGCCGTTTCCATTGTCGGCTATTCTCAATCTAATCATTCCATCCACTCTATTTAAATTTATAGTTAGCTTACCATTTTTTATTTTATTGAATGCATATTTAAATGAATTAGTCACCAGTTCGTTTACTATTAACCCACACGGTATTGACAAATCCAAATCGAGATATATAGTTTCCACATCGTAAACCAAATCAATGTTTTTCGACTTGCTTGACGAACTTAATAAATTAGAAAGTATCTCGCGGATGTATACCGAAAAATTAATTTTCGAGAAATCGTTTGTTCTATATAACATCTCGTGAATTATTGACATGGATTTGATTCGAAGTTGCGAATCGTGTATAATTTCCAATGTTTTTGAATCTGTAGTTTTTGAAGTTTGCAAATTGAGAATGCTCGATATGATTTGAAGGTTATTCTTTACTCTATGATGCACCTCTTTCAGCAATATCTCTTTTTCCTTCAGCGATTGTATAATCTTTTCTTCTGCAAGTTTTCGGCTGGTGATGTTTAGCGAAAATAAGGTAAGTCCTACCACCTTTTCATTCAATGTCATTGGACAAATCTGTGTTTGAAACCACAACTTATCTCCATTTACATCCACCGTTTCGGTTTCGTACGACTCTATCACTTTATTCTCGAACACATTTCTATGACTCCGCCTTACGATATTATGGTATTCGGGTTTTACGAAATCATATAAGCTTTTGCCTACAATATCTTTCAACGAGCGCGCTCCCCCTGAATTATTCATATAGGTAATACGTTCATTCAAATCGGCATTATAAATGATGATTGGCGAATTCTCTACCACCGAACGATATTTCTCTTCGCTTGTCAATAATGCTTCTTCGTGTGCTTTTAGCTTGCTGATGTCGGTATGTGTTCCCACCATTCGCACTGGTTTGTTATCCTCATTCCATTCCAACACCTTGCCTTTTGCCTCTATCCATTTGTATTTACCGTTCTTGCACATCATCCGATGTTCGATGGCATAACTATAATTTTTTGTGGTGAATGCTTTGTTTATTTCCTCATAAGCTTTGGCTAAGTCTTCAGGATGAACGCGAGTGGACCACTCATTAAAATTGCCCGCTATCTCCTGTTCCTTATATCCAATCATCGATTTCCAACGTGGCGAAAAATATACCTCGTTAGTCACCACATTCCAATCCCATACTCCTTCATTACTGCCTTCGAGTGCAAACTTCAATCGTTCTACATCAAAATCTTTTTGTTTTCGTTCCTCGGCATTGGCAGTGCTTATATCAATCATCACACAACTTGCATGTGTATCATCCGTTTTATAAACCACCTCCATCCTCACTTGCCTTTTTATTCGGTTCACTTCTATTTCAAACTCAATGGGCGATGTAGCTGCGGTGGATGTAAAAATAGTTTTTGTAAATCGTTTCACCTCCACAGTAGAGGTTTTAGTGGTAAAGTCGAAAAGGTTGATGGGTAGAGTGGTTGCCGATTTCAATTTTAATAATTTGACCATGTATAGATTATAATCCATGACCTCTCCTTTTTTAGTAAGTGTGAAACAGCCCACAGGCACGTTCTTATAAAGCGCATCAAACTTGGCAAACTTGGCTTTCAAACCTGCATTTTCGGTTTTTAGTTTTTTTAGTTCAGCCGACATTTGTGTCAACTCGTTTTTAGATGCGGTTGCTTGCTTGCCTTTTGCAGCAATGCGAGTAGAGGTTGCGGGTTTCTTTTTTTTCATACTTTATTGTTCTGTCGAAATCACCAAAATTAATTTGTCCTTAAAATTAAAAAAATAATTTGAATTTAAAGTGTTTTTCGATTCTAAAATTAATGTTTAGAAATTATTGACCACCTGAAATGGTTAACTTTTCTTTCTTGTTTTTATAATTAGATGTTGTGGAGCGAACAACACCAATATTCGGAACTAGCGAAAAACACTAGCACCTGCAGACTTCTTCGCCTCATTTTTCCGATTTAGCTTTTTTAAAACAGTGGTGTAATTTTCGTTTATGTCAGTCATAAATCTTTTCTTCTGTTCGTCTTTCGAGTCGGGTATATATTTACTCATTTTAATTTTGTAATGATTGGCTGCTAACTTCAGACAAACTGTATCCTCGCAATAGTTAGTAACAGCATCAACGATTTCCTCATTCGGTATTTTTTCGAAATATTTATCTCCTCTTTCTTTTATTAGCTCAAACATTTCCTTTCGTTGATTTGATTTATGTAAATAAAATACATCTGTCATAAACATTGCCTCTTCCTGAACATCTTCATCCAAGGTATGCAGCAAACCTTTAAAAAACTCTAAATCCGAATCGTTGATACGCTTGTTGCTTTGCACCAATTTGCAAATTATAATTTGGTTTATCAGGTTTACCATGGCGGTGTTTACAGAGTCGGGGGTGTAGAGCTTTTTGTACTTATCCTGATTATTTACTACATAAATAAATTCTCTGCTTTTAAAATCGGTACAATAACTTTTTATGGCTTCCCAATTACCTCTCTTAGTAAGTTGTTCGTCAGTTTGTGCTTTAAAATAATCGGTTATTAATTGCTCGTAAGGCATGTTGATTTTCTTGAGAATAGGAAGGTAACCAAACAGAAACGATGCTTCTTTTATTTTTTTATCATATTGATAATAGTAGTATCCAAATGTTTTTTCGGGGATAAAAACGTCATTGAGTAGTTTTATCATTTCTTCTGCATTTTGAGGAGCACCACATGTTCGGTGAATTATTTTACCTTCTGCATCCATAAATAGGAGATTAGGGAAACAGGATATTTCGCCAGTATTTTCAAATTCTTTATCCACTCCATTGGTGGCATCGAGTTCGTAGTTGATAAATTTAGAATTGCAAAAATCGGCCACAGCTTTGTCTTTATAAAGTGTTTTTTTCATCTTTTTACAGGCCGCACACCATTGCGTACACACGATAATAAATATGGGTTTGTTTTCTTTTTTGGCTAGTGCTTTTACTTCGGCAAAGGAGGTGGTTTGGAAATGAATGGACTTATTATGGGAAAAAACAATTCCCATAATCATGAGGAGCGCAACAATGAGGAGCAGATATTTTTTCATGCCTTCTATTTCATTCTACATTCTTTTACTGCTTTCACAAGACCGATAGCTTGTGTTTCTTTTTCTGTGGCTGCACACCACAACCATCAAATGATTTACAAATCTACAAATAAATTTAAAACTTGAGCAAAGAAGTTAAATACCTGCTAACAATCATATCTAAGGAAAAAAGAAGAACAGATAAAGTTTAAAGATGGAGGTAGGGAATAGCGAATGGGCAAAAGGAAGTAAAGCTTGCTTACTGCTTTGTGCTTGGTGTTTTCACTAACAAGTTTA
>Ga0194047_10000452_pt1 | contig 27887 bp, 27 predicted proteins | sample JunL225m_MetaG_2_FD_160070 | JGI IMG/M metagenome (GOLD analysis project Ga0194047, IMG submission 160070) | Anoxic zone freshwater microbial communities from boreal shield lake in IISD Experimental Lakes Area, Ontario, Canada - Jun2016-L221-5m | ecosystem: Environmental > Aquatic > Freshwater... | reverse complement strand
TTTCATCTGTCTCAAAGGACTTAATAAATTTTTTTGAAGAATTTTTAATAAATTCATCTATAACAATACTAATTTCTTGTTTATTCAAGTTTCTTTTTAAAAAAGTTAATTCTATTGAATTACCTTGTGGAAATTGACCATTTATTTCTTTTTTTGCAATTGAACTAAAATCTGATTCACCTTGTAATAGCTCTTTCTCAATACTTTTAACAATTTGATTTTTTGTAAATTCAGTCTTAACATAAATAAACCCATCCCTTAAGCAAAAAATTATTTTATCCTCTATCAATTTTCTAATAGCCAGATAAGTTACAGTTGTTAAACCCTTATAAATGTTTTTATCAATTTGAATATAATCTAGATCAAGATGTGGCAACCTTTTATCTGATATCAATTTGACTAAATGTTCATAAAGATTTTTCGTAGAATGTATTTCTGTCGAGGACAAAACATCTGCAAAATTTAAATATTTTTTAATAACATTCAAACAGATAAAAGGAACAGTTGGTGTAGTATTTTTAAACGAATATGGTGTTGTCTGATTTTCAGTATTTAATATTAAATATTTAATATCCTCGATGTACTTTGTATAATTTTCCCAGAATAAATCTACCTTATATTCTTTTAACATTTCAGTTATATCATCATCTTTTACTATTTCCTCTAATGATTTTGACTCGATCAATTTATTAGCATCATGAAAAGAAAAACTCACTAATAATAATTTCAATAAATTTTGATCATCTTCAAATACTTTGACGTCTGGATCATATTGAAGAAACAAAAAAGCAGCCATTATACCATTTATTATATGAGCCCAGTACGGCATGTCAGAATATATTCTATTTTTCTTTTGACTTACTGAATATTCTCCACCTTTAGCGTAAAAAGTTGTAGTTTTTGAAATTAGATCTTTTCCAAGAGTATTAAAATATTCATCTAAAATTGAATCCAATATTTCATTATTAATTATTGTCGAGATCTTCATTGTTATATATCTTGAATTAAGTAATCTTACCACCCCACTCTGCCACTAGGTGTCGTTTCGATTAATACTTGTCTGGATTCCTGCTTTCGCAGGAATGATAGATTCTAATAATTTATTAATACTTTTTCACAGTAATCTTTTATCTTATTTCTTGCTTCTTTCGGTTCAAGTATCGCCATATCAGCTCCGAAACTTAATACCCAGCTTATGAATTCTGCTGTTATGTCACTTTCACCTTTATAATAATCCCAGTTATCTTCAGTTTTAATTTTTTCAAATTTATCTCCATATTCTTCTTCGATTCTTGCAGAGACATTGGATTTTACTTTAAACGATATGCTTTCTACTTTATTGCCTTTGATAATCCCCCATTGTTTTTCATTAAAGTATTTTTTTAGGTCAAATTTATGTTTTTTGAAATCTTGATTGGTTTCTGTAATTTCTAAAATTCGCTTAATGTGAAAATCCCTAAACTCTTTTCTTTCATAACAATAAGCTACGAGATAGAAATTATTCTTATAACAGTAAATATGATAAGGCTCAATTTTTCTATTACTTATTTTGGAACTATTAATTGAATTATATTTTATTTCAATAATTTTTCTCATTGAAATAATATGTGTTAAAGTTTTTATTTTTTCCCAATCATAATCTAGATTTCTTTTTTCTAAAGTAGAAATATTAGGCGTGAAATAATTAAGATCGGTAGATAAGTTACTATTTATTTTTGAATATACTTTTTTTAATACAGCATAAATAGGAGAGCCTTTGTATTTTTCTAAAATTACAGTAGATATAAACATCGAAAACAATTCTTTTTCATTCAAAAACATTTGGGGTAGCTCATAAGTCCTATCAGAGTACATATATTTTCCATCTCTAAAATTCAATGGAGCATTAAAATCTTCTCGAAGTTTGCGAATATCTCTATCAAATGTACGTGATTTCAATTCATTACTAATAATATAATCACTTTTTATTACGTGTGCTTTTTTTAGATGATTATGCAATCTGACAATTCTCTTGTATTCAGAACATTCTCGCATTAAATATTGTTTAATAATTTTATTAAGATACTATGTTTAAAAAACCACTTCCACTACTAATATTCCTTTCACCTATTCCATCATTATATAAAAACTTTACGATATCTGAGCTCTGATATTCTTCATTTATTCCAAATTCCCACATCGTACCTTTAAAATGTTTATCCCATCCATAGACAGTTTTCTTATATTTATAATACGAAAATATATTTAGTGGTAATTCATAATTCTCTAGTTTAAATCGGTATCCAAGCATTTTAGATTCTTGTTTGAAATCCTCAAATTTTCTTAAAGTGTTTTGCTGAACTAAATCCACAAAAGCATTAAAGACCTCTTTTTCAGTCCAAAAAGTGGATTCTTTTTTGGAATCAATTCTATATTTTTCATAAAGATGTATCGGTAACCTAGCTATCATTGGAGTTGCTGTTTGTACCTTTTGTATTTTAGTAAGATTCGGTAGTATTTTTCTCTTTAATACTTGAATTTTATTATTACCTAAAGATATTTCAGTTCCAATATTTTTTTCAATATGCAATATGAGGTCGTCGTATGGCGATGAAATAATTAAAGTAAACTCACTCCCTAAATTACCGCTTTTATCAAACGGAAATAAGTTGCTGTAATTGATATGTTTATACTTTGGTTTATCATGATAAAAATTCCACTTGGATGTTCTTATCGTATCATAAATGAAATTTCGAATATATTCTCGAAGGATAATGGTTGTAGTATCTGTGTGTAGGGTTAAAACAAGTCTCATAATTTTTGTACAATTTAGATGTTCGTTTCAATGGATTATATTAGCAAACCTATATCTTTACAAGTTTATCAATAATCAGCATTATAGATCAGCTAAACTTACAACCTACACTTATTTAGTACCATTATAATTATCCCAGCACTTCAACAATTTTCTTAATCAGTACTTCTCTATCCACTTGATTCGTGAAGTTGTGATCGCCCGTTAATTCTACGAAATTTACATTTGGAATATTTTTATACTCTTCAAATGATTCATTTCCAATTATTTCATCCTGCATGGGTTTGAAAATAGTTATCGATGTTTTTTTCGAATAATTTTTTAGTGCTTCAGCTGGCTGAAACTCACGCATAGCAGACCAGAATGACGCGCCAAGTTTTTGTATCGAGCCATTACTTCTTGGATATGAACTTATGCCTTGTTCATTGATAAATCCACCTTTATTTATTATTCGTTTTTGCAAATCTTTGACACGCTCAGTCATATCCGTATTCGGCATACCAGTAAATATCGTTTTGTTTATACCATCAGGAGAGAGCAAACAGGTCACATAAGTTCCCATTGAATGAGCAATAATACTTACCTTTCCTGAATAATTACTTTTAGTATAATTTAAAATGGATTCCAAATCCTCAGCTTGTTTATGCAAATTAACACCTTCTTGATTTCCTTCACTTTCGCCGTATCCTGAAAAATCAAAACGAATTATTCTAAATTTTTCTTTCAAAATATTTGAAATATCAAGAAATAATTTTCCACCTTCGTTTTTATTTGTGCCAAAGCCATGCGCGAAAATGATCGTTTCAGAAGATTCATTATTACCTTCAATTAGAACATCGAGAGCTTCGTAATATTTATTTAAGATTTTCATAATGAATTAAATATTATTTTTGTTTTTTTTGAAAATAATTCACAATAGTACTATAAGCAAAACCCATTTCTGTAGCAATATCATTATACGATATGCCTTGTTTTCTTCTACGATTAAATTCTCTTTCAATTTCAGGTGTTATATCCTCAACAAATTTCAGTTTTTGATCAGTACTACCGCCTCTTTTCATTCGAGATCTTCTATCTGCAGCAATCTGCAAAACATTTCTTACTTCTTTGGGGACTTTTCTATATATGTATCCACGCAAATTTTTTTCATTTATGTTAAATATTTTTGCTATCTCACTTATAGACGACTGGCCTTCTAAATATCGCTCAACGGCTTCATTTCTTTTTTTTATAAAATCTAAACCATAGGCTTGATCTGGATTCAATGAAATAGTATGTACTTGTTTTGCAATTGTTGCCCGCTCATCAGACCCCATCTCTTTATTTACAATATAAGCTAAATTACTTGCTTTTATTCTATATTTTTTTGCAAGTTGTCGGAGACTCAACCGCCCTATCCGATACTCTTCTATAGCAGCCGCTCTTCTACTTTCATATTCAGGATCAATATCTTCTTGAAACCTTGTTCGTTTTTTTTTGCTCACACTAATAATTCTCTTATATTCATCTTCTCCCAATTTCTCAGATAAAAATCCTGTTAAAACATCTCTAGAAATTTTAAATTGTCGAGATAGAGCATGAAGAGACAAATTATCGTTTTGAAATCTTTGTAAAGCAGAATCCAGTACATCTATAGGAACAGATCTATCACCTTTTTTTGGCATAAAATAATATAAAAATATAAAAGTCTTATTTAATTTTATAATATCTATTTTCAAACGTCCAACTTTTTTTATTATTAATTTTCGAAAGCCTTGTCATAAAGATAGGATCTCTTTAATTATGAAGGTGCCATTTTCACCTCCTTTTTGGGAAAGAGAGGGATCTCGTCGGAAAATAAAAAAAGGGATGACTGTCGGAGTTTTTCCCCTCCTTTCCGAGGAAAGGATCAAGGGGTGGTGCAAACCCCAGAACTGACCTCACCGCCTCGCTTTGCTCAGCACCTCTCCTTTCGAAGGAGAGGATTGGGGAATAAGCACACCTAGTCTCTTCACGCAGATTTGTCATTCCTGCGAAAAATCTAACCTCTCTGTCCTGGCGGACATCTCTCCTTATGTATAAGGTGAGAATATGAAAACAAAACAGGTTCCACTCGCGGGGAGTGTTCATTCCCTGTGTGATAAAATATTCCAACGAGATCCCGCTCAGCGCGATGACATTTTTAGTTGTCATGGTGAGCCCGTCGAACCATGATGTTGGAATTCCTACAGTCGCCCTTCGACAAGCTCAGGGTGACAAATACTTTTAATTCTTAATTCATAATTCATAATTCTTAATTGTTCTTCCCCCACGCTGAAGCCTCTATATGAATAAACTTTTCGGAATTCTTCAAAACTTATAACCCGATCTTTGTATTCATTTTTTTCAAAACTTCCACCTGGATCATTGAGATAAAAAATTTGTTTGTTCAAATCATATCCAGTTATTAGCACTAAATGTCCGCCTTTTTCTTCTTTGGAATTAACAATACTATTTAGTGGTTTGATTGATACAACACATAATTTTCCTTTTGAAATGTTAAAACATATTTCATCAAGCGTAAATCCAGTTCTATATATTTTTGTAATTAATTTAAAGTTATCAAAATATTTATGAATATTTTCATAATTTAATCCAGTCTTTAAATCTTCTAAATGGCTGTTTCTTAAGTCATAAAATACTTCAAATAATTTTTTATTATCTTTTTTGAAAAATTCCAAAATCATTTTTATACATGAAACTCCACACAAAGAATCAGCAAATTCATGAAAATCGCTCAATGTATCAGCTCCACTTTCTTCAAGCCCTGAGGTTATTTCCAGCCATTCTTCTTTTGAAGTAATATCATTATTTTCAGGTATGCCAGTCTGCGATGTATATGGAACATCATATTTTTTATCGTTTAAACTATTTTTATTTATAATATTTTTTATCAAACCATCTTTGAACTTATTAATATTATTAGAATATTTTAGTTGCTGAGGAAGTATTGATGCAGACGACATTCCTGGCAAAGTATTGGTTTCCAAATAATAAATATCACCGGAAAAATTTATCCTAAAATCTGTTCTAGAATAATATCCAAGTTCCAATTTTTCATGTATTTTTCTAGATAAATCTTTTAATTTATTTGTTAGATTTGGAGAAATTCTAGCAGGTGTTATTTCCTCAGATCCTCCTTCTGAATACTTCGCTTCATAATCGAAAAATTCTGTTTTTGGAATAATTTCTGTAGGAGGTAAATCCAAGAAACTATTTTGAAAACGAACACAGCCTATCGATACTTCAACGCCTTCAATTGAGGGCTGAAACAAATAATCTATATCTGGTAATAATTCTAATATTCTATTTAATTCTGCTTTATCGTGAATTTTATAGACACCAACTGACGAACCAGAAGCATTGGGTTTGGCAAATATTGGAAACTTTTCACCAATATATTTATTACAAATATTTAAGTTAAAATTTTTTGGTAATGTTTTATAAGTAGGAATGATATTTACAATGTCTTTTACTGCATTATTTGATTCATATTTATTAATCGAAACCATACAACTAAATGCATCAGAACCTGTAAATGCAATATTGTTCAATGCTAAGATCTCCTGAATATATCCATCTTCGCCGTAATCACCATGAATAGAGTTTACAACTAGAGCTTTATTTTGTTTAAGAATAGTTAAAAAATCTTCAAGCGAATATTTATTTTTTTCTATTTGGAAGAAATTATCCTCCGTCCAATCGACCAATACAGGATTAAATTCTTTCAATAATTCGAGAAAATAATCTTTTGACCGCAGAGAAACTTCCCTTTCTCTCGAAGGAGCACCGTAAAGAATATATATTTTATTCATATTATTATTGCTAATAAAATGAGTTTAACTTATGATATTGTTGTCTGTCATCAAAACGATAGCATATGTAAAAAAAAACACGGCATGAAATTCGAAGATGATGTAAAAAATATATTGAATGAAATCGGACTAACAGAAATCCAATCTAATGTATATTTATATATTTTAAAATCTGGCGGTTCCAACGTTTCAAAAATAGCAAGCTCATTAAAGATAAATCGTACAAACAGCTATATAATTTTAGAAAAGCTAAAGTCATTAAACCTTGTTATCGAGGAAAATAAATATACTGGAAAAGTTTTTTATGCCAAATCTTACAAATCCATATTATCTAATTTAAAAACTAAATCTGATCTAATTACTAAATACGAAAAAAAATTAAATAATTTAGCACCAATATTTAATACATTTACTATTTCGCCTAATAATAAACAGTTGAAAATACGCACGTATGATGGGCTAAACGGCTTAGACGAAGTTATTTACGATATTCTAGACTCCAATACCAACTCATCTGAAATACTTCTATATACTAATCAAGAAAACGAAAAAGAAATTTTCAGCAAATTGAAACACAACGATTTTATAAAAAGAAGAATCGAAAGAAAAATAAAGATAAGAGTTCTGGCTGCAGATAATCAAGCTGGTTCTGCGTTAAAATCGAAAGATAAAGAAAACTTAAGACATACAAAAATATTACCACCTGACTTTCATTTTGATTCTGAAATATACATATACGATGAAAAAATATGCATGATCGACTTCAACCAAAATATTATAGGAGTTATAATAGAAAGTCCAGAATTGTATAAAATCCATTCTCAAATTTTCGAGTTGATGTGGAGAGGGATAAAATAAAATTTACTTTATTACTAAAATTTTATTTAAATAATCCATATCCGCAGAAAATATATTTATTTTTACTAACTCCGGCTTCAAGGTTTTGAACTGTTCATATGTCAATATCGTAGGAATTATGCTATTTTCGACAAATTTTAACGCTCCAACCCCTACCCAAAATTGAACAGTCGAAGATACAGAAGATTTCAAATGAATCCCCCATTTTTTCGTATATACGAACCCCAAAGGTATCATATCTTCAGCAAACGCCCATGGAATATCGTGATCCCATTTTCCATTTACAAAAGCCTCATGAACCATACACGAATCAAATATTTTTTCATATTTTTCTTGTTCTGATATTTTCGAATAATCACATTTATAATTTCTTTCCGTCTTTTGAAGTGAGTCCTTTTTGTCTTTGTCAGAGAGCTTATTCCATTCCAGCTTTAGTTTTGGAATATCTTCTTCGAAACGTTTCATAATTTCGACCTGACTTATTTCATCTCTAATATATGAATATTTTATTTTAAAGTTATATGGTACGAAATTTTTAAAATATTTTAATATGTCTTGAAATTTATTATTATAATTATCAAGATCTTCTTGAGAATAATTATTCATTCTTGATACAAATACTTCATCTGAAAAATAATCCAATATAATTCCTGGCTTATATACCGTGCAAATTGGTAATAAGTATTCTCTCAAAAATATGAAATTTAAAATTTCAGACCAATCTGGATTTGGAGCTGGCATTAATTGCCATTTTTTAAATCCTCCAAAAGGAACGGTTACATGAATAGGTTTTGAATTTTTTATTGAATTATTAACTATATTTGTAATTTTTTGTAAAAGTTCGTAAGGAATCGAGGTTGATCTATATTTTGATAAATTTAGTTTATCTATAACATATTTTTCAATACCTTCAAATTGGATTTTTTTTATATCATCAGCAGTAAGTTCATACTCTGACAATTGTATTATTTGCTTTAAATATTTTTCTAATTCCATACAATTAGCGTATAATGTATTGGAGAAAAAAGGATTTGAACCTTTATCTACTCTTTCAAGTCATTTTGCTTAAACTATCTCCCCCTTTCTTACTGAATATATAATACAAACGGATTGCCGTCAAAGTTGACGAACACTTCCGACAGTTATAAAATACATCATGAATAAAATACAAAAGGTACTAGAACAATTTGGACTTACAGAGAACGAGACTAAGGTATATTTAGAAGTCTTGAGACACGACTATTTATCACCTTTTCAAATAGCCAAATTAACCGATATCCCCCGCACTACCATTTACGACATCATAATGAGCCTTTCTTTAAAAGGAATTATTGAGCTAAAACAAAGTAAAGGTTTTGAAAAACAGCAAACCTTAATACGAGCCAAAAACCCGTCTATACTTAGAAAAATTCTCCAAGACAAGAGAAAAGATTTATCAGTTCTGGAACTGAATATTATGGGAATTATTTCCGATTTGAAGAAGGATTTCCATAGGGATAATACAGATGCATTTGTGAAATTTTATGAAGGAATCGAAGGAGCAAAAAAAATAATGTATAATTTTCGAGACATCGATCTACCTTGCTATGGTTGGTGTTATCTCACTCCAGCCGATGCTTTTGGAAGCGATGTAATTAACGAATATGTACAGAATGAGCTAAAAAGTGATGACGAAAAGAGAAATAGACAAAAGCTTATAATTCCATATAACGAATGGACACGTCATGTAGTAACTTACCAATATAGTAAAAATTCAGACTATATAAAGATATATGAATTTAGATATATAGATAATCCGTCATTCGAAGTTAATGAAGACATTTCAGTTCAGGGCAATATAATTCAAATAATGTCGGCAAAAGATGACGAAATTTGGGGATTAGAAATTACAAGTAATTTACTTGCTCAAACAATGATTTCTTTTCACCATTTAATGTGGAATATGGCAACTCCGATAACAGAAGAAGTTGTAAAATCTTGGGGTAGCAATGAAATTATCGAAGCTGAAAAAGATTTAATCAGCACGGATTAAGCTAGAATAATCCCTCCCCGCGAGTGAAGCCTGTTTTGTTTTCATATTCTCTCCTTATACATAAGGAGAGATGTCCGTTAGGATAGAGAGGTTAGATTTTTCGCAGGAATGACAGAAGGGGTTTGTGTTTTCCAGTCCCCTCTGGGAAGAGGGGTGCCGAAGGCGGGGTGTGTTCAGTATATTCTCCCCTTTTATAAAGTGATAGCTCAAATTATTTGTAAATATTTATTTGTAACTATCTAATACGTAATTAGCCCTTCGACAGATGTCCGTTAGGACAGAGAGGTTATTGACTTTTTTCCTTTGCATTCAAGTTTTCCTACAGTCGCCCTTCGACGAGCTCAGGGTGACATTCCCTTCGACGGGCTCAGGGTGACATTCCCTTCGACAAAGCCTGTACTGAGTTTATCGAAGGGCTCAGTGTGATAACAAGAGTATATAGATTCCTGCTTTCGCAGGAATGACAAATTTGCGCGAAGAGACTAGGTGTGCTTATTCCCCAATCCTCTCCTTCGAAAGGAGAGGTGCTGAGCTAAGCGAGGCGGAGAGGTCGGTTTGCACTACCCCTTAATCCCCTCCTCGGCAAAGGAAAAAAAGGAGATCTAGCAGACCTAATTTACATTTATCCCTGCATGTCAGTATCTTTATAATCATGCTTAAACACATTGTGGTAAAAGCCCTGAGAATACAAAACACCTAATTCTGGCAATGCATTATTCACAGCATCGACACTTACGTCTCTGCCCGACAAATGCGTCAATTCTTTGATTTTATCAGATAGAAATTTAAGATAAACCACATCGTTAACATTGTATTGAATCACAGAATCACTCCATTTCGTATAATCCTCTACCCAATCAGCGTTAAATAATACAGTCTTATCTATAATATTTTCAGTACTAGAAATATAATTCTGCACTAATGTTTTTAGGCTATGCTCTACCGTATGAGTTCTACTGACAACTGAAGATAATTTAACATCAAATATTGGTTGAGCTATTTTTTTTCCAGTTAGTTGATAAAGATAAGCAATATCTACCCGACCGTAGTAAAATAATTTCTCGATATCAGATGTTATTAAATCAGTAAATATTGATAAATCAGCATCTAAATCATATGTATACAGCATTTCTACTCTCATTGAACCATTTTCATTTTCAGAACAAATAGTCCATAAAGCACTACGATCTCTACCAGGATATAATCCAGTAAATTCACCATCCAATGCAATCCATTTACATTTTGAATAATCAAAATTTAATTTTTTGTCTATTATGACTTCGATTTCTTCCCATACTTTTTTTACAGGATTGAAATATTTTGATTTTGTTTTATACATTTTTAAAATTATTGAGATAAATAAAAATAATATCCTCTATCAACAGCTATTTCTTGTAAGACACTTCCCTTCAATTTTCCTTCAGTGCAAATGTATGTAGAAGACCATTTGGAACTAGAATAAGTTATCTTTTTAGCTGAATTTACATTCTCGGGCATTTCATTTATTATTTCATTTGACTGAGTAAATTGATATACAGTATCTTTTATTTTTCGATTGTATACAACTATTCCGCCGTACGGATCTTTCGTAATTAAATATGGTGTACCAAAAGAAGTTTTTCCTTCTTGTGGAAACTTAATATCCTTTACTGAAATAATGTCATTATCTATTTTAATTACCTCTTCTTTAATTGGATACTGAGTAGCATTTTTGTTCAATTGAAAAACTATTACATTATTCTTTCTATATTCCGCTAATCCATCAACTGAATAATCAATTATAATAGTAGGTTTTGTAAATACATTAGCATCTCTAATACTTGCAACATTTGTAAATATTGTTTTTCTAACTGGAATTTGTAAAAGCCGATAGCCGTTTAAACTGCCACCAATAGCAATTTTCCCGTTCCATAAGCTAAAATTGGTTATATCAAATAATGTCAAATGATTATTGTAAGCACGACCCGAGATAACAAATTTTTTCTCACTGTTATCAATCAATCTAGAAAAAACATTTATGGTATCTGTTAAACCATCATATACAATTCCAACCGGTAAATAACCATAATAATCTTCAAGATATGGATGCTGAATTAAAATATTTTTTGGATAGACATAAACAGCACCATTGAATTCCACATAATAAACTTCATCCTGATCTTTAATCCAATTTTGATCTTGAATTTTAGTATATTTCGGATAGATTTTATCAATGCATCCAGCAAAGTCATCTTTGTTCAATGATATTTTTAAATTATCTACATTTATATCCCATGGATTGGATGTAAACTTCATATTGGGATCAGACAATATGCAGCTATTTTGTAGTTTCGCAGGCTCAATGCCAAAAATATAACCACCGCTAATTTTCACAATATCTTTGGTAGTTGTTAAATAATTTTTAGTTAGTAAGTTGATATTACTAGTAATTTCTTCGTCTGTAGAATAAGCGAATGAAGAATTTACTAAATCCTGATTCTTATTAAAATATAAAGTTATGGGATTTGATAATGCTGGATCGACACCTATCGACTGATAAAGACTAAGCTGTGTATCAGATACAAATACTGATGATTTATCCTCTATTTTGGCAGCAAAAGACTTCACATATTCTACAGAATCTTGTAATATATAGACTGGGAAAATATTAGTTATATCAGATATATTTCTATTAATTAAATTAATTTCATCAGCACAAACAGGACAATCCGTTTTATAATAATAAAGTATTATGTTTTTCTTACCCTTTAGTGTTGCTAATTCATATTTGTTATTATTAATATCGGTGAAAGTTATCGATTTTCCAGCAATGTTAAAACCATTTGTACTTTGACTATTCGATGTAGAATTATCCTTACTTTTATTATTTGAGGAAGCACTATATGAATAAGCTAAAAAGCCCAATGCAACAATTATGGCAAAAACAAGACCCACTTTTTTAATCAAAAATCCAGAAGCCTTTTTTAATATTTTTTTACCAAATTTAGTTTTTACATGCATAATAGATTAGATGACAGATTACTAGATTTATTGTACATTGTAAGAGTATAATTGCAAAATAATAGTAAAATTTTCAACGTGGAAAACAATAAACTGACAAAGATTCTAATTACTGGTGTTCACAGCACTCCTGCTTTATCCGTTATGGACGAATTGCAAAAGCGAGGTTACAGTAATTTCGTTTGGGTTGGCCAGAAATACAGTATTATAGGCAATAAAACACCAACATTAGAATATAGAATAATTAAAGATAAAAACATTCCATTTGTTAACCTAATCACAGGTAAACTACAAAGAAGCATTGATTATAACTTCATTAAATGGATTATCCGTATTCCTGTAGGAGTATTTCAAAGTCTGTACGTTATATTGAAATATAAACCAGAAATAGTTGTTACTTTTGGCAGCCATGTAGGTGTTCCAATATCTTTTTGGGCTTGGGTACTCAGAATCCCTGTTATTGATCATGAACAGACCACAACACAAGGTTTATCAAATCAGATAATTTCAAAATTCGCTACAAAAGTATGTTTTTCATGGAGAGAAAGTCATAAAGAAAGTAATAAATACATTTATTCTGGCAATCCAATTGTGAAAGATAGGTTCAAATCCACAACAAACGATATTAATTTTGCTGACACTAGCAAAAAGACAATATTGTTCACCGCTGGGAATCAGGGATCTAGACAGTTAAATCAAATAATATTTGGAGCCGCAGCGAAATTATGTAAAAAGTATAATATTATTCATCAAACTGGAGCTAATCCAACTTCAAATGATTTTTCATATGCTCAGTCATTAGCAGAAGGAATTAATGATAGAGGTATCAAATACATACCTTTACTAAATTTCACAGGTGGAGAGGTTTTCTCTAAGTCTGACATCGTAGTTTCGAGAAGTGGAGCTAATACTGTTTATGACATCGCGGCTCTTGGGAAAATAGCACTCTTTATCCCAATTCCTAATTCATCAAAGGACGAACAGACGAAAAACGCCCATATGTTAGTTAATACAGGTACCGCAAAAATTCTACGTCAACAAGTATTAACAATAGATACTTTGATAGAGCATATAGATAAAATTGATACAACATATGAAACAATGTCAGCATGTATTGATAAATCTAAATCATTAATTGTCTTAGATGCAGACGTAAGAATAGTAAATATCATTGAAGAAAATATAAAAGCACCTCAAATTACTGAACCGAAAGTTACTAAAGAGTCAGATCCTAAAAAGCCCGTAGTTAAGAAAGAAGTTATAAATAAAGAAGTTAAACCAACAGCAAAACCTGTAAAAGTAAATAAAAAAAGCGATAAAAAAATAATGACAAAAGAGACTAAAAGCACAACTAATACAAAAAATACAGATAATTTTACAATACAAAAAGAAAGATTAGCAGAACTATTTTCAAAAAGATTAAACGAGCTTAAAGAATTAAAAGAAAAAGCCGCATTAAATAAAAATGCAGAAAAAATACAAGCAAAGGTAAATGACGGATTATCCATTGTAAAAGATAGAATCCATCATTTAAAAACAAGTATAAATGCATTGAATAAGAAAGAAATTCAAAACGAAGTAAAGGATAAAAAAGAAGAAAAAAAAATTAAATAATTTTAGGTTAAAAGTTTATATATGTCATGCCGCTAAGAGGCATCTCGTCCTTCCTTTCTATGTCATCCCGAATGAAATGAGGGGATCTCGTTGGAATAAAGCTTAGCAGCATCTGTCATGCCACTGAGCGGCATCTAACCTCTCTGTCCTAACGGACATCTCTCCTTATATATAAGGAGAGAATATTAAAACAAGGCAGGCTCCTCACGCGAGAAGAGATTATTATTACTCTAGTGATTTTCGATCCCCTCCTCCGTCTTTTTTTCCCATTGTCGGAGTTGTTTTCATTAGCCCCTTCAACTGTTTTATTTTCCACATAAATAGTCGTCCCTTATTCTGCGCTTTGGGATAGTCAGAAACAAAAGACATCGCACTATCCAATAGAGATCTTGGATACATCTTAGCCATTTTTATATACAGTGCTTTGTGCGGTAAATCACCTAACTTTTCTGCTATTTGATACCCGAAATCTTGAAACTCTCTAGTAATATACTGATTAGCAGGCTTTAATTTTTGCTTGCTTGCAAGTATCGATTTAATAGATGAATATGTTGAAGATTTTTTATTCTGTAGTGGCATAATTTATTTTAAAACTTTTTCAAACTGTTTATATATATCCTTCAAGTCCATTTCATCATCAAACTCTATTTCTATTTTACCTCTGCCATTATTACTATTCTTTAGTTTCACATTCCAGCCTAGTGTATCTTTGAATGCATCAACCATATATTGATATTTTGATCTAAATTGAAAATTTGGTCCTTTTGGCTGAACTCCTCGAGATAGTAAAATTTTTTCTACAAGTTTTTCTGTAGAAATTCTAGACATGTGTTGTCTCACAACAATTTTCGCGGCAGCTAACATAGCATCATCTGAATCGAGCTTCAAAAGTGCAATTCCTGCACCTTCGGACATGTCACCAGATGAAATAAACTGCTGTATTAATTCTGGTAAATTATTTAATTTGAGTTTTAATACAATGTAATAATGAGGAAGCCCTAGTATTGATGCTATTTTTTCACTCTTGAATCCTAATCGTTTTTGCATATTCAAATATGCCTTAGCCTCTTCAATTGCATTTAAATTTTTTCTTTGAACATTTTCAACTATAGCAATCTGCATCATCTGAATTTCAGATAATTGTTTAATTACAGCAGGAATTTCATATAGCCCAAGCTTTTTACATGCTCTTAATCTTCTCTCACCAGCTACCAAGACATATTTTCCATCCTTCAATTTATTTACTAAAATTGGTGTAATAAATCCAGACTGTGAAATAGATTGAGCTAATTCATCAATAGTGCCTTCATCAAATTCAGTACGTGGTTGATATGGATTTGGATCTATAGTATCAACTGGAATGTATTTATATTCAGCCTCTTTTAAATTTTCCTTATTAGTTGATGAAGATTCTACGGGTTTACTTTTTTCAACGTTAATAGTTTTTGTTACTTTTACATTTTTTACTTGTGTTATTGGAGCTTTTTTGTCTTCATTACCAAGTAATGCAGAAAGTCCTCGACCTAAACCTTGTGTCTTCATAGTTTATTTTTTTTATCATTAAATTTAAATCCAATATAGGCAAATATCAACCCCACCCAAATAATAAATAAAAATCCTAATAAAAAAGGATATACCGTCCATAAAAAATCTATCATTCCTTGATTTGATGACTGTTCGCTTAATGCGATAGTACTCGAATTATCTCCTGTTACAGCAGCCTTATTTCTTATATCTTGAGAACTCAAGGATACATTTATTATAACTGGCAAGACAAATAATAAAAATAAAACTAAAAAGACTCCAGATACTTTTTTCAAAAGTTCAGACTTGGATTTCTTTTTTGTTGTTGTAGTTCTCGGATAATCTCCAGTGTTAAAATTATTCATTCTTTCTGAATATACTACCTATAATTTACACAATATACCAGCAGTGTACAAGTAAAGTAAAAAATCAGGAAAAGATATTATCTATTCCTGATTAATTCAATTGAATTGTATTTTATTTTTCGACAGTTACTTTCGTAATTGTAACTGGATTAACAGGCTTGCTTACTTCACCATTTCCATTATCTACAACTTCTGCTGTAGATATTTTGTCTGCAACATCCTGTCCCTCAATAACTTTGCCAAATATCGTATAATTTTTTGGAAGTGTACTATTCAAATCACCAACGGTAATAAAGAACTGTGAATTGTTTGAGTTTGCACCAGAATTTGCCATAGCAATTATTCCTTTCACATAACCTTTTTTATAACTATCTGTATATTTAAAAATTTCATCTTCAAAAGGTTTACCGAAAAAAGATTCACCACCAGATCCATCACCTTTTGGATCTCCACCTTGAATGACGAAGTCTTTCATGGCTCTATGAAATGTAAGTCCATTATAATAACCTTTTTCGGACAGACCTACGAAATTTTCAACAGTCTTAGGTGTTTCATTTTTATATAATTCCAATTTTATTATTCCTTCAGATGTTTCCATCGTTACAATGGGATTTTTTTCTGTTTTAATTTCTTTGCCAAAAATAAAAATAGCAATAACACAGAAAATAAGTATGGTTATAACAATACCAAAGTATGTTATTAAATTTTGTTTATCGGATCTCATATATAAATAAATACAAATAAATTCTTTCGATTATACCCTTTATAATTGTATGTGAACACCCCACTTGAGAATAATTTAGAAAAGGTAGATTGGTATATATATTTTACAAATTTAACAATATAAAATACGAATAATTTTCACCATGCTATAATAAATTAAGAAAATATATGTATAGTTAAGAAAATGACACGTGAATCATCATTTGGAGTAATTCCACTGAAATCGATAGGATATGATTACAGTTTTTTAATGATACAAGATCATAACGGTCATTGGGGCTTTCCCAAAGGCCATTCGGAAGGGAATGAAGTTGAACTTGAAACAGCCATCAGAGAGCTAAAAGAAGAGACTGGCATTAAACAAGTTAGCATCCTTCACCATAAATATTTTATAGATAATTATATTTTTAGATTTAGATCTAATGTAATTAGTAAATCAGTAAAATATTTTATAGGAATATTGGAGGATCAGCCTGTAAATATTCAAAAGAAAGAAGTTGCAAATTATGCTTGGGTATCACCACAAAAGGCATTAGAATTATTGGAATTTGATGGAATAAAGGATATTACAAAAGAAGTAATATTATACATTAATAAAAACTATACAAACATTTTTAAATAATTGCATTGTTGAAAATTATATAGGTGCCCTTCGCTTATTATTCTCTCCTTATAAATAAGGAGAGATGTCCCGCACACGGGACAGAGAGGTTATTGTATTCCAAAATAATTATACATTTTATATATACTGCGTTTGCATTTTTTTAATTTAGAATTGATGAAATTTACTTCACGTTAAGTTCACTCGAACAAGAATAATATTCAGTAATTATTTATTAATGCAAATATTATGAATTATGATATAGATATTAGAGATTTTCTAAAAAAGACAGAAGATGAGATTGCCTTGTTGATATTACTCGGATTTGTAACAGTGTTAATATATGTCGGAATATCAGCAATAGTTTAAATTATTGATAATTTGATAAAAGATAACATTTTATCAGTAGACGCTATTTCGCTTGTTGTCCATGTAACCCCTACGTTTTTTTTCACGATAAGTACCACATAATTATTCACCAGATAGACTTCCGATAGTATTTCTTTTCCATTTTCTTTTGTTGCCCAGCTTTTTCCAACCTGTTCAAATCTTGATGTTGTCATTTGATTTGTAGAACTCATAGATTTCATAGAAAAATATGTTGAAATCCAATTATCTAAGGATATCCCCTCATCTAACCGGCAAATGTTTAAATCTATGGAATTACCATTTTTATCTGTTACCGAATACTTTTTCAATACACCATCGCTAGCACAAGAGAACTCTTTAAAATTATTATCGGTTAAGACTTTTTGAGATATTTCATATCCTGCAGGAACTGAGATATCGACCAGTGATTTCTGCCTTTCCGAGATAGGAGTCGCCGTTAAAGAAACTATATTTTCATTAGAAATATTTTCTTTATTTGCTGTGAAGGCAAGAATTATAATGACCAAGCTAACAATTACCAGCGCCAAAGGCAACAATAACATATAGAATAAGTTAGCATCCTGATTTTTTTGAATATTTTTTTTCTCCAAAATTGAGTTCTATTTATTATTCAGTATAAGACTTATTAATAAAAATAATCAAATTTTTTTATTTTATCTGTTATAATCAGAGATATAATATAATCATCAAAACATATGAAGTTTATTATATTCCACGGTTCGTTTGGTTCCCCAGAAATTAATTGGTATATACCATTGAAAGAAGAATTAGCTTCTTTTGGTCAAGAGGTATGGATTCCCAGACTTCCAGTGAATACATGGGATGAAATCACTATGGTAGGACCAGAAAGCACTGAAAGTACCCAAAACTTAGATAGTTGGTTTTCATCTTTTGACGCAAATATTCCCAATGCATTTAAAGAAGGTGAATTATGTTTTGTTGGTCATTCAATTGGTTGTTTATTCATATTACACCTTTTGGAAAGATATAATATCAAATTAGACAGTGCTATTTTCGTATCCCCCTTCCTGAATAAATTAAATAAATCATGGCAAATAGATCTTGTTAATGAAAGTTTTTATAAGTCAGATTTTGACTTCGAAAAGATTAATAAACTTGTAGATATTTCATATTCTTTGTATTCAGATAATGATCCATATGTAGATATAAATGACTCTTTGGAGTTCATTGAAAAAACAGAAAGTCTGCCGATTTTAGTTAGAGGTGGTGAGCATATGAATGATGAGTCTGGTTTTCAAAGTTTTCCTTTAGTTGAAGAATTATGCAAGACTAGATTTGGTTATAGTTCACAATCAATAATTTTATAGTTAATTTTATGTCATGCGAATTTTGCGGGGTAGATTTTTCTAAAGTCAAATTATTCGAAACTAATTTCTGGACTGTAATTTTGGCAAACGAACAATCAACACTTGGAAGATCTATAGTGGTTTTGAAAAGACACGAAGAATGCCTTGCAAAAGTTACAAAAGAAGAATTTGAAGACTTGCATGAAATTATTATAAAACTTGAAAATGGCATTACGAAAGCCTTTAATCCTCAACTTTTTAATTGGTCATGCTTGATGAACAATGCTTTTAAGAATAATAAACCTAAACCTCATCTACACTGGCATTGCCGACCAAGATATAAGAACGAAATAGTATTCAATAACATTACATTTATTGATACTAGATTCGGGCATCACTATGATAACAGTTACAAATTTCTAATCGATGAAAAGACTCAAATAAAAATTATAAGAAAGATTGTAGATAGTATTGATAACTATAAATTTGCCCAAAATGTTAGCTTTTAATTTTTAATTCTTAATTTTTAATTCTTAATTTTTAATTCTTAATTCTTAATTCTTAACTTTCAATTCTTAATTCTTAATTCTTAATTCTTAATTCTTAATTCTTAATTTTTAATTTTTAATTTTTAATTCTTAATTCTTAATTTTTAATTAATATCTGTGGTATCATTTACTATAAATATTACATTATGGATACGATAACATCTTTTCAAAACCAGATTTTTAAGGATATAAAAAAAATTATTGCTGATAAAAAATACAGATTAGAGAAGAAAGTTTTTTGGGCAGACGGTGCTAGTTTTGTATATCAAGCTATAAAATACGGTTGGAATATAGAAAAGCTCATTTACACGACTTCACAAAATGATACAGAATTCAAAAAATCGTTGATAAATTCAATACCTTTGGAGAAAAGAGTTGAATTTTCTATTGATTTATATTCACCTTTATCTACCAAAGACAACATTCAAGGAATAGGAGCACTTATTAAGCAGCTGTACTATACGAATCAATTAACTCCTGGACTTGGGGTAGTGGTAGAGAATATTTCCAATCCTGGCAATCTTGGAACAATTATGAGAGCTTGTTCAGCCTTCAATATTTTAAATTTATATATAATAAATCCTGCTGTAGACCCGTTTAATATAGAAACCGTTAGATCTAGCATGAGCAGTATTTTTTCTTTGAATATTACCATTTTCGACAATATTGAAATAATGGAAGATGAATTAAATAAACACGGTAATTATAAAAACATAGGCACATCACTTCAAAATAGCAGTGATTTAAAAAAGTATAAACATAAATTCAAAAAAGAAGACAATACATTAATTTGGTTCGGTAACGAAGCCAAAGGAATGTCTGATAAAGCAAAAAATATTTGTGATGATTTACTTAGAATAGAAATAAACCCTAACATAGACTCGTTAAATATATCCGTCAGTGCTGGGATTTTCCTATATGAGCTGGTGGGATAAAATTAATATATTAAACCGCTTAGCAAAATCACGTTGAAATCATTCTAAATTCGAAAGAGCTTGTAATGTACGATGTCTCTGGCTTTGCCAGGACTGCCGAAATACTCAGGGTGACATAAAAGTTGTCATGGTGAGCTCGTCGAACCATGATGTTGGAATTTTTCAAAATGGCGTACCCGGAGGGACTCGAACCCCCGACCCGCTGCTTAGAAGGCAGCTGCTCTATCCACTGAGCTACGGGTACACTAAACTCTTGCTAGGGACTCTCACCCCGACCCTTAGAAGGCACTTTCTCATCTCTGAGCTACGGGTACACTAAACTCTTACTAGGTACTCTCACCCCGCCCCTTAGAAGTTTTTAGAAACCTAGCCTATGTAATTGTTTTTCGTTAACACAAAAGAACTTCAATTGGCTGCCTATTATCCAACATATTTGCTCTAACATCAATAGCTCGTTACCTATTTAGCCTCATTGTATCTATTACAATATTCGCAATTTTTTCGCCATATTTAATATGACACATATGACCACCGTCAATTGAACGAAGAGTTGTTTTTTCTTTTGATTGAGCAAATATTTTATTACCTGCATCTGGAGATATTAATTTATCATTTGAAGCATATATAAGGGTTCTGTTACAAACCTCATGATGCAATGAAGCTTGTAGAAAGCCATTATGTATATCACCAATAATTGAGGCTACGTACATCAAAAAGGCATGCCGAACTTTCTGATCCGAATACCGTTTTTTTATTGAATCTAAATATTCTGGTGGTATTTCTTGAACAATATCTTTCAAAATTATTGGCACAATAGTATTCCAATCTAAATTCTTTAAAAACATCCTCGCTATTATACTTTTTAAACCAGTTTGGTAAATAATATTATTAAATATATCGTTTCCCATCAAAATATCTTTCGGAGATTGAGGAGAATTCATAACAAATAAATTATCCATTGGAAATAAATCCCCCCTTTTCCTTCTTGCTAATTCAATTTTATTAGTTTTTCGATTTTTAATAAAATCTGCATTTAGAACTACGGAACTTGCTACACCAGAAGCAATATTTCCTCCTAAAGAATGACCAAATATATTTTTAATATCATTATCGACTACTAAACGGCTTATAATTTCAACATTCCTTCTCAAACCTATGTCATGATCATGAGCTTGAATCAAAGCTTCTGCACCAAGAGTATTTACTACATAACAAGTAGCGAATTGAGACAATGAGTTAACAACAGTGTTAAAAGTCTCCATGGAATCAGCGAAACCATGAACAAGAACAAGTTTTGGACCTCGTTCCCCGACAACTCTATATCGAATTCGGTCATTGCCGTGACGAAATGTAAATTCATTACCGGAACAAGTTGCTTTTTTCATTTTTTGAAAAACCGCTCCATGAATAATGAAGCGGTATAGAAAATTATTTTATTAGCGAAAAAACGACCTCTTCATCCTCTATCTTAACAGATTTTCCATCAGTTAAATCTGTAACTACAGAAAAAGATGATGCACTTACAGATTTACAAATCTCAGAATTATGTTTATTTATAACGTTTAAAAGGTCATTTCCTGACAATTTAACCGATATATTAACTAACTCACCCATTTTGAATCCTGATGTCTTCCTGAGGTTCTGAATGGCTCGCACAAGCTCATTCAACAGTCCTTCTTCTCTCAATTCTGGTGATAAAACCGTATCTAGCGCAATTGTAATTTCACCATCAGTATTAGATACCAATCCTTCAAGTAATGATTCTTTGGATGCTAACTGGAATTCCTTTACATTCAATTCTTCTTTTATAATTCCTATTAATTTTTCATCTGTTAATATCATTTTTTCACTTGCTACCAAAACAGCTTTGGCCAAAGGCTGTCTAAGTTTAAGTCTATTGTCATCTCTTACTTTCAAACCTAATGTACAAATTTCACGGACCAAAGCCATATCTTCTAATAATTTGGTATTTACTTTTTTGAAATCAACAACAGGAAATAGTTCCAAATGTATTGACTCTTTTGAAGATTTCAGACCACATCCTGATACTAAATTTTGGTATATTTCTTCAGTAAGGAAAGGCATTTGTGGTGCAAATGTTTTAATAAACTGAACTATTGTAACGTAAAGAGTTTGTAGAGCCTCTTTATCTCCAGCTACAAATCTATCTCTTGATCTTCTAATCCACCAACTAGAAATATTATCTACAGCAGGTTGAATTAACTTTACTGATTCTGGAATATTATAATTTTCCATTGCAGTAGAATAATCAGATGTAACTTTATTCATATATGTTTCCAACCATTGGTCTAGAACATTAGTTGAGTTAAAGTCAGTATTTTCGGGTGTCCATTCGTGTAATTCAGCATATATTGCTAAATATTTATAAACATTCCAAATTGGAATTAATACATTTTTGACTTGTTCATTTAAAATTTCATCAGACCAATTCATGTCGCCACCGACCATCAATGTCGATCCCATTAAGTATAATCTAACAGCTTCACCACCAATTTTATTCAAGACATCTTTGGGATCAGGATAGTTGCCGTATGACTTACTCATCTTACGACCATCATTACCAGCCATAACTCCAGTACAAATAACATTATTAAATGATTGATTATCAAAAATCATTGTTGATACTCGCAAAAGGACATTGAACCACGCTCTAACCTGTCCGACATATTCGACTATAAAATCTGCAGGAAAAGCATTTTCAAATTCTTCTTTGTGTTCAAAAGGATAATGATGTTCTGCAAACGGAACAGATCCAGAATCCATCCAACAATCAAGAACTTCTGGAATTCTAGTATATTTTTTACCTTCTTTAACAAGAACAATTTTGTCACATACATCACGATGTAAATCCATAGGTTGACCATCAAATGAATATTCGACTTTTCCATCTACTTCTTTTTTTATTACTTGATCAGTATATTGAGTCATTTCTTCTATACTGCCTATAACTAGCTCTTCTCCATCTTCATTTTTCCAAACTGGAATGATAGTTGCCCAATATCTATTTCTAGAAATAGACCAATCCGGCGATGTCGAAATTGTCTGACCGAATCGACCATCTTTTATATTTTCTGGTGTCCAATTGATATTTTTATTTAAATCAAGCATTCTATCTTTTATTTTTTGAATATTTATAAAGTAAGAATCTTGAGTCATATATATCAATGGATTATCCCCTCTATAAAAAGGAAGTCTATGCTTATGCATTTCAGATCTCAATAAATTCCCTCTTTTTTGAAGATCTTCAGCTATCATTGGCGAAGCATCACGCAAATATATGCCAACCCAATCACCAACTGTCATTTTTCCTTCTGAATCAATATCGTGAATTCCGCTTAAACCAAATTTCTGACCCAATTCAAAATCTTCTTCACCAAAAGCAGGAGCAACATGCAAAACACCTGTACCATCCTCTATAGTGACACCATCGTATAAATAGACATGATAATCTTTTTCTGAGCTATCATTTTTAAAATAATCATACACAGGTTCGTATTGTAGACCTTCTAATTCAGTACCTTTGAATTCTGCTAATATTTGTACTAAATTTCCATTTTCTGTACCTATATTTTCTTGTTTTGTATAAAATGTATATTCCAAACGTGCCTTGGCTATTATGAGATATTCACCTTCAAATTTAACTAAACAGTAATCATAATTAGGATTTACACACACCGCAAAATTTGAGGGTATAGTCCACGGCGTAGTAGTCCATGCCACTATGTAAACATCTTTAAATTCTTCTTTATTTGTATCCCCCTGAGCTTCATGTATGCTATCCCCCTGAACTCCAACTTCTATGTCATCTCGAACAAACTTGTCATCCTGAGCTTCCACTTCTATGTCATCTCGAATAAACTTGTCATCCTGAGCTTCCACTTCTATGTCATCTCGAATAAACTTGTCATCCTGAGCTTCCACTTCTATGTCATCTCGAATAAACTTGTCATCCTGAGCTTGTCGAAGGATCCCGTTGGACTTTTTTAAAATTTTTTTAACATCAGTTTCTTTCAACTTAAACTTTGTAAAAATACTCAAATCATCAACATCACGATAATTATCTGCATCCATAGCCACTTCAAATCCTGAAACAGGCGTTGATGTATCTGTAGAATACAATGAAGTTCGTTTTCCTTTATATACAAAGCCTTTTTCATACATTTGCTTAAAAGCCCATATTACAGATTCCATATAACCAACATTCATTGTGTAATAGGCATTTTCCATATCAACCCATCGACCAATTTTATCGATGTACCATCTCCAGTCATTTGATGTATTTTCTACCCATTTTCTGCACTCTTGGACATATTTTTCGACGCCCATATCGGCTTCTAATTGAGCGCTAGATTTTATACCAAATTTTTTATTAACTTTTTCTTCAATAGGCAAACCGTGGCAGTCCCATCCCCAAACACGTCGAACTCTTTTACCTTTCATTGTCCAATATCTGGGAACAACATCTTTGGCAATTGATGTTAGAAGATGACCATAATGAGGCATGCCCGAAACGAATGGTGGCCCATCAACAAAAGAATAAGAATTATCAATATCTCTTTGTTCAACGGATTTTTCAAATATTCTATTTTCTTTCCAGAAAGAATTTACTTTTTCTTCCATTTCAGGAAAATTTGGTTGATTTTGAACTTTTTGTATTTTTGTAGCCATATTAATTTTATTAAATATTATTAATTTTTAACTTTCTAATTAATTTTTAACCCTCCTCTCCCCTCTAGGGATCTCCTCCGAGGAGGAGAAATTTCTAATTAAACTTATATCTCATTTCCCCTTTCTCACCATCTCTGTTTCTGGTATTACCTTCATCTTTCCACCAAAATCTCTAAATTCTTCAGGCATATTTCGAGTAGTTTCAAAACCGAATCTCCTGTAAAAACCAATCGCCTTCTCATTAAATGTAGCAACGTTTAAATAAACAGTTTCATCATCTCCAATCCATTGTAAAGCCTCAGACATAAGCATCTTTTCCACTCCTTTTCCCTGATATTCTGGTAAAACATATATAGCATTAACCCTCTTCTCATCTTTACTATTTGTACTATAACAAAGCCCAACGATCCTACCAGCAGAATTTCTCACAACCCACGATTCTTTTTCAACATCAGTCTGGATATGTTCAAGATTTTCACTCTACTTTTTACCATTCCTTTTCTATCTACATATCGTTCTTCAATATCTTCTACCGTAATATTATATTTTTCATCTTCTTGTACTCTCGGATAAGTATCCAACCAGACAAGATGGAAAACATCATATATTCCTTCTGCATCACTCACCTTAGTTTTCTCAATTGTAAATTCATTATTCATAAAAAACATTCATATATAAAATTAATTATTCAATATTTTCCCCAACTAGGATGCAAATATCTTTTAACTTTTTTATATAAAATAAACCATTATCAATACCTACTGAAAAAGTATTCAAAAATAAATTCAATTGTTTTAATATACTTTGCATTTTTTTAAAGTTTAAAAAAGCTCCCTATAAATACTGGTTTATCCAATACATATAGGGAGCTATTTAGCTCGTACCGTCCTATTTCCCCTCTGAAACTAAAGTCTCAAAGAACTTTTCTAGCTATTTCGTGCTAACCGGCAAGGTCTAATAAATCTAGATAAACTAAAAATGTTAATACAGATCTTTCTTCTTGCTGCTCCGCGGTGATAACCGCATCAAAGCGTTACGTAATTATAGCACCGGTTATGGAAATAATGCTAATAAATGATTATTTGATAATTAGTGAAAAAATCATTCCAAAAAGAATAGATACTGGAATAGTAACTACCCATGCCATAAATATTTTTCTTGTTGTAATCCATTTTACTTTCTTTGCGTTTTCTACGGTTCCAACACCAATAATTCCACCTGCAATTACATGTGTAGTAGATACAGGAATTCCCATTGCTGCAGTTGTAAAAAGAGTCACAGCTGATGCAGTTTCAGCACAAAAGCCTTCAAATGGTCTTAAATGTATTAACTTAGTACCCATTGTTTTGACAATTTTCCATCCTCCTAAATATGTTCCCAATGCTATAGCAGCATGAGAAGATAATATTACCCATATTGGTATTTCTGAAGACTTTGAAATATAACCACTTGCTATTAAAGTTAATGCAATAATTCCCATTGTTTTCTGAGCATCATTTGTTCCATGACTCAAACTATATAAAAACGAAGAGCCTATTTGCATTTTTTTAAATAAGCCAGAAATTGATTTTGATGATCTACCTCTAATAATCAGTAATAATATAATTGTGAATACAATTCCACCAAATACACCCAAAAGCGGAGCAATTAGAATAAAGGTAAAAGTTTTGATAATACCATCCATAACAAGAGCACCAGTGCCAGCTTTTACAATTACAGCTCCAATCATACCACCGATTAGTGCATGACTAGACGAAGTAGGCAAACCTAAATACCAAGTAATAATGTTCCACAAACAAGCTCCTAATAAACCTGCCAAAATTGTAGTTAATGTTATTCCAGATGGTGTAACAATGCCCTTCGCAATTGTTGCAGCAACAGCAGTAGTAAAAACAAAGGCTCCAATGAAATTAGCAAAAGCAGCCATCATTACAGCTTGATGTGGTTTCATAACTCGTGTTGAAACAACAGTTGCAATTGAATTTGCACTATCATGAAAACCATTTAGAAAATCAAAAAATAAAGCAATGCCAATAATTAGAATCGCGAGTGCCATGATTTCAGGAATTGTTAATTAATATAGTTTCTAATGTATCGGATATGTGATTTACACGATCTATAGCTTTTTCGACCACTTCATACAATTCTTTTTGTCGCATAATTACAACAGCATCTTTTGTATTTTTAAAAAGGTCTTTAATAGCATCGTCATGAATTTCATCAGCCTGATTTTCCATAGGAGCAATCTTTTGCAATATTACTTTATTATCTTTCAATGATAATGGTTTCTGAAATGCAACTTCTAAAATATCAGTAATGTCTTTCAAAATAACAATCTGTTTTTTCAAATATTCATCAAATTTTATATTCTCCAAATAGTAAAGAGTAGCATTAATTTTTTTGATTCCATTAACTGCCTTATGAATTTTTCTAGAAATATCTTTTATTTCATCTCGATCAATTGGTGTAATAAAAGTTTTATGAAGAGAGTCAATTACTTCCATATATATTTTACTACTCTCTACCTCATAATTTCGTGCTTCGTTGAGGGCTTTCTTCAACATATCTGATGTAAACTTACCTTCAGGAAAAGAGTTTAAAGAATTTACCGAACTTTCAAGAATTTTTATTTGTTTATATAACAATTCAAAAAATTTCTTTTCACGAGGAATAA
>Ga0194047_10000451_pt1 | contig 27931 bp, 33 predicted proteins | sample JunL225m_MetaG_2_FD_160070 | JGI IMG/M metagenome (GOLD analysis project Ga0194047, IMG submission 160070) | Anoxic zone freshwater microbial communities from boreal shield lake in IISD Experimental Lakes Area, Ontario, Canada - Jun2016-L221-5m | ecosystem: Environmental > Aquatic > Freshwater... | reverse complement strand
GTATTATATAGTGCTGGTATAATAGGTTGGATAAATATACTTTACAATCCTACTTTAATAGCTTTAATTTTCGCATTATTATGTGGTTTTTTAGCTGAATTTTTTAATCTAATAATTAATGAATAATAACTATGAAAGAAACTAATGACACTCTGGTAAATGAAGTCCTTGATGACTTTGTTGATTATACCTACTTAGAAACCTATAAGCTTCTTAAAGCCATCGAAGATGAGAACTTTGAAGAGGCTGCCGTCATTCGTGATATGATTAATCTAACTACCAACCATTGCAAAGAAATCCTATTCTGTCTTACAGAAATTGATATGTGTGATATCCTAGATAAGGAATTGGAATATATCCAATCTCAAGTTAAGTATAACTTCGATAATATTAAAAGACAAATCAATCAACGATTAAGAGATGCCGACCTATAACTTAAATCTAAGCGTTCTGGAGAATGATAGGGTATGTATAAGGTATTCCTGTGGAAACTATACTTGCATCTTCCTAGAGTCACAGAATGACCTTATTTCAGTATTTAAACCCTATGGTGATATCAGTCTAAGTGATATACCTAAGTTGAAAGAGTTATTCAAGTATAAAGAGGAATACATAGATACCATTAAGAAGGTATTCTATTTGAATTCTGAGGGTACACTAGAGATATGTGAATTGGAAGGACAGGTACAGATTCGTAATCTAAATACCGATGAAATGATAAGCCTCAGTCCTTCAAGCAGAAGGAGTTGGATTGGTTATAAGTTAAGAGATTTCAATAGATATAAGAAGAAGAAGGTTAAGGAACAGGAGATGTTCTTGGAGATATTCAAAAAGAAAAATACACTAAAATAATTAAGGGCCCATGGGGCCCTTTTTATTTACAATATAATGCAAATTCTGCTTCTCTTCTTCGTAATAACCCATCCATCTTGTGTCCATTTGCATAACACCATTTAAGCCATTCATTTTTAATAAGTGGGTCACTTGGATTTGAATTGATAAGTTTCAATAAGGAACTTGATTTAAGGTTATTTAACCCTAGATTATACACCCAGCTTACAAGGGCTGAGAATTGATTGCTGGTGAGGTTATCAGTTGTAAGGCTATCAACACCTTCTTCATAGTGCTTTAGGTTTGCTAATAGAAGGTCTGAGGCTTGTTTTTCAGTTATATTAGGGTCAGATAGACTAACCCTAATACCATTTGGATAAATGGTGGTACCATAGCCTATTGTATAAGGCATTTTCCCAGTGGCTGGGTCTGGATAAGGATGGTTAACAAATGATTCAAATGACTTGATAAGCTCCAATCCTTCTTCGTTAATATGTGTGATATGGTCCATATCTTAAAACTCTAGTAGCGGCTGTAGGAATCGAACCTACTATCTTCGGGTTATGAGCCCGATGAGTTACCATTTCTCCGAACCGCAATATATCTATTCTGTGAAGAAGTTGCTTAAGAACTTACCAACTACACCACCTATCAACGCAGCTATCCCAATAGCTTTATAATCATTACTGATTGCATATGTTGATACAATAGTTGATGCTGCTAATAAGCTATCCCCGATTTTACGAATATTGGTTGGGGTTGGTTGATAATATTTTTCAAATAACTTTTTCATTTATCTTTAAATTTTATATTTGGGTCATTTAATTCAAATTAAAGCTTTTCATAGTTAACTGTGCGAGGACCAGTTATTAATACATCTGGTCCTATCTTAGCTCTTATACTAAGCAAATACTCCTTAGCACTTGGCATTTCCATACCTATTTATTTTTAAATTCTTTCCAAAACTTATATCCTGTATAACTTATAGCTAATACAAGTGATAGACAGGTTAGGATTGGGTTTATATTTGCTAGGGTGATTCCTAGTGCACTTCCAGTTGTTAACCAGATACTTAAGTGTTCGTGATGCATTATACGTTCCATTTCTTTAATTCTACTCTTTATTAATAAAACATTACATTATATTTCCGCTTCCTGGTTCACGAGATATTCCCCATCCAGTTGTATCTAACCCACCAAGTCCAAGTCCACCTGTATTTAATCCTGGAATATATAATCCTCCAGCTTGATAACTTGTTGCATTTGGTTGAATAACATCAATACCAGATACACCGTTATTATAGTATAATGGATACTTATTATACTGACTATATTGGTCCTTTAGGAATTGTGACAGTCTTTGTAAATAATATTGTCCTGTACTTGTATAGTGATTACGCAAGTAATCCATTTGTTCAATACTAGGGCTATTTGAATTCTCTGAGTGCTTTATCTCAAGTCCCTTATTTTGAAGTCTGAATACCATCATTGGAATGATTTCACTTATACAAGAGAATGCAAGTGCTGGTCTAATGTAATTAAGTAATAATACCTCATAATCACTTGATAGGTTATTACTAACGATTTGTGACTTTAGGTCTTCAAATAGAGAACTACCCATTGCTGGAAGGATATATTTATCTTGACAGGTAACGATACCTGTACGGATTAATCCTTCTTCAACATCTGCATTCATTGAAGTGGTTTGCTTAACGTAGTCTGCGTCACAAAATAGGACGGTAGAGGGGGAAACAGTATACTGAATAGGTGTAGCCATTGATTATTTAAGTAATTTTTTGTGTGTTAGTTTATCGTCTGTTTGGTCAGTATATGGTTTAACAGCATCCATTTCATCTTCAACTTCTGGTAAAAGTGCATTTATATCATCAGAATTTAACCCAAGACCAGTACTTAATAGTACGCTACCAGCTTCTCTTGTTAATTGTCCTTTAGATACTTGACGTATTACTCTAAGCATTTGTTGATGTTGCTTAGCACTTAAGTTCTTGATATTATCATTAACTGGAGCACTAGGTTCGCTTTCCATAGCTGTATGGGTTGAAGGTACTCTAGGTTGTTTTTCAATCTTATTACGGCTATACAACTCTTGTCTATCTGATTCAGATAATGGTGCATATCCTAGTTTCTTTCTCATTTCATCTACGGTAAGTATTTGTAGAAGTGTAGCTTCATTATACTGGAACGATATTGGTTGAAGGTCTTTGATATATAACTTAACGCTAAATCCGTTGATATGAAGCAATTCGTTGATTACATTTTCAATTTCAACTTGTTCTGGAGCGATAACTGTGTTATAAAAACGTTCTTGTTCTTGAGCAATTTCATTAGAGGCTCCAAGTTCCCCTGGACTATTAACGCTGGCAAGTATCTTTGGAATACGGTGACCTTCGATAATCTGGTCACGGATACTATTAGATAATTCACCATATAATTGATGTAAGTTAGATGTCTCAAGTGGTGTAATAGTTGGTTCACTTGATTTATCCTTATTATAAAATAATATGAACTTACCAGCATTATCACTTCCTCTATAAAGGTTATTGAATGCTTTATAGTTAACATCTTGTTGTTCAGCACTTGGTGCACCAGAATTCATAGATATTAAAAGTGAAGGGCTTAAGCCATTCTTAATACTATTTAATTGTAGGTTGGATAATTCGTATTGTAATTCAATTGCATTTAAGCAAGGTTGATAATCTGGGAAGCAATAGAAATTAAGTCCTGGAGTATATTTCTTAACCAATAGCAATTGAAATTGGTCTATTCTATTACTAGGCGAGAATCTAGCGATTCTTTCTGGTGTAAACTTAGGTTTACGATACTTAGACCAATCATCAGAATACCAATAATCACTTTCAATATATTCTTCAGAATCATCATCTGGCTTACCAATTCTAATCTTAGCTGCATCTATATGGTATACGCTTTCAATCTTTGTTCTGCAATCTGACCATTTAATTCCAAGGGTCCAATAACCGAATAATTGTTGGTCAAGAGCAACCTTAGAAAGGATTGCATTAAGACTCTCACGTTTATTAGGTCTACTTATAAATTGTTTAAGTGCTGCACTTTGGTCAGCGTCAGCTGTATCATCAATACTCCATCCTTCACCAGCAATTTGTTTTTGTTTAATAAGGATGATAGAGTTATGAGTAGATGACTTACCGAACATATCCACAAGATATTGAGGGAATAGGTTATCACTACCAGATTGAATCCAATCCTTTCCAGGAGATTCAATAAACTTTGGTACATTATACTTACTGAAAGAGTGTGCTACCATAGTATCACTCTTGATTGGTTGATTTGCTCTTAATTCGTCTAAAAAATCGTTTTCCATTTAGGGTCTATATATTATATAATCGTTAGTTGTTCCTGTTGGTGAGAAGGATGTATATATTTGTTCTTGAATATCACTAACAAATACGATTCCTTTTTCAACCACTCCAACACTATTAGCTGGGTTTAAGTTGTCTCTAGTTGTTTGTTCATATACCACATAGTCATAGAAATTAAGTGGAGCTAAGTTAATGGTTCCACCAGTTAGATTTGTATAGGTACTTCCAGTTTCTGTTATGATAAATTCATTATAAGATGTTGTACAAGTACTTATATCATCAGCAACGAAATAAACGGTATTATTGCTTTGTTGACTGGTAAATGCAAATAAATAATAAGGAATGATAGCTTGTTCATTGAATAAGGTACTATTTTCTTGTAAAGTAAATACGCAGTCATTCTCAGCATTTTTGGTTATGTTAATCATTTCAACAGGTTTTATATAGTTTATATTGGGATATCTAGGGTTTGTATTAAAAAAAATGGACATAACGAGAGGTTATGTCCAAGTTTTTTAAAGGAATAAGAAAACCCTTAAGCTGTAATAGAAGCAATTAGTGAAGAATTCACTTCATAAGCTGGTTGAGATTCTTGAGCTGCTAATGAGATATTCCATCCATTTGCATCACCTAAGAATGCCTTACCTACTACACCACTACCACCAGTAGCGTTGAAACCATTTTCAGAACCACCTAACCAGAACTGGCCGTTACGGTCAGCAAATATGATTATGGTTTTTGATTTAGCTAATAGCGTAATTTGATTACGAAGGCTAGTTTGATATTTTGATAAGTATAGGTTTACCACTTGCTCATATGCAGTTGTGCCATTCGTTGCGTTTGTGTTAATGTTTTCAATAAATTCACCAGCTTCTTTATTTAAGTTGAAGGTATAGAATTTCGCTGAACCACTAAGAGTCAAACCTGTAACAACACTGTTAGCATCTAGGGTATAACCAGTAAAATCTGCGTAATTCGCAATATATATGGTCTTAATCCCAGGCATACCATCTTGACATTGAGTTGGATAACCACTTGTTAATCTACAAGACATTTTGTTTTAAGTTTTAAGTTTGTTTAATACTGGGGGTATTTTACACCCCCATATTAATTATTTTATTTAGTGTATAACGATTAATACAATACTACTTGAGATGGGAACTTTATTTGCGACCCAATACGCATACGGCCCACCATACGTAGCTCATCGTAATCCTGGCTATAATAGCTGAAAATTGACTCATAGTCATTCATTAAATCGGTGCCCATAACCATATTACCAGCCCAAGTTGTGAAGATACCATTGTATCCTTTTAAACCTACAGTTGCAACCATTGTAATGTTGAAACCAGGAACTGTTTGAGTTAATGAGTTTTCTTTAGCACTTCCGTCACCACCAGCAATTACTGATTTAGCGTCAGATACATAGATATGATAGTTATTAGAGTTCCTCAACGCAAGCTTATAAGTTTGGATAGTTGCTGGAGAAACCCACATAATTAAGTCATCTTGTTGAAGGATGTTTGTATCGATGTTAACAACGATAGCATCAACTATGTTAAGAATGTTAGCAGCAGTTGGTGTACCAGAATAACTAACAGTTGTTACACTTCCAGAAGCAGCTGTGTTATAAACTTGGTATAAGAAACCTTGACAAGATGAGTAGTAACCAGAGTTACCAGCAGTATCGCCAGAATGTGCGCCAGTTGGTGCATAGCCGCCCACCCAAAGCGTTTTATCCAGTTCTTGCTGCCACAAATCGGTGATATAATCTGTGATTACGGACTCAAAAGGTGCGATAGTATCGTGGTAACTTCCAGCCTTCATTAACATACCTGTCCAATAGTCTTGAAGACCACCAGCTTGATATACACAGAAAGATTGGTTGAACTTTAAAGGACATACCGTTAATACTTGTTGTGATAGTGTTGTTGTACCAGAACCTACGAAGCCAGCACCACAAGTGTTGTCATTTTGTACGTTAAGGGTTTGTTCAAACACGTTAAGTGCTTGTGAGTGTTTAATACCTGGGATGACTTGTATCCATTTAGAAGTCGTACCTTCAAGTAATACTTTACGCATAAGTGGTGAGCTTAACTCATCAACATATTTGTTTAAGGCTGTAAAATTAAATCCGTTTGCCATTGTTTTGTTTTATTTGTTTTTAGTTATTGTTATTATTAATTTCCGTTTGAAACGTTAAAGCTACCCTTGATATTACCTAAGAAGCTTGGTTTAATTGGATTATTTGTTGTTAGTGGTCTTGTGTTACCAAATGATTCTGCTTTGCTTCTGTTGAAAGCTCTTACCTGTGATAAGTAATCATCAATCTTTTGTCCTTTTTCATAAGTAGGATAAGTTACCTTAGGCTTCTCAGCTGAAAATGCTGCTGGTGCTTCTGCATTAGCATCACCTAATTTAGCTTCCAAGTTAGCTACTCTTTCACTTAATTGTGATAGAATCTCACTTATCATTCCTAAATCGATTCCACCATCTGGACCCATTGTTGGAGTTGTTGGTGCTTCTGCTGGTGTTTCTACTGGTGCTGGAGCAGCTGCTGCTGTTACATCTTCAGTTGTTGCTTCTGCTGTTGGTTCGATTGGAGCTGTTGCTGGTGTAATCTTTTCAATCACGCTTGCTTTAATCTCAATCTTAGTACCATCATCAAGTGTAAATTCGCCATCATTAGGAGCGATGGACGCACCATCTGCACTAACTAGAACTACCTTTGCACCTTCAACCAAAGAATCTCCTTCTACACGAAGAATTGAACCATCATTTACCTTTGCATCTAAGAACTTCTCTACCTTTGTCATTTCAAAGATTTCACGAAGTCTTATCATTAATTCTGTTTTGTTCATTGTTTTAGATTTATTTGTTTGTTATTTATTATATTAGCAATTTATTATAGGTGTCCCAATTTGTCTGGGTTACGCAATAAAAATTCAATTGTTTTATTTATTAATTCGATTTCTTCTTCATTGAAATCTTCCTCTTCTGTTGCTCTTGAAAAGACTTCTTCCCCCTGGATAAATAATCCCTCTACACTAAATCCTAAAAGCTTTCCAGTCTTAATGAAGCCTTCCCATATATCATCATTCTTAACGTGGAAGGTTGCCATCCAAGTTCCCTTAGGCAAGTTACCAAAGCCATATAGCTTAGCCTTATCACATTCTGGGTCTTGAATAATCCAAGATTCCATAATGCAAACACCATCTACCTTTTCATCGTGATTGATATTAACATTCTTATTAAATCCATTGGCAAAGTATTTCTTCGAAGCATTTTCAATGCTTTTCTCTGAGAATACCACATTCCATTCTTCTGTAATATTTCCTTCATTATCACGGTTATTTCTATATATCTTTTGATTTGGTATCATCAACGGACCAACAAGCTTATGTTGTGATTCATCGGTCACCTTAAACTTATAAGGTTTAATTTCTTTATTTGAAAAAGCTACCCAATCAACTTGAATAGCTGGGTCATCAACAAGACTGATATAATCAACCTTATCTTTATCAAAGTCATCTGTTATTAACAGTTCGATTGTTCTTAATTTCTTTGGTTCCATAGTTTTATTTTCCTCCCCTTCCTTTATATTCAAGGGTCTTTTTATAATCACTTAATTCTTTTTGATAACTTAAGTCATTTAACACAAATATCAGAGGTAAATTAGCCACCTCTTCAAGTCTAGTTAAGTCACCGCCAGCTAATTCTCTCATTACGCTATACCAAGACCATCTATCATTAAATTGCTGTTCAAGTGTCTTTGGCTCATTTTGTTTAGTTTTTTCGTCTAAGTTCCTGGATTCTCTTCCGCTAGAAGGGAAGAGTCCTTTATAATTTTCTGCAAGGTTTTTACGATAGTTAAAAAAAAAACCACGATACTATATACTACATCCATTGGTAACTTATATAAAAATACCTCTGAAGTCTCTAGTAACCTTGTATAGTCATAATCCTCAATTACATATTTATCCATTGGAATTGATTTCTTCATTAGCTTATTATACTTAGCTTTAATCCCACTTTCTTTTGGTGCATTAGCTTTTCTATAAAAACTAGCTGTTATCTTGTGAGCTACATCCCATAAGTCACCTTCCTTTAGGATATCATCCAAGTCGGAATATTGACCAAGGCTTATCTTACTTATATCAGAATCTAGCATATATGTCTGTCCATCTATAACATAAGTAGGATTATCAAGTGGTTTTATCTCCGACTTGGTAATACCTAGTAATTCATTTAATAGGGTATTATATTCAATAGGGGTTAAGTAGTCTAGTTCTTCAAGGCTTATACCTGTAACGATACTTATATAACCTAGACTATAATCAATATAGTCCATCTTACCATTCATCTTTTCGTGCTCTTTAAGGGCTACGAATCTTTCAAGTGTTATATCAGACCAAGAGGTTGGTATATTAAGGGTAATCTTATTGTATTTAACTGTTTCCATATATTAATGATTGAAGCTGGCTCTTCTATCTAGCACAGCATTTTTATTTTGAGATGATGTAATATCACTAGCAACTACATACATCTTAGATGGTTGATTATTTGAATTTGTCCCTTGACTTGTTGGTGTTAATGGATTATTAAATCCAGGCTGCCCACTACCAATTTGTTGTAGACTCTGTGGTGTAAATCCACCCATAGATGAACCACCACCTCCAGAACCAACGCTACCACCTGGACTTTCACTACTTGGGAATTGTTGATTCTTAATCTTACCAATTTGAAGACCTACGGTTGCAATTTCAACTGCTTGAAGTGCTGCCGCAACAATTGGATAATCAGCCCAAGTTGACCATATCTTAGCACTACCTTCAGCTCCGTGAATCAAAGCATTTACAATACTAAGTCCCTTATTTATCTTGAATTGTTTCTTAGCAGCGTCTAATTCAGCTTGGCTACCTTTCTTTAAGTTTTCAGTCTTGAAGGCAAAATACGCATCTGATAATCCCTGTAATGCATTATTAAGGTCTTGAGCAGCACCGATTGCTTTATTTAATGAGTCCTTATTTATCTTATCAATCTTTTCAGCTGAATCAGCTTTTATTTGAACAATAGCATCATCAGCATCTTGATTAATCTGTTTAATTGCCTCAGCATCATCCTTAGCATCAAATAACTGTTTAGCTCTGATATCATTAATCTTTTTAATTTCCAAGTCTTGTTCATCACTTACAACTTGATATTGTACATTAAGACTTAACTTATGTGCTGCCGCATAATCCTTATCAGCCTTAAGCTTTAATTCAAGCGTCTTTTCAGTATTCTTTCTCTCCCTTTCCTTAGCCTTTTCCTGTTCCTTGGCAGTTTCTTCCATAAGCTTCTTATAGAATTCTGCTTCTTTAATTGATTCAGCTTCTTGTTTACTTCTAGCTTCTTGTTGAATATTCTCCCAATTTTGTTCGTATGTCTTTTTAATCGTTAGGATTTCAGATTCTGTTAAATCAGCATCCATTAGCTTTTCAGCTAATTCATCATCTAAAACCTTTTTCTTCTTAACTAGATTATCCTTATCAGCAGCAAGGATTGCTTTATCCAAATCTAGTCTGATTTTTAATTCTTTTCTAGCTTTTTCCTCTGCCTTCTTTAAATCACTAGCATCCTTCTTATCATCCTTCTTTTCATCATTTTTTTGTTTAGCATCAGCTTTTTTAGATGCGGCCTCAGCTCTATCTTTATCACTTTTAACCATTAACTCTTCAGCATCATTTAATTCCTTGAGAGCTTTATTCTTAGCATCTAAGTTTAATTGATATTGACCAGTTAACTTACCTAACCAATTATTTGAAGCTTCAAAAGCCTTACCAGCATTAATAGCGTTTAGTCTTAATTCACCAAGACTCTTAGCTTGTTTTTCAGTATTTTGTTCAATTATCTTTTGACCTTCTCTTAAAGCCTTTAATCTATCATATTCAGACTTGGTTAGAGTACCATTAGCTAGAGCAAGGTCATCCTTGGCTTGAGCTAATTCCCTATCAGCATCTTCAGCCATCTTACCAAATTCCTTTAACTTCTCCCCAGATTTAATAACTTCAACACGAGTCTTAGCGAATTCCTTATTCATCTCACCAAGACTTACAACAACTGCTGCAATAGCAATAGCTGCAAGTAAAAATGGATTAGCTGCCATAGTATCTGCAAGACCCTTAAGACCACCTTCCATTAATTCGAAGCCAGCATAAGCCATCCTTGAACCTTCAGATAATGCACCTAAATCCTTAGAGGCACCTCCAAACGCTTCACCAAGTCCTTTGGTTGCTTCTGTTGTTGCTCTTAATTCTTTTCTAAGACCACCAGTATGTTCACCAACTTCCTTAATCTTATTCCCAGCTTTATCTAGTTGGGATGAATCAACGTTTATATTTAGATTTAATTCTTCTGCCATTTTCTATTTGTTTTTGTTTTAATTATTAGCTTACACTTGTGTATTCACATTTGATACTCCATCTTACAGCTGTACCACTTATACCAGTTACTGTTGCAACAAGTGCTCCACTTGCTGCTGTCATAGCTATGCTTGTTGTTGATAATGCCGCATCACCATTCGTTGATGACATCGTTAATGAACCAACAAGACTTACAGCACCAGCATTATTCTTTATAAGTCCACTTCCTTCCCATTCCTTTGAAGGATAACCTGTTGTAATTTCAATTGCAACTGCATATACCTTTACCTTATAAGCTGAATTATTTGGAATGGTAAAACGTTGACTACCACCAAAACCATCAAGGAATGCTTCACTTGGTGTATTGGTCGTTGTTTGTGTTGAATAATGAGTTATTCCATATGCTCCTTTTTGAGTCATATCTGAACTTCTACCCCATTCACCAAAATGTAATACATTAATACCATAACCACCAGCGTGACTATAATCTCCTTGTGCTGTTGTATATCCACCTTCTGAATGACTAACAATACCTATAGCTGTTGTATGGTCACCCTCAGCGTGACTTGTTTGTCCAAAGGCAGTTGTTATATTTCCTTCAGCGTGACTTGCACCACCTCTTGCTGTTGTTGTAGCTCCTTCTGCATAATCATAATTACTACTAGCCACATTATTAGTATCGTTAATTGCTACGATTGAATATGTACCAGTACCAGCACTCCATATACTACTATTAGCTACTATTTGTGCCGCTGATACTCCATTAATGGTTCCACCACTACTTATAACAGCATTATTCATATATACAGTATTACCTGTTGTTGCTAATATTCCATTACCAAAGATAACACTACCAGCTGCTCCACCACCTATTGTACTTCCACTACCAACTACTAGACTCCTTGGACTGCCAACACTTATTGTATCCCCTATGGCAACGCTTCCAGCTGCTTGAGTTGAAATAACAACATTATTACCCATAGCTATGCTACCTGTTGAATAACTCTGTCCACCAGCCATATTAATACTCTGAAGTGGTATTTGCCCAAATACATTACTTATTGGACTGCTTCCACTTGTACTAACAAACTTTTCATTTAACTTAATCAACTCAACCTTACTAGTTACATTTGCTGTTGGTGTGTATTCAATACTATTGATTAAATAATAATGACCACCATCAGATGTAAGACCATCCATAAATATAGTATCATTCAACGATAACGTAGCTATATCATTTGGTTTAAGATATAGGTTACAAGTTACTATCTTCGCATCCTTATCCATTATTTGATTAAGATACTTCTGCCAATACTTATTCACTAGGTTATTATTGGTTATTGCTGGAAGTGTATAAAATTCATAATTTACTTGTCCAAAACTTATATCGGTTGCAGCTGACATTACACTAGGATGACTAAGCATTCCTAAATAAGGATAACTTGTGTACTTGGTATAATTAAGCATCCAACTATCACCATTGGTTAGAGGTATTAAGTTATTAGGATTCTTTTGAAGTATACGAATCTTATAATTGGTTGAACCAAAATGATTATTGCTATCCGTCTTGCCTATCTTAGGGATAACGAATTCGTTAGCAGTAAAACCTGTTAAATCTGGTGGAACAAAAGAACCACTTTCCAATACAGCTACGCTTGGTGTTGGTGCAAATATTGTATCTATATTATAATCATCTTGTACAGCAAAATCATTATCAACTACTTGATAATAATCACCAAAGATACGATTGGTAGCTTTCTTATAGTTATCAGAATAAAAGTCTGTATCCTCAGCGTAGCTGAATACAATTCTCTTATTGGTTTGTTCTGATAGTAATTGTTGTGTAACTGGTACGCTAGCATCCCATTTAGTTGACCAATCAAGTGTCTTTCCACTTGAATACCAATCATCTCTAGGTTCTATAATAAGACTCTTAGGATTATTTGGGTCTGGTACAACATATAGGTTGTGCATCGTGATAATGCTTGTTAGAAAATCTAGAACCTTAATCTTCTTAGGAATCCAAGAACCATAATCAACCATTTGAAATGGAACGATTCTTTGACTTACATTATTATATTCATATGTATTAGTTGGAATAAAGCCAAAATTAAATGTATGTGTAGTTCCAGAATTAGGATTCTGAAGAACAAAGTAAACCTTATAGGTAGCCCAAAACTTTTCATTTGGTACCGCTGTTAATGGTGTTGATTGACAAAATAAATTACCAGTATAACCTGTATTCTGTGAAGTAGGTATACCAACATATACTGGAGGACAAGCTAATACTGGAGTACCTGTCCCACCATCACGATAGAAATTAACTATCAAGTTTGAATAATTGGAAATATCTCCTGGTAAGGCAGAACCTAATAGAGTTAAACCACTACTTGTATCAGCTGAAAAGCCAACATTAATAAAGAATTGCACCTCAAGTCCTGTATCAGCTGTATAATCAGATGTAGTAATATTAAATAAACCACTATTATTGAAGTTTGGTGGTGTTACATTATTAAAAAATAATCTATTCTCTGAAGTTACTATTGTAGTATTCTGAACGATTCCACCTATATTTGAATAGGTTATACCACTACTTACCGTATATCCTGTTGTTGAATGAATAAGGAATTGTCTGCTTGTGGCAAAGGTTGTTGTATTTGCTAACTCCTTTAAACCTACAAATGGTATATATAAGTTCTTGAAATAATCTGAATTAAAGAAATTAGATGTATAGGTATATCCTGTACTTGAAAATATCTTATCAATGATTGTTTTAACTTGTGTAGCTGGATACATCGGATATTGAAAGCTAACTCCTTGTCCAGAATTTAAGCTAGAAACGCTCCAATCGTACCCTAGGTCAATTAGTGGATAGAAATAGGGTTGAGATGAACCAGTCCAAGAATTGGTTATAGATGAATATGACCACGTATGGTCCAATTCATTCCACTTATAATCAGTTAACTCTGTTGCTCCTAAGGCATCTATAAAGTTACCAGTATCGTCAAAAAGACTTACTTCATAGGTTACATTCTTTTCATCATCTACATTAATACCAGTTAACTGAAGATTACCTGTCATTACTGGAATACTATCAACTTGTAAGAATGCTGGGGTTTTCTTCCTTGCATCGAATTGACTATCAATACCTATATTATAAATACTATTGAATAATAAGTTATTATTCTTTGTACCAGGTACGACAAAGGATTGACTATAACTAGACTTACGTGACTTTATATCACGTATATCAGCAGCTGCCATCTTAAGCACTATAGGCTCATCACCAAAAAGGTCAACTTGACCCTGTGCAGTACTTCCAGTTAGGTTAACAAATAGTTCTATTCTAGCATTCATATCTTATATATTGGGATTAACTACGTTGTGATAAGATACTTGCTGAACTTTCGAAACTAAATGTTACATTAAATAAATTGTCATTTATCGTCTTTTTAATCTCCAGCGTATCCTCTAGCATTTGAACTGGTATTGGACTGCCATCTGAATTGATTATATTGATATTTGTGCTTGTTAATAACTCTTCAAGCCAAATCATCTCAGCATTAGATATCCAATCCGAATTCAATTGATATACATAATTTCCATCTACATCAAGTGTTGTTTTCTCCCTATCCCCTACAGAATAATTATAAGCCAAGTTCTGTTTATAACTATTTCTGGTTACATTTGCTGTTTTTCTTGATACCAAGTTGAAATTGAAATAATCAAAGCCACCTAAACGATTAAGGAATTGTACCCTAACAGTTTCGTACTTGGAACATCTAGTATCAATTACATAACCCTTTGATTCTGATGTATAACCATAATTATCAATCATCCATACAGTATAACCCGTATCTGATGTTACATCTATGATATTACCAGCAACACTACCACTTGTTGTGAATAATGATTGAGGAACGTTATTCCAATTCCAAGGACCACTTGGTACGTGAACTACTCTATTATCTGGTGATGCTCCACTCCATCCATTATATATTATTTGATGATATGTATCAGTTCCATCAGCGTGATATATATCAATACCTATATATCTACCTGTTGCACCATAATCAAAGAATGATAGAGTTCCTCTATCAGTATCATTTTTAACATAAACAACAGCTCCAACGTCATTTGGTTGTTCAGTTAGTGCAATTATACTTCCAATATTTGGATTCCAATAAGGTACTTGGTCATATTCTAATACACCATTAAAAGTATACCCAGTTGAATGAGTTAATCCAGTATATTGAGTTACCCCAGATAATGGACCATATTCTTCACCAAAATTGATATAATAATTAGTTGTGTGATTATAACTTGTTACTCCAGATATAATGTTTTGTACACCACCATTAATACTACCTAGACTACTTGAATCATAACTTAATACACTTTCAAGTATCCTCGCTGGACTAAATATACAATTATTGGTAACTGGTCTAGGTAATAGCTTAATTGTAGCTAATGGAGTTCCAGTAGCCGCTGTTCCAGTATAGATTTGAAATAAATACTTGAAATTAGGTTGAGCCACGTTGGTAGAGGTTAGGTTAAACCAAATTGGATTATATACGGGCATTACTGCCTTTGGTGTTGATGTAAGTGATATTGCCATATTATTTCTTTATTTTATTGTTTATATCTTTTATTTGATTCTGAAGGTCCTCTTTCATATATCTATTAAGTATAGATACCATTTCCTTTTGCTTTTTTTGAAGGAAGTTTTTTAAAAACATTCCATTATCTAAGTAGCGTATATATCCTAACGAATTCATATCTATTTCAAAACCATTACTAGTCTTCTTGAAAGATACCCTAATTGAATTGGAAAGTCTACCTGTTTCAATATGTCCAGCTGATTGAAGGGCTGATTGAAGGTCACTTGTCCAATTCGAAGCTAGACTACTTAATTGTTGTTCTGTTAATGGATAATTCATAATTAAAATATACTACTTATTGTTCTTGGTCCATTAGCGTTAATCACACTCCAATTATTTGTTCCACTAATTACACCCTTATAAGTAAGAATTGTTTGACCACCAGAACTATCTATATTCGTTCCATTAAGAAATTCAAGACTCTGTGTTGCACTTTTAAGTAAAGTAAGCTTAGAACCTGTAGTTCCAGATACTAAAATATGAGCAGCAGCTGTTGATACACCAGCTACTGTTGTAAAACTATCACCAACTATTACAGTGCCATTTGCTGGTATCGATATACCAGCACTTAAGTTAAAGTTAGACCAAATAATTGGACCACTATCAATATTTAAGTTTACTGTTCCAGCAGTTGGTACTGAAAAGATATGACCACTTTGTACAACAACTGTACCAGCAGAATACTTAAAACCACTTTGTCTGAAACCACCAGCTGGATATCCTCTCATAGCAAATGTACTACCAGATGTGAATGTTGTAGTACCTGTGGTATTGATATTAACCCAAAAATCTATGCCAGCAGCAGCAGTCGTTGTCACATTTCCAGTACCAACCATATTAACGTTGAACGGTGCTGATATTGGAGAACTAAATACCTGTGAGCCATTACACGTAAAATTCCTATAAACGTTTATATTATTAACAGTAATAGAAGCAGATGAACTACCACAGGTAATGGTTAAATCCAATACATTACAATCATTTGGTAATACAGCACCAACACCAGCTGTTGGGGTAAGTGTTAAAGAACCTGTGACAGTACCTCCAGATGTGAAATTTAATAGTCCCGTTCCACCTGTAAATGTTGTTCCAGCAGTTCCATTAATTGTGAGTGTGTTATAAACATTTAAGTTTGATAGAAGAGTAATGTTAGGTGCGTTATTAAATGAAACATTATTCCAACTCATTCCACTTGTTTGAAGCGTTGTTGAACCATATACTACAAGTGTACCACCTGTTGTTATAATATTACCACTTGTATATGTAAGTGTACAAGGTGTAAATATAGTAAAATTAGTGGCAAATGTTGTTGTACCTGTACCAGCAAATGTTAAGTTATTTGTAAAACTTGGACCAAAATTACTTATTGTAGTATTATTCACAATAAAATTTGATGTACCGTTTATACTGGCATTTCCTTGCCAAGTTCCACCTTTTATATAAACAGTTCCGCCATTAAATGTACCAATCTGTCCACTTGTATTCACTTGAAAACCATTATTAAACGTTAGTGTTGAAGCAATTGATGATGTACCTCCATTTTGATAATAAACATTTGGACCATTAAATACCATCGCATCTGTATATGTCACAGTACTTATACCACTAAGAAATTGGAAATATCCATTCCAAGGAGTACCATTAGATGTTATGGTGCAAGCTGTTACACTTGGTTGTGTATTACAAGCTGTTGTTGAACCTGTTACCGTCATATTAGGACTTAGAAATAACACAGCATTACCACCAATACCATATAAATTAACACCACCACTTATAACATTAAATGTTTTATTATAAGCTGTCGCTCCGCTAAAATAAAGACTACCAACAGCAGCGTTTACTCCTGTAATTGTACAAGGACCACTATTGCTTGTGAAATAAGCTGTATCAGCAGATGTTGGATATGTTGCACCACTTACACCACCATCTGTTGTTGACCAATTGGTATTTGAATTCCAAGCTGTTCCGTTATTTAAAAAATATCTTAATGCCATATCTTAAAATAATGCTGTTATTGTTGTATTATTTGTATTCAAAAGATTCCAATTTGTTGTTCCAGTTAGCACACCCTTATATGTCCATATGGTTCTTCCTTGACTTGAATCAATATCTGTGGCGTTGACAAAACTTAAGTCACAAGTAGCTCCTTGAGCAAGAGTTAAAATAGCTTTTGTTCCAGAAACTGATGACTTGAATGCCTCTCTATTTGCACTTGTTCCGTTGGTTGATGTAAATGCACTTGTTATTGTATAATTAACACCAGCTGCAAGTGTATGAGTGGTACCACCACCACCTATTGCTCCTGTTGTTGAAAGGTTTTTAATGTTAAAACCAGATGTCCCACCAAATGTATAAGGTCCAAAACTAAGAAGTAACGAATTTGCGTTTAATGGTGAAGTTAAATTTATTGTTCCACCACCCGTATAACTTGCGATTATTGCATCCCAATTTATACCATTTGTATTTAGGGTTGAAGGACCTAAATAAAGTGTATTTCCAGATGTAACCACCACACCACTTGTATATGTGAATGTATTTGTAGTTGAGGCATAACCAAATATACCAGCGTTTGGGAATGTTACAATTCCAGCACCAGCATTTATAACAAATGGAGTTCCAAGATATGCACCACCACTACCAGTTACTGTTGTTGTTCCAGTCACATTAATAACGGTTGTTCCAACAGGACTTGTTCCAGCTCCGAGCGTAAATCCACCACTTAATTTAATGGTTCCTCCACTAAAAAATAAAGCAACGCCTTGTGGTTGCAATAACGATGTGGATGTTAGGGTTGAAGTAATATTAACTGTTGAATTGGCACCAACGGCAAATTGAAGTGTGGCACTTGATGTCCAAGCATCAGAGAAGGTTATTGTACCTCCAGTTACAGCATTACTAAAAACAAGAGTAACGTTGCAAGTCTTTCCATTTGATTTAAGTGTCACATTAGGGTTATTGGCTACAATATTAAAAGCACCAGTAAGTGTCATACCACTTCCAAGAATTAAGCTTGAGCCATATAAGTTATAATTTGATGCGACTGAAAGTGTGTTTAAATACTGGGTGAAATCAACACTACCAGCAACCGCACCAGTTGTTATACCAAGTGGTCCACTTGTTGTAGTAGCACTTACGGTATCAGCACTTGTTGGTATAACACCACCAACCCACGTTCCAGCGGCATTATAATTCCCACCTGTATTACTTATAACAATTGTAGCCATTATTGATTAGTTTGATTTAATAATGCTTCAAGAGTTGCCCCTCTATTTATTAAAGCATTTTGAATGTCTTCTTCGTTATTAGGCATAAATACAGGCACATCAATTATCTGAACGCTTCCGTCTGATAGCGTGTAAGTAGCACTAACAATTATTGTTTTTTGTTCTGTTCTATTTTGTTCTACGTATGTTGCCATAATTATTGTGTATTTATAAGTGTTTTAAGTGTTAGTGTTGCTTTGGTTACTGTACTTGCTGATACAACGTTATAAGCGATTATATCACCAGCAGCAAAGGTTGTTGTCCATCCAGATAAATTGGTAGATGAAATTATCAATCCAGAACTTAGCGTTGGTTTATTTGTTGATGTAATGGTGTTTGCACTTGTTGGAAGTGTTGTACCAGCTGCAATCTTCCATATATCAAATTGACAATAACCTGTGGTGGATGCCACAATATCATATCCAGTTATAATTCCAGGAAAATCTAATACCTTATATCCTAATACACCAGTTGCAATCACACCACTCTGTCCATCAGCAAGAACACCAAGAACACTCGGTATACCTTGATATGTTGTTGCTGTAAGAGTAGTTGCAGTAACAGTAGTAGCACTTATTGCATTTGCTGTTAATTGCTGCTGACTATTAATAGTAACTGCAACAATAGGCGTTACACTTCCATTTGGAGTAGTTAAAAATTTAATTATACCAGGAGATGAAGTATTACTTAAAGAACCTAATGAATCAACTCCAAGACTTATTTGTCCGAATTGTTTGTAATCATTTCCTATATAACCAACACCATAAATTGAAAATACATTTTGATTAGCTGTTACACCTGTGTGACCATTATTATTTGAATTGCTTCTTGCACCTACAATTAAAGGTTCAAGTGTTGTTGAATGTCGATGAAGGATTGTTTGTGCTAAGTTATTTCCATTAATATCACTTACCTTAAAAGAAGAATCATATGTGGTCCCATTTACTGTTATACCACCACCCTCATTACCACTATTACCTATAATGGCTGTTGTTGCAGAAAAAGTATTACCAGTTAATCCTCCTGTGAAATTAGTTGCACCTGTTACTGTTCCACCTGTGAAAGCTGTTGCTGTACTAGTACTAAATCCAGTTACACTAAATGTACCACCTGTATTATTAGTAAATATAGCTGTACCGTTGGTATATGTACCACCAGTAACTAGCACATCAACAGGTAAACCATAATATGTCGTTGCAGAAAAAGAATTTGCAGAAAGAGAAGAAAAATTATTTATCAACTGAGAAACACTTGCATTACCTTGTGTCTGATATAACGTAAGCGTATTGGATGAAAATGTCATTCCAGTTACATATGTATCAGTATGACCTGTTAAGAATCCTGTAACTTGAAAGGTACCACCGCTATTATTAGTGAATGTTGCTACACCTGTATTTGGGTTATATGTACCTCCAGTAACAACCATATCACTTGCAAGTATACCTAAGTTGGTAGTAAGTGGTAATAATCCATTATTCTGAGTAATTGTTAAATCATATGTTGATGGATTAAATGTGAACCCTGTAACCGTATTGTCTGGGATAAGCGTTCTTAAAACAACTTGATTCGTTATAGGATTCAACGCTAATACATTTGTTACTCCATTATTGGTTGTTGCTGATAATAAGTTAAGCGTATTAGCTGTTAATCCACCTGTAAATTGAGTTGCACCACTTACTAATCCTCCAGTAAATCCTGTATAATAACCACTAATTGATATGGTACCACCAGTTGAATTATAAAGAGTTGTTACACCAGTATTTGGATTATAAGTACCACCTGTGATAGTAACAGTACTTATACTTGATAACGCCCTCATCCTTATCTCACCTGTTGCCTCTCTCACTAATAAGTTGGTTGCTGAGTTATCAGTTAACGCATTCATCACGAATAAGGTAGGTACATAAGTACTATTATCTTCAGTTCCAGTTATATTATTACCACCAAGAACAGCTGTATTATTCCCATTTGCTTTATTGTTATTACCAAAAACAAAAGATGTACTACCTGTTGCTATTGAATTAACACCACCAGCGTGACTATAAGCACCAACAGCTTGTGAAGCAAGGCCTTCAGCGTGAGATGCCTCTCCAATTGCTTGTGTAAATGCTCCTTCAGAATGTGAATGGTCTCCAGTTGCTGTTGTATGATAACCTTCAGCGTGACTTGCATCACCATTTGTTATACTACTATCACCTTCAACGTGAGAATTATTACCATAAGCTATTGTTGAATTACCTTCAGAATGAGAATTATAACCTACTGTTTCTGTTGATTGTCCTTCAGCGTGTGAAAAATTTCCTTGTGCTATTGAATAGAATCCTTCAGTATGAGAAGAAATTCCATTTGCCTGTGTGGTATCACCTTCAGAATGTGAATGGTCTCCAGTTGCTGTAGTTGAATAACCCTCTGCGTGACTAACTAATCCTATAGCAATTGAATTTCCTTCAGCGTGACTTGTATCTCCTTGAGCTATCGAACTATCACCTTCGGAGTGTGAATTAACACCAAGTGCTTGTGTACTTGCTCCTTCTGCGTGGCTGGTAGTTCCAGAGGCAATAGAAGCATTTCCTTCAGCGTGTGAATAATCACCTTGAGCTGTTGTTTCACATCCTTCTGCAATAGCATAATTTCCTGTGGCATCAGTTGTTGTATCATTAATTGTCTTTAATGAATATGCTCCTGTACTACCACTTGTCCAATATAAATTGCTCGCTGGCGGTACAACACTACTTGCTATATCATAAATAACAGTTGATAACTCGGTACCTCCAGAATAATAATCATTCATATAAATGGTTGTACCACTTAAATCACCAGTTAATTGTCCACCAGTTAATGGTAGATAATTCGTAGAGGATACATTGATAAAGTCACAACCAGTTTGAAAGGTTGTTCCACTTAAATATAATCCAGGTATAGTACATACATCAGCTCTCCAATCAAACTTTAAATTAAGACTTAAAGACCATCCAGTAGTATCATTATCAAACTTTTCATATAAAGGCTCAATATCTGAATCATCACTAGGAAGTAACCATACTGCTAAATCCTTATAAATATAAGCTCTCAATTGAAGTAGTGTACCAAAGGTATCTGAATGAACATCATTTCTATTCTCATTACCCTTAGATACTTCATCCATAAGGAATAACTTAAGTTTTAATTCAATATGGTCCTTGTGGATAATGCTTCTTTGTGGTTCTACCCATAAGTAAGGATAGCTTTGATTCTTTGCATTGGTAAGGTCATATATAGGGCCATAACCAAATGCACTAATCATCTTGTGACCAGCAGCTAAGCTGGCAAGAAAATTAATGATATTATTGAGAGTTAATTGATTGCTTCCTACGTTCATTTTTTAGTGTGTTTAATTAGTATATTGTTATTTGTTTCTGATTGATTACAACCATCTGTTGATATTATTTCTACCCCTATCATAGCTCACATACACGCTTGAAGGTTCGTTTTTAACCCCTAAATCAAGTAGTGGTGAATCCAAGATAATTCCAGGTATGATAACCGTACCAGAATTAACTTGATTATAATCCAAGTTACACTTGTGTGTAATAGCCAGCGACATAACAATATCATCGTGAAAGCCATTTGCTGCGTGAAACTTAACCTTACCATTGCTGGTATATTCGTATATAAAACCCTGTAATTCTGCCTTTATAATCTCATCATTAGGTATTCTTATTGACTTAGATGAGAACGCTGCTATCAGTTTATTAATCATATCTGGCTTTGAGATAGCTGTAGTATCAAAGCCGTATATATTAGGGAATCTTCTTTGAATGATATCTAGGATTGGAAGTCCTTGATTATTCTTCTCCAAGTACGTGTATATCGGCTTGAACGTATTCAGCGTTATAAGTAGCCTTTCAATCAATTCTGGTGCCTCTAATCCTGTAAATCTATCATAGTATACCATCTCATTTCTTTGATTAAGTACGCTTATAACTGTAAAGTCGGTAAGCATACCAATATCAATTCCACAGGTATATCTATCATTTGGTACAGGATACGGTGTGAGTCTTAGTGTAGCCACTTCATCTATGTTACGGAATACACTTGCTGAATCTATAAATTCGCCATCATATTCCTGTGAAAAGAAGTCTGGATGTAACTCTTTCTTCTGATTAGCAATAAACTCTAAATCAGCGTGAGGGTTAGCTGAATAGTGTAACTTGAAGGATTTATACTTCTTACCATCCATTAAACCCTTATTAAACATTTCAAAGAAATAATTCTTTCCTTTAGGTGTACTTGTAAATAGTATCTTCTTATTATTCCCCTTAGATAAGGATGGACTTATATCCAGTTGAAATACTTCTTTATCAATGAATGCACACTCATCTAGGATTATCTTTGATAATGAATAGCCTCTTAATGAGGCCTTGCTTCCAGCGGCCCTATATCTAATGATACTTCCATTTGAAAATTCAATCTCTCCACCACCTTGAGATGATGAAGACCTTTTAATTAGATTAGGAACACCCGATAATAACTTAAGTGTTTGTTTATTAATCTTTTGTACTTGAGTATCAGTTGGAGATACGACCATTATATCTTCATTAGGCTTTGATAGGGCCCAGTATACGCTGGCCTCTACAGCAATAAAGGTCTTACCAACCTGTCTGCTACCATTAAGTATAATGAATTTTGTTTCATTATCTAATAGTGCTTTAAGGATTGGTATTTGTGCTGGATAGGGTGTTGGTAATTGAATATGCATTATTCTCTATAGTTTCTTGAAGAGTTTTCTGGGTCATCTCCATCCTCATCATCTTCATCGTTTATATCCTGGATACTTCCTGGATTGGATAATAGATTAGTAACCCCATCTATACTTAGGGTAATGCTGTGAGCTAAATTACCTTCTACGTTGATATTCTGTACGTTAGAATAACCTCTCTTTTGACCCTTGTGCTTCAAGTGAAAGAATATTGCCTTTTCGCTACCTTCTTCAATTCGTTGCAATAAAGCTCGTTCAGTTATGTCAATTACCCTTTCATTTAGGTCATTGATAGCTTGCTTAAATTCTGGGTCATTATTTAACCATAAATAATAAGTTGCTCTGGATACATTAAGACTCTTACAAGCATCTGAAACGATACATAAGTTCTTTTCCATTTGAGTTAACATCTTCTTTTTCAGTAATTTAGTATTTTTTGCCATATATTTTGTGTTTGTGTTTTATTTGTTTATACTTGTCTGATGATAGCATTCGTATTTTTCCTCATATCCATTACTTCATCTGGTTCATCATCATAGTGTAATTGTATATCAAATTGATTAATATAATCAACCTTACGACCACCACTTGTAAATATAACTCTATCAAATGGTATTCCTATCTTATTAGCTACTTCAAGTACTTCTTGTGGACCGTGAGGTTCATTTTCATTTATACCTCTTTTGGTTAGTATATATACTTCTTTATTGGTCATTACATCGTATAATGCATATAATTGAATATCTGGCCTTGATAGGGTACCATCGAAGTCATATGAGCAACGTAGTATATAATCTGGTGTTCTTTCCATTAGAATTTGAACTTAAGCTTTTTTTCGAGTCCTTGCATTTGTTCCAGAGCTTGTTCGATAGCTGTGCTTTCATAACGTAAGTCATACGCTTCTATCTTAGCTGCTATAGCTAATGCATCCTCCATTACTTGATTATAATCATTTCCAATGGTAACAACTCCACCAATCTCTTCCAATTCATATCCTACCACCTTAGCAAATGGGATAACATAATATACATTATTCTTAATAAAGCTTCCTTTTAACTTAACATTTTCAATAAATGCTGGGTCAAATGATACTGGTAAATAGTTATTATTAACGTAGCTAGACTTAAGAATTATTTCACAACCATACTTAGCTCTGAACGTTGGTTCAACTAGGTGTCCCTTAGCTCCTTCAACAAGTATTTCATCCCAATTATCAATCATAGCTAGATATACATTACTTGGAGGGCTACCAGCTCTCATACAAGGGTCAATGTAATAACTTTCATTTGTTTTGCTATTGTATCTTACTTCTGTTGAATAGAAACCTGTGTGCTTGTAACTGGTTAATGCTGGTTGGAACTTGGTATTAATTTCAGTTATTGGCTTTGGTGCTGATGTTATATTATCAGCTTTGCCTAAGTAACCAGCGTTCTTTATTTCTATTCCCTGGATAAAGTTCTTTGGTGTATAACCATTAACTGCATATCCGTCAATTCCTAACTCGGCATCACTCTTGATTGGTGACTGAACAATATACTCAATCGTATCTCCTAGAGGACCTAAGTTATATTCAATTTCATCTAATTGAACTCCATTGTGAGCTTGGCTAATGAAATGGAAAGTCTCAAACTGGCCACGATAATAGCTTACCTTAACGAATAGATTAGTTTTGTTCTTAAGATATTGTTTAAGTGGTTGAATTCCCTTGATTACCTTGTAGTCTCCGTTATTCATATTAAGCCTTTCTAATAGGTCATAAAATAAGTTACGATTGGTTTCAATATCTTCTGATTGATTACCACCCCAAACAAGCTTACCCATCTTACGTAGTATATATCCCCAATCCTCATAGTATATATCTGGGAAAATCACCAAGTCTATACCATCTAATTTATCCCAGAAGTTTCTTATTACTTCAATTTGTTCGTATCCTGTACCTACTGCATCGGGGGCACAATATGGAAAGGGTGACTGATAAGCTGTGTGGTAATATGTCTTAGCGAAGTACTTTGATAGTTCTAATGCTAATGGGAGGTACATACCTCCCATTGATTCAACTACACATATTTTTAAGTTTGATTTTCCCATTACTTTTTCTTTTTAGGTGTTTCTTTATTTTCTGGTTGTGCTACTGGTGGTTGAGCTAAGAATGAATCAATATGTGGAATAAGTTTCCAAAATGCGGTGTTCACACAATTTCCACACGTTGGACTTCCTTCTGGTGCTCTACCAAATACTTCTGTATATAATTCCCATAAGTAGGCTTTTTCTGGAGTCCCTAGGATTCCTCTTTTTTGAATAGCTTTTAGCTTTTGTGCTTGTTCTGTCGTCATATCTCTTATATTGTTTGTTTAAGCGTTTGTATTATAATTTCATTATTGATAGGTTATTTTGCAACCACGTTGCAAGTACCGTGGTCATAGCAGCTGTTGCTAAGTTACCAGTTACTCCTAGTGTCATCCAGAAAGCTAAGCACGTTGTACAGCTTAGTACCTTCTTTAGTATCATAAGCACCCAGTACTTAGGGAGTGCTTGTAGTCCAATTTGAAGTGGTTGGAAGTTTGTTGTTGTCCAAGCTACGGAAGCAAGGACAACTATTGTTTGAATTGTGTCTTGTGTAATCATTAGAATTTAATTTGTTTTTTTATTTTATCCTTAGCTATATTGAATGTTCTACAAAGGCTTTGTCTTGGTATACCAAGTATTTCTTCCATTTGTCGATAGCTCATTTGAGTATCTACCTTTAAGTTGAATATCTTTTCTTCGTACCAGTGTAATAGATTAGGTGTAGTTATTGCTTCTTTAATCTGGTCAGTTATATATGTTAGGTCTTCTTCTTTTTCTTCTGGTTGTTGTGCCATTAGATGTACATCTAATTCTAATTGATGTGACTCATATTTCCATACTAGACTATCTCTACGGTTCCACGACTTTATTTGTGCCCAGATAATCCTATTTATATACTTAAATAGTTCGTTTTTCTGGTTTAATTCAAGGATTTTCTGTTCGGTACGGTTTAATAGGTCCAGGAGAATATCCTGTGCTAGGTCCTCATAGTAAAGCTTTTTACTCTTTTCTTTGATATTTTTGTAATAGCACTCATCTAGAGCTAGATGGTTGATTACTTCTTTCTTGGTCTTACAAGAGGGGCAATAGGGTATATACATTAAGATAGGTATTTAATTTTCTTTACCTCGTTGATGAGTCTTATCTTGGTCTTAAGGCTTTTCCCTAAGACTTGTTTAGTTAGCGTAGCGTAGTGATTCTGTTCGATTACAATGGTCTTGCTGATGATTACACAGATAAGGAATAGTTCCGCATCTTGGGCTTCCTTAAGGTATTCGTAGTAAATGTCAAATGTTGCATCCATATCGTCAAGCAATTCATCTTAGGTTAGTTGTGCAGCTAATGCGAATATAAGCCACTCATCATTATCCTCAGTATCAGTCTCCATTTCAATTAAGTCTTCGCAATGAGTAATGAAATCGTATAGGTCTGTAAAGTCTTCTCTTTTCATTTGGTTGATTGTTGTGTTATTCCTGTGCAACCAATCAGCGGCATAGGGTTATTTTTAATTTGATTCTTTTCAAGTTGAAGTTGTCTGTTAAGTTGTTCTTGTTTATATCTTTTTTTATTGTACGCTTTCATATAGACCTTTCTCCATTTCTTAATAGCTTCTTTGTTCTTTTCATAGTATATTGCGTTTAAATGCAATTCGTGTTGTTTATTGGCTTCATATCGTTCCTTACGCTTTTGTGCCAAGTATTCCTTATTAACAATATAATAAGCTCGTTTATTCGTTAGTTGTTCCATTTATTATTTCATCATTTAATTTGTTAAGTGGATACTTGAATCTAAATATATCACAAGCATCTAACTTTAATTTATCATAATCAATTACAAAGTCAATCTTAATACCATCTTCATATTTGAGATAGGTTATTTTCTTGCTTATATCCCCTGTGTTATTAACAGTACTTTTGGGTAGGTTCTTTTGAAAGAAATCTTCTTCCTTAACATTTCGGATATCCCAAAGGATTACACCATCAAAAAAAAAACACAAGTATTTACCTCTAAGTCCAGTTTCACTTGCTCTATCAGTACCAAGTATCTTTTTAAGCTCATAGAACTTCTTATATTCAAAGATATATCCACACGGGGTGAAATCTACCAGAAACTTATTTCTTACCTTTATTTCAAGGATTTCTGGGCACTTCCCACGATTCCAGATTATATCCCAACTATCATAGTCTTCCACATCCGTTTCGTGAGTTATTTCGGTTTGCAGATAATCCATTAGTTGATGAGCTGCTAATCGTTCCTTTATTCCAGCAAAAATAAACTTTGCTTCTTCTTGGCTGAGTATTTTAATTCTTTTGTTCATATACTATAAATATACTGCTCTGATAAAAAAACCTGGAATTTTAACAAAATTTAACATTAATTTAACATTAGAAATGATAATATATTCAAAAATTATTAGTATATTTGCGTATGAAAGAAACTAGAATGGTTGGTTCTGAAACCAAATACAAAACATCACATATGAGCCATACATATGGTACTGTAAATAAGGCTAATTGCAAGGCCATATTCATCAATTCATCAGCTTGGCTTACCCTACATCCAGACGTTGAAGATAAGTTACGTGTAATCGATAAAATACAGCGATGGAC
>Ga0194047_10000450_pt1 | contig 27935 bp, 32 predicted proteins | sample JunL225m_MetaG_2_FD_160070 | JGI IMG/M metagenome (GOLD analysis project Ga0194047, IMG submission 160070) | Anoxic zone freshwater microbial communities from boreal shield lake in IISD Experimental Lakes Area, Ontario, Canada - Jun2016-L221-5m | ecosystem: Environmental > Aquatic > Freshwater... | reverse complement strand
ATTTATCAAAAGAAAAAAGGTCTAGAGAATGTTGATTTAACTAAACAATTAAGCCCTTCTTTAGCGTCATTTTCAAATGTGTTGGAAAATGCAGTTTCGGTGTCATAGTTAAATGATTTGACACGACTCTTCCAAAGCTTTTTTCAAAACTTCTGCGATTTGCACGCCAACAAATTCTTTGACCACCACGCCGCCTTTGAAAATCTTGATGGCTGGAATTGACATAATCTCATACTGTGAGGAAGTGGCTGGATTTTCATCCACATTAAGCTTTCCAACGTTAGCCTTATCTCCAATAGCTTCAGCGAGTTCTTTAAGAATTGGTCCCATCATTTGGCATGGCCCACACCACGGCGCCCAAAAATCAACCAGCACCGGCACATTTGCCTTGAGCACTTCTTGCTCAAAATTTTGATCAGTAAATTCAATTTCTTGACTCATATTGTTGAAACACAAACTGTCATCTTGCCTGCCCGCCTTTGGAGGTAGCGTAACGTAAGTGAAGTCGAAAGATCCGAACCCAGATTTCTCGATTGCGTCAATTCTCCTTAACGTCAAATTGATTCCACTCGAAATGACAAATGTATTAATTTTAATTCTTAAAATTTAATTGATTAAATTATTATCATCTCTCAACATAAATACTATAGCATTTAAAACAAAACCCGCCAACCTATTCAAAAGCAAGACAGTGGTAAGGACAGGTTATCACACATCTTCCACAGGAAATGCACTTTTCACTGTCAACCACGGGCGCGCCATAGCCACTTTGACTGATCGCACCAGCCGGGCAAACCCTGACCAACGGACACGAATGATCTTGCGGACACTTTGTCGAATCTACTTTAACTTTACTCATTTTTTTCTTTATTTTTAGGCTGATTAATTTCGGACATTTTCACATTACCCTATGGATATATAATATACCCCCATGGGGTATATGTCAAACATCCCATCTTTCCTTACTTTATCAAACTTTTGAAGGGAAGAAATGGGAGAAAAAATAGGAAAAAATATCTCACAAAAAAGCCACCATGCAACTGGTGGCTCTTGAAAACTATAAAGGCTACATAAAAAATAAAATTTATTTTATTTTAGATAGAAATTTTTCTACATCATTGTTTGATTTTAAAATAAAAATATTTTTCTTATCTTTTACCTTTTCAATTTCAGTAATTATATTTTTTCTAGGATACTGCGGGAATTTCCAAAGAATCCAAATCAACATTTTTATGTTTAAACTTTCTCGGCATCCCTCAATCACACCATATTCTCTCTTCCAAATAATTCTCTTAAAGAATCTATAAAGGCAAATGAACCTATTGCAATCTATGAAAATCACAGTATCAGCCTTTGGTAACCTAATATCCAAGGTATTTAAAAAATTTCCATCCATAATCCACTGCTTGGTTTGAGCTAATTGCTTAACTTTTTGACGCCAATCACCATCTTCAGTCGCTTGCCAATTTGGCTTCCAAAAATGTTGATCGAGACAGATGACCGGAAAACCCAATTTTTCATGAAGCTTACTGGCTAGGGTCGATTTTCCAGAGCCGACTGAGCCCAGAATTAAAATTCTTTTCATATGTTATTATCTTTTACCATAACCAGGCGTGGCTCCCCATCGCCAAAATAATTTTCAACCAAGGATTCTCTTTTAAAACCAAAAGATTCATACAGTTTAACAGCAAGATTGTCGGGATGCACCACCAGACTCAGCTTCTTGAAACTAGTCAGCTCTGCAAATAACAAATTCATTGCTTGTCTTGCCAAACCTTGTCCGCGAAATTCCGCTTTTATAGCCAGTCCACTTATGTAAGCATGCTCCTTATTTTTAATTTCATAAGAAATGCTACCGACAACGCCCCCCCCCCATTTTCAATTAGATAAACAATATCATTCTTAAGCCACTGCTTAATTTCTTTTCCCGTAAAATATCCCGAATAGACTTTTAAACCCCTAGTTGTTTCTTCTATTTCTAAAAGTGTTGCAGTATCTTCAATTGTTGCTCTTTTCAACTTCATAATTTTATTATAAATTTTTAGCTTCTTCCAAAAAACACAAATGTTTGATGACTTTCAGAAGTTTCATAAATTATTTTTTCAAACCTATATATTAATATATAGGTCTAAGCTATTTTTTAAATATAAAACATTTATTTTTCCCAATCAATTCCCGCTTTTTTAAATTCAATCTTCATTCTCTCGGTGATTTCACTGTTCAGTGCATTGAGAATTTCTTCGTGCTGACAATATTTGTCAGCTTTTGTCAGGGCAATTGGATAATAGTAATCTGGCCAATAATCAACATCACACATAATAGATTGATGGTTGGCTTCAAGCGAATCCAGGGCTTTCACAAATGTTGATTCAGCTGTTTTCAATTCTTCATACTCATGCCAGAGAGCAAAAATTTCATCTCCCAATTCTCTGCCAAGCAAGTCTCGGATTTTTTCAATTTCTCTGTTTTCTTCTTCAATCTTTTTCTTTTTTATATCTGCATTTAAAAGTGAATCCCCATGAAAAATATCCCCGATTTCTGCTTCAACAAGATCATGAATTAATGCCATTTTCAGACACCTCAAAAGGTCAACTTTCTTTTTCAAATGAGGTGCAACCACCATCGCCATTAAAGCCAAGTGCCAAGAATGATCGGCACTACTTTCATTTCTGTTTTCAAAAAGTTTAATCGCCCGTTCTTGAGCTTTCAGCTTTTGAGAAAAAGCCAGAAATTTTAAAATGTCATTAGCAATTTCATTCATAAAAAATTATTCAAAATCAATTTTCTCATACGCTTTCAGAAGAACTTTCCAAGCTTCAAACAATTCAACCAGCTCACCTTGAACTTCAGGAAAGGAAGCCAGGTCTCGCATATCACGATCCATTTTTGCAAACACTCTTGGAGCTTCTCCATTTTCTCTGTCAGATTTAGCCATCACAAAGTACATCGTATCTGTCATATGACTGGCGGAATCAGCGAAAGCGATTATTTTTGCTTCAAGCGTTTCTGGCATCACATCCCGACATCTGTGCGCTCGGACGCAGTGAAGGACTTTTTCCATTTTTTCTTCAGAATAATTCTCTTTCTTTAGAAATTCTCTCGCTCTTTCTTCGCTTCTGATTGCATGATCAATTTCAGTCGGTAAAGGATAGTGCCCCAAGTCATGAAGCCACACCGCCAGTAAAACAACTTCTTCATCAGCTTGCGGATATTTTTTCACCATCAACTTCGCCCACTTTTTTGCTTCTGGAACGTGAGGCATCAAATGATACGGATCTGAACCAAAATCGCTAACCATTTTCTCAAACTCAATTTCTGCTTTTTCAACTATTTGCAACATAGCTTTTAAAATTAAATATTACATCTCAAAAACTACAACCCCCCCCTTCTTCCAAAGCATAGATTGGCAAAGCTTTGTCGCCAAAATTTGCCAGCCAGAAAACTACATCAAAAAATAATAATCAAGCGGAATGTTGATGACTTTTGTAACTTCATCAAAAGCCAGTGGCGTGCTAGAAAAAATAATCCCGTAGTCTGATTTGATTTTTTTCATAGTCGCCATTACTTGCTTTTTATCTTTGTTTCCAAGTCCAACCTCGATCACAATTTTCTTGGCGTTTCCGATTTGCAAAACAAAATCCGCGCCTCCCTGCGCACTATCATAACGAATAATACCAGCTCCCTTGACGATAAATTCTCGATAAAGATGCACCCCGATAGAATCTTCCAACAATTTTCCCTGCCTGGTCAAGTAAGTTCCCTCATTGCCTGAAAAATAAAAAAATGACATCCGAATTGCTGGACTCATAAACAAATATTTATTAGCCTTATTAGCAATAGTCATATTTGAACCATGCGGTGGAATTTTGATCAGCAGCTGTGCCTTTTCCAGCACCTCAAAAATATTAGCCAACGTCAGACGATTCAGTTTAAATTTATCCGCCAGGGTGGTCAAACTCGTAATGTCATTTTCTGCGATTGCAAACAAAATTCTTTTCACCACGCCAAGCGTTTCTTGATCAAAATTTCCAAGCTTTGGGATATCTTGTTTGATAATTTTTTCCAGCAAAGCTGAGATAGTGTTGTAAATCGAAATTTCATCTGGCATTATTTGCGCAAAGGGAAACGTCCCGTAAGCTAAATATTTCTTAATATCATGCCTATCTATTTTCGCCCAATAACTGTTCACCTCGCCACTTAGCATGGAAAGCTCTGCAAAAATTTCTTCCACTGTTTTTGAAAAATAAATTGCTTGCCTGATTTTTTCTCCCAACCCAACTGGTGACTCAAGTTTATTTTTTATCATTTGATATTCCCCAAAAGACATGGGGGTCATTGGCTCAAAAAGAGCTCGCCTAGCGATATCCGGCGTTGATTGCAAATCAATTGCCGAAGAACCTGTAACGCAGAAAAAAACTTTATTCGTTTTTTCAAACAAAAGTTTCAGAGCGACAGCCCAATTTGGATCAGTCTGAACCTCATCCAAGAAAATCACAACTGGCTTTTCCAAATTTTCCAGATCGCCTCCGATAATTTGTTCATAAGCTAGTGCTATTTCACTAACGCCTGCCTCAAAATAATTTCGCAAATCTTCAACTGAAAGAAAAAGAACTTCCACCTTTTTTCTTTTAAGCTCAGCACAAAGCTGCGCCATCAAAGTTGTTTTCCCCACACCCCTAAACCCTGGCATAATAACCATTCTATTCGAAGATTTTTTTTCCAAAAAATCATTGATATATTTCTGTAATTTTGCATAAAGAAAACGCTTTGGATGTTTGGCTCCATCAGGCGCATGCGTAAAAATCCTCAACCGACTGTCGGTGGTTGAAATTTGTTTTTGCAAATATTGGATCAATTCCTGATTCATGAATATTTGAGTATTCAACAGTTATCTATTTGTAGTATATTACAGTATACAACAAATGTCAATATCTCTTAATTTGGCTCCAAAAAGGCATTTTTAGGTGTGTTTTGTTGTTTGATATATTCAAATCACATTAAAATTAGTTTCATTTTCACACTTCGAAAATCGCAAATTCCCCTTCTTCCAGAGCATAAATTGGCAAACTCTTGTCTCCAAAATTTTCGAGTTCTTTTTTGGCACTTTCCCAATCAATCGACCCGCGAGGATCCATTTCTCCGTAGGCTGATTTGTAATGGGAGATAAATTTAATGGGCAAAATTACAAATCAACAATCTTGGATTTTTTCCAAGTCCCCTAAAAACCTCCTCAAAAAATTTCCGACCCTTATCCGCCGAATTCCGCACCCCACCAGAATTTAAAATGTATTTGGTCATATGGATATATTTTTTATTTTTTCTTTTTGAGCTTCTGCTTGTCTTCTGCCTTTGCCAAAGCTTGCAAGGCGACTTCGTCAAAATCAGAAGCATATCTCTAATTCTGGCTATTTGCGCTTCAAAATAATCCCTGCCAAAAACAGTTTCCGGATTTTTCAATCGTTCATCATCCATCACAAAGCCTTTGATAATATATTCTTTCAAACGCTCTGTTGCCCAAATGCGAAATTGAGTCGCCTGCGAGCTGTTGACTCGATAACCCACAGAAAGAATTGCATCAAGATTATAGAATTTCACCGCCTGCGTTTGAATTTTTCCCTTAATAGCACCATGCTGAGTGGTATGTTCCAAAATAGAACTAGCCACTTTCTCATCTAATTCTCCGCTTTCAAAAATATTTTTTAAATGTTTAGTAATGGCTGGTCTTTGCACGCCAAATAAGAGCGCTATCTTTTCCTGCGTCAGCCAAATATTCTCTCCGCGCAAAAATATTTCTACTTTCACTCTGCCATTCGGTGTAGTATAAAGCAAAAATTCCGTGAAGCTATTTTGACTAATAATTTGTTTCTTTTTCATACTCTTATTCATTTTCAAGCCAGTAATTTGTTAAAATTTTTTTCCCGAATTTGATAAATTTTCACGACTGTTTATACCTTTTCGCTCTTTATTTTCCCCTTGCTGGTTACCGATTACTGATTACTAGTTACTATTTGAGATTTTTCTCAAAATCAATCCCGATTTTCCAAACGCCTTTTTCTCTGAAGGCTGGGATATTTTGCCGGCGAGCAGCGTTTAGCAATGCTGGAAATGACTGCAAAGAATCTTTAGCAAAATCAGACAGTCTCATAATTTGCACGCCTTTTAGATATGTAATTCGCTTATGCAGTGATTCAGTCAAAGCAAGTGTTAAAACTTTTTCCATAGTTCTGGTGTCGTTTTGCTGACGATATTCATCAAACGCCTTATAATATCGGGCCTTTTCTTTGTCACGAATAATAATCATCGGCAAGTCCAATCTCAAAAGTTGATAATTTATCAATGTGCGACCAATTCTGCCATTCCCATCACAAAAAGGATGAATCGTTTCAAAATCTAAATGGAACTTTGCAATCTTGTCTGCAAAATATTTTCTTGAAATATTATTCATATATTCACCAAGTATTGTTGCAAACATTTTTTCAATTTCCTCAGGAGCTGGCGCAATATGCTTGCCAACTCTGACATATTCTCCTATTTTTCGAAAGCGTCCAGCAAATTCATCATTAATTCCTCCAATCAGCATTTCATGGAGCAATAAAACGAGTTCTCGATTAAGTTCTGTTTCTTTAGTTTTATTTTTAATATAGGTAATCACGCGAGACAAATTTTTTGCTTCATAAACTTCTCGCACACTCACCTCGCGAGAAACTTCCATTTCCAGCAGAATTTTTTCAGTTTCCTTGAGCGTTAAAGTCGAATTTTCAATCGCATTGGAATTATAAACACTTTCAGAAATTTCAACTTCATCAATAAGCTCCAGCAAAGATTCCTTCCCTTGCTTGAGTTTGTCATATTCAGTTTTCAGCATTTGGATTCGATCCCTGATTGGTTTAGTTATTGGCATTTATCCTGATTAGATTCAACGCTGTTGACATCCTATGGCAGTATTTAACAGGGTGAATTTATTAGTTAATGTTACCCCTAAAGTATATATCATTAACGTCTTTTTGTCAATAATGCGTTAATATTAGTTAAAAGTAACCAGTATTAACGTATTTTTAGGTCAAAACCGTGAAAATGTATCATAAAATAGCCACTTTTCACGATTTTGGATGCAAAAACGTGAAAATAATACCCACTTCCATAAATGGATATATGGAAGAAAGTTAATCTTTCACAATTTGTCCCATCAAAAAGCCAGAAAGCAGTGCATAGCAAAGAATCAGCATTGAAAACACAATTGTGAAGGGCAAGCCAAAATAAAAAATCATGACTGGCAAAAAGGCGGGCTGCACGTTTCTGTTGTTGAGAAAAACAGCAATCAGGGAATTTTTCATTCCGTGTGATTTCAATTCCTTTAAAAGTGGAAACAACAAATAAGTTGGAGCTGCCATAAAAATCGAAGCAAACAGAGCAAAGATCCAACCTTTGATTCCAGAACCTTGACCAAGATACTTTTTGATTACTTGCGGTTTTAGAAAAATATAACCCAAAAACATCACAAAAAACACCATGCCTAATATTGGCAAGACCTTGAAAAATTCGCTCAAGAAATTTTTCAAACTCACAACTGTGGCGTCAGGAAAAATAAAGAATGAAATCATATACAAAATACAAACAAAACTGAGAAATTTTATTCTGGTTGGAATTTTCTTAAACATAATGAAAAAATCTAAGAATAAATACTGTCAATATTGCAATGAAAATCGAGAAAATAAAATTGAATCCATTCCTGACGATTGCAAATCTTTTTCCAAGATTCTCGCTCTCCAATGGAATCATAGGAATGCCGACAGTCGTCCAGGAAAATATAAACGCCGTTACCGCAAGCAAAGTGACACCTTGTTTTATCAGTTCCCCTCCGGTCAAATAACTCACCACTGGAATTCCAAATGAAAGGCTCCCAGCCACTGCTCCGATCAAGGGATCAATGATCAAATTTCCAGTAAAAATCCACGAATAATATTTTTCAAACAGAGGCTGAAGCAAATTCAGCAACAACAAAACACCTATCAAAATAGGCAAGGAAATTTTGATATTTTCCAAAACTTTTTTAAAAGCTTCTTTCATGTATAATTCTGCTGCTGAAAAATTCATATTTAAATTATAACATATTCGTAAGATTTATTCCCTTTTCCTAGAAAATATGCAAGAATAAATAAACAACGATAAAAAAATTTTAAATGTCATCTTGAGCGAAACGGAGTGAAGTCGAAACTTGCCTACCGGCATGCAGGGATCCGGGCCCAGATTTCTCAATTCCTCCGCCTGCTGGCGGATTCACTTGAAATGACAGCGCAGCAAATCTTGCCAAACCATTATGCCGAAAATTCAAATCACAGCCAAGGGAATCAAATCAGCCTTGAAAAAATACACACCTTATCTTTCCATCGCCGAATACATTTGGAATGGTTTTGACGCCCAAGCTTCAGAAATAAAAATCAACTACGTCAGTGATGAACTGGGCAATCTGGAATCTTTCACAATCTCTGACAATGGTTATGGCATTGACCACGCCAAATTGCAAGAAAAATTCGAACCACTTTTTGAATCCAAAAAAGCCCTCGAAAACAAATTGAAAAAAAATCAATCCGCCATTCACGGAAAAAACGGCATCGGTCGCCTGACCTTTTTTTGTTTTGCCAGAAATGCAGATTGGAAAACTGTTTTTGAAAAAGCTGGCTCAAATTTAACCTACGATATTTATGCCAACGCCGAAAACATCAATCTCTACACTGGCATCAGTGCTATGCCACGCAAATCAGAATTGCCAACTGGCACCGAAGTCACATTCACTGGCATCCATAGTCTTTCGGGTTTTGGTTTACAAGAAAAATTAAGCGAATTTCTTTTGAAAGAATTCGCTTGGTTTTTGGTGCTCAACAGTGGCCGCAACTTTTCCATCAGCATTAATGACGCACCTTTGGACTGCGAAAGCTTGATTGCCGAAAAAGAGCAGTCTCAAATCGTTCACGAAAAATCCCAAACAGTTTTCAATCTCACTTATGTTCACTGGAATGAAAAAAGTAGCAACGAAACATCCCGCTATTATTATCTTGATGAAAACCAAAGTGAAAAATGGAAAGAAACCACCGCCATCAAAAGCAAGGGTGAGCAATTTTATCACAGCGTTTTTGTGCAAAGCTCATATTTCAATTCTTTCGCTTTCAAAAAATCAGCCGCCCAAGAAAATCAACAGCCCTTAATCGCAGGCACGCGTAGTGACAGTCAATTTCGCTTTCTCCAAAAAAATCTCGCTAATCTCCTACGCGTTAAACATCGACCCTTCCTGAAATCTTTTGCGCAAGAATTAGCAAGTGAATATACTCAAAAAAATATCCTCACGAGCAACCCTCACGAAAAACTCGCTCTCACCATTCAAACGCTCGCTGAAATTCAGCCCCGCTTTTTTACCTCGCTTAATCTTGAACAAAAAAAGTTTTTAACTAACACGCTGAACCTGCTTTTGCAAAGCAACCAACTTAGTCAATTAACAAATATCCTAAATTCTATCGTTGAACTTAATCCCGAGGAAAAAGCTGAACTTGAAGAGCTTTTTAATGAAACCGCGTGTCGCAAAGAAGCTTAGCTTAAGAATAAAGTTTTTCAAATCCCTCCCAGCCTCCCTTTTCTGAAGGGAGGAATAAATACAAAAACACAAATACAGGTGTGACAGAAGTTGACGGTCGTCAAGATGTGTCACACTTTTTACTTGTAGCCTCTTAGCTAATTTGCAGATTTGTGGGTCTTTTTTTAAAATCTAAATTCAAAAAAATCAACCACTATCCGCAGTTGATTTTTTAATTTCATTTTCTAGTTACTAGCTACTGATTACTAGTTACTATTTAAGTTTTTCCCCAAAATATTTCTGCAATTCAACAATCTTGATTCGTTCTTGAACCATCGTGTCGCGGTCGCGCACCGTCACAGCTCCGTCTTCCAAACTTTCAAAATCCACCGTCACGCAAAACGGCGTGCCAATTTCATCTTGCCTGCGATAACGTTTGCCCACATTGCCATTGTCATCAAACTCGCACATCCAGTCCATTTTCAAGGTATCGAAAATTTCCTTGGCCTTAGTCACTAACTCTGGTTTGTTTTTCATCAGCGGAAACACGGCCACTTTCACTGGAGCTAAACTTGGTTTGAATTTCAAAACCACTCTTTTTTCGCCGCCGGCTGTTTCCTCTTCGACGTAGGCATTGCAAATAGCAGCCAGCACGGTGCGCCCAACTCCCACGGAAGATTCGATGATATGCGGAACATATTTTTGATTGGTGTACGGATCAGTATAGGACAAATCTTTGCCGGAAAATTTGATATGCTGCGACAAATCATAATCGCCGCGCGCATGAACGCCTTCTAATTCCTTAAAACCAAAAGGATAATTAAATTCGATATCATAAGCCTCTTTAGCATAAAAAACTAAATTCTCATGCTGATGCCATTTTAAATTTTCCGCTTTAAAGCCAAGTTCTTCTAAGTAGAAGTTCCAGCGATACTCACGCAATTTTTCATAGGCAGCCATCTCATCTGCAGGGTTAGTAAAATATTGCATTTCCATTTGTTCAAACTCGCGCGTACGGAAAATAAACTGGCGTGCGGTGATTTCATTGCGAAAAGCTTTCCCAATTTGGGCAATGCCAAAAGGAATTTTGACCCGCGAAGAATCTAGGACCTTTTTAAAATTAACGTAAATTCCCTGACAAGTTTCGCCGCGCAAATAAACCGGTTCCTTATTCCAATCTTCGGTAAAGTTTCCCAAATTTGATTTTACCAGCAAATTAAATTTCTTTACATCCGAAAAATCTTGCGCGCCGCAAGTTGGACACTTAATTTTGGCTTTATTTTCACCGAATAATTTGTTGATTTCTTCTTCGCTCATTTTTTCATCCGCCGCAACTCCCGCCTCTTCTAATAAATGGTCAACTCTTAAACGCGCATGGCATTTCTTGCATTCTGCCAAGGGATCGGAAAAACCGCTCACATGACCAGACGCTTCCCAAATTCGCGGACTCATAAAAATGCTCGAATCTAGTCCCACTATATCTTCGCGCACCTGCACCATATATTTCCACCAAGCTTTCTTAATATTATTTTCTAGTTCCACGCCATAAGAGCCGTAATCATAAACAGCCGCAAAGCCCCCATAAATTTCTGACGACGGAAACACGAAACCCCTGCGTTTACAAAGCGACACAATTTCTTCGATAGTTGGTCTATTATCCATAAGTAATTACTTTCTTAATTTATAATTTACTTAATTATTATGGGTCTATTGACAAATTATGTCAACTGTATTACAATTGACTTTTATGTTAATACCTTGGTTATTGCCCAGCCTTTATGGCTCTGGCAATAAGAGTGCATCGAAACACTTCTACTTTCCGCTGTATCTAAGCATAAAAGCCTCTAATTTTTTATGCATAAATACGCAATTAACTGCGTCCTGAAAGCTGAGCTTTCAAGGCTTACTTAGTTAGTCTCGTACTCAATAAAATGCAAAGAAGTGACTTTAAAAACGTTAACAAGCGTCCCCCGCGAACAAGAGCTAGTTTTCAAGGTGGACAAACCAACAAATTCAACCGCGCTGGAAGCGGAAGATCCAAGCGATTTACTGGCACCTACATTGATGTCAACAAATTCATCAACAAAGCTCAACCGATTGAAGATCAGGTGGCCTATGTTCCTGAAAATGTTTTTGCTGATTTCAAAATCAATGAGGCAATCAAAAAGAATATTGCTGATCGAAAATTCATAAACCCAACTCCAATTCAAGACAAAACCATTCCTCACATTCTTGAAGGAAAAGACGTGATTGGGCTTGCCAATACTGGAACCGGAAAAACTGGAGCCTTTTTGATTCCGATGATCAACAAGATTATGAACAATCCAGCAGAAAAATTGCTCGTGGTTGTGCCAACTCGCGAACTGGCGATTCAAATTGAAGATGAATTTCGCGCTTTTACTAAAGGACTCGGCATTCAATCGGTGGTGGTTGTCGGAGGCGCTAATATCAGACCCCAAATCCAACGTCTGCGCTCTCGTCATAATGTTGTAATCGGAACTCCAGGGCGCCTTAAAGATTTAATTCAGCGCAAAAACCTACATCTAAGCGGCTTTCACAATCTCGTCTTGGACGAAGCTGACCGCATGCTAGATATGGGCTTTATTGATGACATCAAACTCTTACTCTCATTGATCAAGGGGCCCCGTCAAACTCTTTTCTTCTCAGCAACCCTTTCACCCGAAATTGAAAACCTGACCAAACAATTCTTGACTGACCCTGTGAAAGTTTCAATTCGAACAGTTGCAACCTCTGCCCAAATCAATCAAGACGTCATCCGACTCAAACCCGGCGAAGACAAAATCGAAGTTTTGCATGACTTGCTCATCAAAACAGACTTCCAAAAAGTGCTCATTTTTTCTCGCACCAAACACGGAGCAGAAAAACTTTCTCGAGCTCTGCACAGTCGAGGCCTAAAGGCTGAGTCTATTCATGGAGACAAATCGCACGCCAAGCGTCAACGAGCTTTAAAACTCTTTAAAGAAAATATTGTGGATATTCTGGTAGCCACCGATGTGGCCTCTCGAGGCCTTGATATTCCTGATGTTTCGCATGTTATCAACTTCGATGTGCCGGCAACGCATGATGATTACGTCCACCGCATCGGTCGCACCGGTCGCGCCGGTAAAGCCGGAACCGCACTGACGTTTGTGTAAAAAGCTTTCCCCAAAAACTACCCGCCAGGGTAGTTTTTTTGTATCTTGTATTCAGTATTTTCGCATTCTCTTTTGCGCCATACGAAGCGCGTTTCAAAATTCAAGTGAATGAGCGTGAAAAATTTCAAGCGAGCTTTTTCAGCAGAAAAAGTCAGCGGGAATTTTTAGCGAAGCAGCGTAGTAATTTTGACAGCGCAAATCCGGCGCGATTTTCTTTTGTAACTTTTCTTTCCTAAAAAGAAAAGTTAACCCCTAAACTTTTCCATTTAAAAACAAATACAAAAGATAAGTTGACGCCACATTTTCCAAAATGAGCATCGGAATCCCGATCAAAAAATACCATTTCTGCGTCTTGTGCCTGAACGCAAACATGCCAACCAAAACACCAACGCTGCCAAAAATCGTGGCTAGAAAAAATAGCATCCCTTCCGAAATTCGCTCCACTCCATTTTTCTTGGATTTTTTTTTGTCCAAAAGCATAATCAAAAAAGCCAGCAGGTTGATTGCCAAAAAAAATAAAATTAAAAACAAGGATAGATTTTGCATAAAAATATAAGTTACTAATTATTCTCGAATTATTTCACAAATATTCGTGAACAATGAATTAAATTCCTCCCTTTGGAAAAGGGAGATTAGGAGGGATTTGAAAAACTTTCTTTGCAAATATAGTCTTTCAAATTCCCGTGAATGCTGCACTCGCTCGCATTCACCACCTTTTTCTAAAAGGGGAAGATAATACACAACCTCTCTTACTATTATATTACTTTTTCACTCCCTAGGCTAACTAACTAAATTTAGACATCAAAAAAGCTATCAATTTTTTGATAACTTTATTTTCAACTTTCAATAGCTGAATCTTTTTTGTGAGCATACTGTTAAAGCATGCTCACAAAAACCAAACTTCACTTCTTTCTTTTTTTTATTTCAGCAAGCCTTTTAATGGTATTTTTCTGCTGAACAGAAACTTTCTTCCTTGGTATGCAATATTTTCTAATTGCACCATCACCTTCCTGAGAATACAAGAAGTATCTCAAGTTTTTATCACGACAATTCTCTAGAGTCGTCACGAAATCATGCCTGATGAAATATCCTCTTCTTTCAAACTTTTTTTCAATGAAAATAACTTCATTTCCATCAAAAGCGGAAACTTCCAACAGCATTTTGCCGATAATCTCATTTGAATGTTCACCTCTTGGCACGACGATATATTTGTATTTATTCATTTTAACCAAAATTTCCTCCGTTTTTTTGTTCATTCATTCTTGATTTTCTTAACTTCACACTTTCCAACAAGCAATTCAAAGCAAACAGCGCACACAGAAATCCCATAACAGCCAACCAGACAGAAAAGATTGCTATACCTAGAATACCTGCTGAAAAATCATCGGGAGCTTCTTTCAAAAAAATACCAACCTGCAAGAAATAAATTGTGATCAAAAAAAGCACACTGCTTGCGTCTAGAAAGCCTAGAGCCAGTTTCATCAAATCCGCTGAACTCATTTTCTGCTTTTCACTTTCACCAGGTTCCTTTTTCATTATCCCAATTCCCTATTTTAAAAGTTTGTAATCAAAGCTACAACCAAACCAAGCAAATCAATTTGAGTTTTATTGCTTGGTTTCTCCTAAAGCTTCGAAATAGTTTCCCTCCTTAAACTTTAACCAATTTTTCAGGCATGTTTTTGTTTTGTTAAGTTTGAAAATCTGAAAAATGCCACAAAAGAAACTACCGTGAGCAAGGCAGAAAAACAAATTCCGATTTGCAAAATCAGGGTGACATTTGCCACCTGTGTTTCGAAATTGCAGCTAAAAAGTAGCCACGAAAAAAGTCCTGTCAATGCTGCCAAGATATACCCAACAAACAAACTACCAACCTTTTGAGACTGCAAAATGTCACTGCTCAAAGAATCTTCTTTAACTCCAAAATTCACTGCAGTAATTGGCATCTTATCCTCCACTAGTTTAATAAATTTTCAAAATAACAATTTCAAATAATGATAACTCAAAATAAGAAAAAAGTCAATGGGTAAATCTTGGCTCGAAATTGTCATTTTATTGTGCAAAATAAGGCACTTAGGGACTAAGTCCCTCTAAGCGTCGCAATAGAGATCACAGCCAGCGAATCACCCACCAAAAAAGTGTGCCGGCAAAGAAATAATTAAAATAAAAAATATTCAATTTATTGACAACCCAAATGAGCGTCGCTACAGGCAAACCCAATAAGGCAAATGGACTGCGAAAAAGATGTCGCCATGTTTCGCTCAAAAGAGCCTTGGCATCAGCGGTGCTTGGAAAACATTGGCAGGCGATTGCCAAACCCAGCCAAGAAAAAACAAAACCTTTAATCTCGCGGGCATGTTGTTTGAAAAGCAAAAAGAGAAAAATTGAAAAAAGCGTGCCAAGAATGAGTGGACCAACAGAGATGAAAAAACTTTGCGAAAATTTTCGCGGACTTTCATGCACCACAAAACCGGCCGGATTGCCAAAGCGAAAATAGCAAACTTCCAAAACTCGCACGCCCGCCCAATCGCAAAAAAATTTGTGACTAGCTTCATGCATCACCACCCCAGGAAAAGTAATTAATGATAAAATCCACATACATTTATATTGCATCCTGCATTCCTCCCTGCACCATATGAAGTACGTAGGCGAAAAACAAGAGATGAGCGTTAAAGAATTTTGAAACGTAGCGACCGTCAGCAGACGTAGGAGCGGAGTGTAAATTCTAGCGAAGAACGCAGTTTTTGCCACAGTATCTTCATCCGGTGCGATTTTCTTTTGTAACTTTTCTTTATAAAAAGAAAAGTTAACCCTGAATTAATTTCAACTTTTCCTCTCGCGACAATTTTTTGATTCGGCTTTCTTCTTTGCAGGCGGCCGACCTGTCCGCAAAACTGCGAACGTAAACCAGTTTAACCGGCCGACGACCACTAGTGTATTTAGCTCCCAACGCAGAGCTGTTGTGTTCGTCAACGCGTCTTGCCAAATCAGTCGTCACTCCGGCATACAAAGTCTCATCTACGCATTTTAAAATGTAAACTTGCCACAATTGCTTTTTCTTTTTCATGTCTTCATCCTAGCACACTGCGAATTCAAAAAGAAATAGACTTAATGATTTTTTGCAAGAAAAAAGGGTACTTCAATTATTAATTGAAGTACCCTTTTCGCGGAAAAGTGTTCTTACTAAAAAAGTGAAAACACATAGTCCACAATCGCATCCACATTTGATGCGAAAAAGAAAAATGCGATAATGCCAGCAGCTGCGGCAGCGGTTTTGATATTCTCTTTCATTTTTTTAATTTATTATTTTTTTGAGAAAAATACAAAAAATGCTGAAATTACCAGCAACGTTGCCATGACCAAGATGTTCAGATGAACACCAGACTGTGGAACGCCGCTGACGATTAGATACAAAAAATCTAATCCCAGTAAAATTTTTCCAATGAGACGCATAGCATCCCAACAACTAAAGTTTTTAACTTTTTTTATCATGATGCTGCAAATTTTTAAATTACTGATACCATTCACCAACATTATATTATACATCCAAAATGATAAAATGTCAATAGTTTGCCGACCTGTCCTGCAATATGGCTATAACAAGCCTCAAAAAGACAAGAAAAATGCGAGCAATTTTGTTGGCAAAGGTAATACGTCAATATCTGTAAAATTTTTTAGCTTTGTCTTTTTCCGACAAGCAACATGTCCAGCGCCTGCTCCATTGAGCCAGCATTTGTGACTTGTCCACCATTGACAAAGAAAATTTCATCGGCGTTTTCAATCGTGTTGAGCCGATGCGCAATAATAATCTTGGTCGTTTTGGCGGGCAAGTTTTTCAAAATTTCTTCCAGCAATTTTTCGGTCACAGTGTCAATGTTGGCCGTGGCTTCATCCAAAATCAAAATATCCGGACTGCGCAAGGCCGCTCGAATGAAAGCAATTAATTGTTTTTGACCCAAGCTGATTGCATCTCCCCCGACTGCAATATGCGTTTCAAGGCCATCAGGAAAACGCTCCAGCAATTTTGTCAGCTGCATTTTCTCCAAAGCTTGCCTAAATTGCTCATCATTAAACTCGCCATACTCACCATTGCCATACAAAATATTTTCGCGCACCGTACCAGTGAAAAGAAAAGGTTCTTGCAAAATGAAACCAACTTTCTTGACTCGCTCGCTTGGATCCCAACAGCGAATGTCCTTGCCTTCGAGCAAGACGGTGCCACTGCTTGGATCATAGAGCCGCGCCATCAAAGAGGCGGTAGTGGTTTTGCCGCCACCAGTTGGACCCACTAGCGCGTAGGTTTTGCCTAACTCAAGTTTGAAATTAACATCTTTCAAAACATCCTTGCCTTCTACGTATTGAAAAAAAACATTTTTAAATTCCAAAACACCTTCCGCTTCAGTCAACGGACAGTCAGTTTCCTGTGGCTTCGGCGCAAGGTCAGATTCAAGTGCCAGCACTTGCGAAATGCGGTCCAAACCGGCCAAAGCAAGTTGCAGCGACGGCCACACGGAAGCCAATTGCCTGAGCGGATTGTAAAAACTATTCACATAAAGCAAAAATCCAACCAACAGTCCGATTGTGAAACGTCCCTGAGAAATCAGCAAAATTCCAATCGCTAAAACAACCAGTTGTGCCAGTGATGAAGCCAAACCATAAATCGGATTAAAAACATTGCTGGCAATTCCGGCCGAAACAGAAGCAGAATAGTTTAACTGATTAGCTTGTCTGAATTTTTCTCTGAAATATCCGAGTCGGTTGAAAACCACAATCACCTTGAAATTGTTGATGCTTTCTTGAATTTCGCCGCTCATGCTTCCCAGTGTCTGCAAACTTTTCAAACTGGTGCGTTTAACCCAAGGCGAAAGCAGTTGTGTGGCAACCAAAGCCAAAACTGCTGGAACCAGTGCAATCAGGCCTAATTGCAAGTTAATCGCCAACAAAAAAATTCCGGTGCCCAAAATGAGCACGATGTTTCCAATGAACTGCATCAGCGCTTGCGCAAAAAATTGATTGAGTTTTTCAGTGTCATTGTTGATGCGCGAAATCAAATCGCCCGCTTTGTTTTGATTGAAAAAAGCCACTGGAAGTTCTTGAAGTTTGTTAAAAACTTTGCCCCGCAAATTGAAAAGTAAACGCCTGCCAACTCCGCCCAAAGTTTTGACTTGCAAATAAGTTGAAACAAGCCCCACCAAAAAAACCACCAAAAGAATTTCAGAAAAAGTCATCACTCCTTGAAAATTTTTGCTGACAATATACACATCAATGATTCGCGCAATGATGATTGGCACCACCAAAGTCACGGCACTGCTGACCAAAATTGCCACAATGGCAATTGTCACGGCGCGCTTTTCCTCCACCATCAAAGGCACGAGTCTTTTCCAAGCCGTAAAAAGTACGCCCTTTTCTTTTTCTTTTTCGAAATCTGTTTTAGTGAGAGAATAATTCATTAATTTAAAATTAAACCTTAAAAATTACAATTATTTAAAAGCAAAAATTTTTGTGAACTTGTTTGTTTTCTAGGTCAGTTGAGCGACAGTGATTCAGAGTTCTTAGCCATAGTCTTGGGCTAAATGCGTGCTTCAAAAAGCAATTAGGCTCACAAAAATACAATTTGTATATTATTTATATTTGATTGGTGCTGCGCTGCGATTGATAAATCTGCACATATTCCGGACAGGTGCTTATTAACTGATCGTGCGTGCCTTTGGCAAGCAATTCCCCCTCCATCAAAAGAATAATTTGATCATAGTGCTCGATGGCAGAAATTTTTTGCGTAACTGAAATGAGGGTGAGCTTGGGGTAATTTTTGGTAATGTTGCTCAAAATTTTTCCTTCTGTATTGGTGTCAACGCGCGCTGTAAAATCATCCAAAAGCAAAACTTTTGGATCAAGCGCCAAGGCTCGAGCCAGCATGATGCGCTGCTTTTGTCCGCCAGAAAGACTAGTACCCCGCTCAGAAACAATCGTGCCGAGCTTTTCAGGAAGTTGCTCAACAAAATCTTGCAGTTCAGCAGTGACAATTGCTTTTTCAAGATTTTCGTCCTTGACCGTGTTGCTAAACGCAATGTTTTCTCGCAAGCTAAGATTGAACAGTGCGCTGTCTTGAAAAACAAAGCCAACCTGACTATGCAAACTTTCTTTGTCATATTCATTCAATTTTTTTCCATCGAAAAATATTTCGCCAACACTTGCTGGCAAAATTCCCGTGAGTAAATATAGCAGCTGCGTTTTGCCAGCGGCAGTTGGACCAATGATGGCAGTTTTGCTACCAGCTTTCAGTGAAAAAGAAATATCTTTGAGCACAGCTTTTTCGCCAAAATTCAGCGAGACATTTTTCACTTCAATGTCTCCGCGCAACTTGGCTTTGAGTCCCCCGGTTTTTTTCTCAATTGGCGCACCAAGCACCAACAAAATGCGGCCGTAGGAAGCTTGAGCCTGAGCAATCACATTACTCATGAAACCAATAATCATGATCGGAAAAATCAAAATAGCCAGGTAGCTGTTAAACGCTGTGAAATTTCCCAACGACATTGCGCCAACAATCACAAAGTGTCCACCCATAAGTACGATAGCGAGCGTGGCCAAGTTGGTCAAAAAAGTGATGATTGGCACCAAACTTGCGAACAAGCCCAAAATTTTCAAACTCACTCTTTTCGCTTGGGTGTTGGCCGCCAAAAATTTTTCATATTCTTGGTTTTGCGAAGCAAGCAAGCGAATGAGAGCCGCCCCCAAAATGCTTTCACTGATAACCTTATTAAGCCAGTCAATCGCTTCTTGAGATTTGATGAACAATTTTCGAACTCTGCTTAACACGAAAAAAATAGTTGCACCAAGAAAGGGCATAATTGCGAGCACCACCAGCCCAAGTTTCCAATCCATCAGCAAAAGTAGCACTGCCACTGCTCCAATCAAAAATGCCGACGCGACCAAAGAAGAAATTGCCAACGACACAAAGGTTTTCACTGCATCAACGTCTGCAGTCAAGTTGGTCAAAAGTTTGGCCGGGGTGACACTTTCGATATATGAAAAAGGTTGCACAGAAATTTTGGCCATAATGTCGCTGCGCATATCTCGAGCAACTCGCTCTGAAGCCAGCACTTGGGCAATGTTTTGCAAATAGGTGAAAACAAAAATTCCCACCGACACTGCCAAAAACTCAACGATGATTTTCTCCAGAAAAAAACTGCCTGCCGCATATGTGTCGATGGCCACGGCAATGATTCTTGGAACTGCCACGCTCAGCGCATTGGCAACAATGGTAAGCACGATTAATAAGGTGATGATGCCCCAATATCTTCGCATTAAGCCAAAAAGATTCGGCGGGGTCGAGCTTTTTTGTTTGCTAACATTTTTTTGTTTTTTCGCCATAATAATTTTCACTAAATAATTTCAATCCTTTTTCAAAACTGGCAAAACATCAATTCGCATAAAGATAAAAGAAATCTTTTTCATAGCCATTCAAATATTGCTTTGAACCATCTTGCAAATCTTTTGTCAGTGGTATGGAGTTATATTTTCCATTGCCAAGATAATTAAAAATATTAAATCTCACCCAAATTGGATTGATGTCCAATTGAATCGCATCCACTGCCCCGGCTGTTTTCAGCGCATTTGCCAAAGTGATGGGAGTCAGATTATTGCCAACCGCGAAAAGCAAATTGCCCTGCTTGGTCAAACCCAAACCTGAGCGCCAAGTCAAAATATCCACCGTTCCGGCAGCAAGCCTACCCCAAAGTTTTTTGTTGCGCGGATCGCCAGCAGCAACCGCTCCATTGCTGATTAAAATTGGACAATTTTGTCTGACAAATTCCACATTGTCTCCCAGTGGTTGGCCCGTGTAGTCAATGATTTTCAAAGTTCCATCTTTATAGCCAATAATTGTCCCCAGGTCGCTCCTCAGTGGCAAATAAGTATTGCCACCTACAATCATACCATACGCCCCATCCTTATATTGAAAACCCCCATCAAAAGCTGCAATCAATTTTCCGCCACTAACGATGTCCTTAGGCACAATTCCGGGACCAGGCTTTCCCACTGGCCCGCCAGGTTGCTTGGTACCAGCCACAATTCCCATTCGCAGAACTTGCTTGTCGATTTGAACAACTGTCGTGATGGCATAGGATCTGGCTGAATCAGGACGAAGAAAAGTGTGAGCCATCACTTCTTTGTCGGGAAACATTTTGAGTGGCAAATTTTTCCACTGGCCTTCTCCGGCCAGCGGCTTATCATCTCCAGCAGTGGAAAGGGCCATCAAGTTGAGTTCACTGCCAGCAATGCTTGCTTGGGAGCTATCCTCATTGAAAATTGGCGGCTTGTCGAAATTACTATTGTGAGTCAATCGCTCGACAAAATCAGAAGCATTAAAATAAATTTTTTCCAGAAAAACAATATTTTTGTCTCCAACAACGGGACGTAAAATGTTGTCAGTCAAATAGGCTGCCGCAGCAGTGTTCAGCTTGATGAAAATCACACCGGAAATCAACAACACCAAAATAATCAAAGCCGTGAATTTGAACTTTTGATAAATTTGAAATTTTCTAGGCCTCTTTTCATTACTACAATCCATAGTTTCAATTGGCATATCAAATTGCTTGCGAACTATTCTAACTTTTTGATTATGTTCCTGAATATGTTGTATTTTTGGTGACCTGATTTTCTGCCTAAGGCTGTCCATTTTATTTTCAATAGATAATAAAATAATTAAAATTTTTTCAATACTTGTATCTTACCACTAAGCAACAGCTGACTCAATAATTTCAGAGCTCTTTTTGCAATAAAAAAAGACCCGCATCCGTATTACGCCTTGAAAGCCAAAAGGATTTGGTTTGATTCTTCCCTGACTGGCTTCATCCAAACTTAACCCAACAAACAATCAAATTTCAAATGAACATTCAGAATTTAAAACGACTTTACTTTGGTTTTATCGCGACACTGGTCATTCTCATCATTTTTACCCCCCTGCTCATCAATAGCAGCTTTTTCTTTTTGAGCGAAGAACCAATGGAGGTTCTGGCAATCGGTTTTTTGTTTTTGATTGGCTTTATTCTAAACAGACTATATGAAAAAGAATTAAAGTTAAACAAAAATTATCTGCAAGAAGCTTGGTCGCACATCGGAGAAATCAACCTTCTCACAGATGCTTTCACGAATGCACTTGTCAACATTGAGAAATATCCGGAGAGCAAAAAAGAATTGAAAAATTTTCTTGCCACTGTTTGCGAAAAAATATTAAACATTACTAATGCGCCCTATGTTTTGCTGCGCATTTTGCTTTCCAGTCAAACCCAGACACTTTCCGAACATTTTCAAGCCAGAAGCGGCGTTACAGACTTTGAGTTGAAAATATCCAACAAACAACTACTTAAAAATATGCTCGAAAAAAAATATAAAGTTTTTTCATCCGCTGCCACCAACATTTCAATCAAAGTTTTTTGTGTTTTTCCTGAAAACAAAATCAGTCCCGAGCAAGAAATCTTCCTTCAAAAAATAGTCAACGATTTAGCAATGATATATTTGATTTATGATCCAAAACTGCTGTCTTCAAGCCAAGCGCAGCCCCAAGAAAAAAAGCCTGCTACTCAATGAGTAACAGGCCTCTTTTTTTCAAACACTTTTTCAGGAAACAATTTCCAAAGAAAATGTCATTTCAAGGCTGTTTCCAATCAGGAGAAACTCACCGCCTTCATCAGGATCTCCGAAGGCTGAGGGTTCCATCAAAATTGGTTCGACACAAAAATATTCATTTCTTGGACTGTCACTCCACAAAACGAGGCAGTGACATTCTGGAGCTTTCATCTCCAAGCTACAATCGCAGGATCTGATTTCAATCCGGCCCTCATTTGCAATAATCCTTGCTTGGTCATGAAATTGCGTGATCTGCTCGCCACTAATTTTGGCAAGATTTTGCTGCGAAAAAGCATTGAATGGATCGGCCAAAAAATATGGATGAAATCCCGGATTGATTGGGGCAGATGACTCGATTCCGTCACTACACCTGACCACTTCCAATTTCAAAGTCAATTTTTTCTCTTCAGGCTCAATTGAAATTGTCACTTTGTATTCCAAAAGCCAAGGATATTCTTTGGAGGGCTTATTTTTTCCAAAAAAATAGCCAACATTGTTCGACTCGCGAGAAAATTTCAGTTTTTCATCTCGCAGCCAACCATGTTGCCGCAACTCAGAAAAACGTCCACCTGCCTTTCCGAAATTCGGAAAACAAATTGGAATCCCGCCTCTTTTTCTTTGGGTGTGATCAACTGACTGCTCGGGATAAATAAGATCTTTACCTTTGTAGACAAACCTGACCACTGTTGCGCCAACGGTTGAAACAATAGCGTATAGCGAACTTTTATCCCCGAATATTTTGTACTTTTCTAACATTTTTTTAGGCTCCTTTTTATTTGAATTGACAAACAACAAACCGACCTTGCTAAAAGTATTACAATGATTCTACTCCAAGCAGCGAAATAGTAAAGTAGTTTTAAAAAACCTGCTAACTCAATTCAAAGAGTCAACAGGCCTAAGCAGCTAAAGCTACTTTATGAATACAAACTGCGATTGCTTTGCTCAAGAATATCCTGGCCGAGTGGCAAGACTTTCACCTCCACGTCAGTCAAGGAATAACCTTTTTCGCTCAAGGTATTTTTGACAAGATTTTCAATTGCAGCTCTCAAAACTTCGATTTTTGCCTCTTCCAAGATTGGCAATTGGACTCTTAACGTCACCATTTTTAGTGTTCCTTATTTTTTTCTGATTGTAAAAAACTTCTTATTTATCGAAAGACAAGATCGTCTAATTCGATACTGAAGCGTACAACATAAAGCGAAAAATGTCAAGCCAAGCGAAAATTGCCATTTTTCAGCCCTAAAATGAAAGATTAACCCCCACTAGTTGTATTATATATCAGTGGAATCAAAAAAGACTTAGATATCATTTTTCCCCAAAAAAAAGAATCCTTCGAGCGGAGAAACAAGCTGTCAAATGGGTTCTTCGGAAGTTTAAGAAAGTTATCCACAGTTGTAGAGCTGCTTTGCTTGAAACAACTTGTAATTATCGTTGATATATGCTAAGTTTAATTGTATTGAAGATGTTTAATTCAATCTAATTCAAAAACTTTATGCTTACAAAAAAAATCATTGGAACTTCAGTTGTGCTCGGCGCACTCCTGGTCGGAGTAGGATTTTCAACAGCCTCTGCTGTTGCTAAATCGAACAACAACAAAGACAATAACCGCAATGATGCTCCTCGCTATGGACATGATGACCGCAACAATGGTCGCAACGATCATGACAATGGTTTTAACCGTGGACGCGATGATGGTCACAGAGATGGATTTGACAACAGAGGTGACAATCGCAGAAACAATGGTCACGACAAAGGACAAAGCGATGAATACAATCGAGGCTACAACGATGGATATGAGCAAGGATTGAGAGATGGCAACGATGAACGCAACCGACAAAACGACAACAATGGACGCGATGGCAACAACAGAAGATAAAACCAAGCCTACCACAAAAGCCCCATTCGGGGCTTTTAATTTTGCTGCAAGATTTTTCCAATTGTTGGCTTGCGCCATGTCATCTTGAGCAAAATTTCTCTGCCCCTAAGGCAGAGGAACGAAGTCGAAAGATCTGAGCCCAGATTCCTCGATTCCATTCATCAGCCTTACAGTCAGATTCATTTCACTCGCAGTGACAAAAACAGGCACCAAATTTTCAATATTTAATATTTGATTCTAAAGACCACCATCGAATCATTATCAACGATTTTTTCAAAAAAAGCTGAAGTATCCAGGTTGGCAAATTTTTCCCAATCGTCCGTTTTGGCAATCACGATGTGCGAAACCTGCTCACTTTGCCAAAATTCTCGGTCATCCAGAATTGTTTCTTTTTCCAACAAGGAAACGTGTGCGTCCAAGGGACTTTTTTCCGAAGCCAGCAAAAAGCGATTGTCAGTATCTTTGCCAACAAGCATCTTTTCGGGGAAAAACACCCCAGCCGGACTGGCCGCCATCACGTTGTCAGCAAAATTTAGCTTGATATACATATGCCAAGGCAAAAACAAGACATTACGCACGTCCCCCTCCTTTTGAAGTGCAACCTGAGCCTCTTGCCAGCCCTGAGGATAGCTGTGCGGAGTAAATTGTCCATAGCCGCCCCAAAGCAGTGTACCAGCCCAAAGCAATGGCACAACGAATGCCAAAGCCTCCAAAGAAAACCACTGCTTGGCGATTTTGCCCAAGTGCGAACTTTTCTCAAAAAACAAACTAGCCGCCGAAATCCCCAGCGGAACCAAAAAGGCATAGCCAAAAGCCAGCACGCCGGAAATTTTTTCCGTGTCGCGCAAGCCGCGAAAAAATGGGAGCGTGGCAAAAAGAAAGTCCGTGATTGCTTGCGTAAAAGCACTGCCATATCCCACCGAAAGCAGCAGCGCCGGCCCGAAAGAAATCACAATCGCCCAAGCCAACAAATTGCGTTTGCGAATTTGACTCCACGCCCCTATGATAGCAAAAAACAAGACCACAATTGTGATCGCCCACCACCAAGAAAGATAATCTTTGGGCAACAGAAAACTGTTGCTCCAAATTCCATAAAGCGAAAGGACGTTAAAGAAAACTCCAAAATGCGGATCTGGCAAAGTGGAAAAAGCTCGAAAGTCGCTCAAGCCAATGTTGGAAAAAGTTTTTGTGCGGTCAAAAAAACCAAGCAACCAAAAACCATTCACCAAGCAAAAAGTTGCCGCTAACAACAAGATTTTTTTCAATGCCCAAAGGCTGAAAAGTTTCGCCCAAGCTTTTTTTTGAAAAACCACCACCCCACCATAGACCAACAAGAAACCAGTTGCGATATACGCCCAATGCAAACTCAACAGCGGATAAACCGCAAAGCCCAAAGCCAACAGAAAAAAACTGCGCCAAGTTTGTTTTTCAAAAAATCCAATCAGCAGCCACACCATGATTGGAAAAAACCCATAACCCAACAGTACCACCCAATGGCCGACAAAAAGCCTTTCGCAAACATAGGGATTAAGCATAAACAACAACCCCGAAGCAATTGCCAACGAGCGTCGCATATATTTGCTGGCGAGTTGAAACATCGCCAAGCCTGGCAAAAACAAAATGAAAGTCAGCACAATTTTCTGCAAAATTTCCCAGGAAAAAAGAAAACTCAAAAAAAGCAGCATCGCATTGAGTGGAAACATCGGACCAATGCCATCGCGTAACATTTCAGTCAGATTAGCTCCCGGCCCCCAAACCATGTCAATCAAAAAAACATAGCCGCGACCATACAGCGGCCCCATGATGACCATCGCCACCAGCAAGAAAACTCCAAGCGGATAATATCTTTTCAAAAAAATTTTCATAAGCTTTAATTTTGGGTTATGTGTAAAAAATCAGAAATTTTTACGAGCTTATTTTCTTTCTAGACCATAGGAGCGAGAGCGACTCTGAGCCCTTGGCTATAGTTCCTAGCCAAGGAGCGTGTCCTAGAAAGAAAGTAAGCGAAGTAAAATTAAAATTATAAATTGTGCTTGATCAGAAAATTTTTCACCTTATAACTTTACACAATCCTTCTGCGTCTTGGCATGCTTGGCCGAGCAGCTTGCAAAGAATCGCCACTATCCGGAGAAAATCTCACCGAGCGAATGTTCTCATGAGAGTGAAGAAATTTTTCAGTCTCACTCAGTCTTTCAAAACGAGGAACGCTCCTGATGCCAGTCAACGCCGAAAATTTGACCACCTTGCGACTTTCAAATTTCAATTCAATGATTTGCTTGGCTACCCCAATGACCAGAAAAAAATATACCCAAACCGCCACCTGCTCCGCGGCGGCCTGACTGGCAAAAAAAATCCCGCGGCTGGAAAGCGCCAGCAAAAATGGAATCACCACCAACCCAGCCAAAGCCAAACCAATGGAAATTCGCGAATCCAAATTCCAAAAAACCAACACAACAAAGAAAAGCCAGAAGAAAATTCCTTCCAGAGAAAAATGCAAACCAAAATGCATGACCCCAATCAAAACCGCGCAAAGCAAAAAGCCGAGCCAGTCTTTCTTGCTGGCATTTTTCACAAATTCAAAAAACCGGCGGAAAAAATTCCGCACATCAGCAAACGTGAAAATCCAATCGCTTAGTTTTATCATAGTCATTCAAACTTCTTATTCTCGTATAATTTAATATAATAATTCCATATCAAGTAATGTATCTTACTTTTTAGACATTAGTTGTACTAAATGATATACCTAATTGTACATCATAGCCCGTCTCTGTCATAACCAACTAAATCATACAAATGTATCATAATTCTACGGCCGACGGGAGGTGACACATTTAATTCAGGCTAGTTTAGGGAAATACTTTTTCAATGCAGCTTCATTGTCAATCTTGTCGGCAGTGATGACCCGCACATATCGCTCAGCACCATAAATAGCGGTCAACTCCAAAATTGATTGCTCGCAAGGATAGGGTGAAACAAAAACACTGTGTTGAAGTTTGCGAAATTTCAAATCATAAAGATGTTGGCGCAAGATGTCACGAAAAATTCTGTCACGCTCCGGAATGTCGAAAAGCACTACCCGCCATTTGCCATCCCAGCGTTTCGGCTTTTTGAAAGTTATGGCACTGCCAAGAAAATTCAAAATCTTGGCTTGTTTTTTTCCATTGACAGTAAGCACCATTTTGAAAGATCCATCCGGAAGTTCGTGCTGCTCAATCAGCTTCTCCTTGGAAAGCGTGCGAATAGAACGATTGAAATTCCGCTGGTCAATGTCTTTCCATTCTTTTCGCATTTGACGAAAGGTCCTGAAATATTGTTTGGGAGAGGAAGAGCATCCCAAAGCCACGCCGCCCAAAAGCGTAAGAAGAATTTTTTGTTGAACTGGTCCAAATTTATACATATCAAGATTGTATCATAATTCTACGACCGACGGGAGATGATACATTTTGGGGGTCAGTGGAATGTGTCATAATTCTACGGCCGACGGGAGGTGATACATTTTTTTTGGAGGGGATTAAAGGATTCGGCGAGGGGGATGCGGGTCGCGGGGAGGATGAGAATTGCGAGGAGGGATGGGATGGTGAGATTGGGGGTTATGAGGAGACACAAGAGAGTGAGAGTTGTGAGAAGAAATGGGACGGTGCGGGGGTTGGGGGGAAATTAAATTAGATTTGTTTTTGCGGCGACGGACAAGGTCATAGCCAAGGTATGAGAGGCA
>Ga0194047_10000449_pt1 | contig 27936 bp, 25 predicted proteins | sample JunL225m_MetaG_2_FD_160070 | JGI IMG/M metagenome (GOLD analysis project Ga0194047, IMG submission 160070) | Anoxic zone freshwater microbial communities from boreal shield lake in IISD Experimental Lakes Area, Ontario, Canada - Jun2016-L221-5m | ecosystem: Environmental > Aquatic > Freshwater... | reverse complement strand
CCAATAATAATGGCACCATCGTCTAATAATTTTTGAATAGCGGTGGCTGTATAAACAGCAGTATAATTTTCTAAGATTTTAGAAGAAGCGCTTAGCTTATGTCCTTTATAAGAAAGTACATCTTTAATGCCAATAACCACACCATGGAGTTTCCCTAAACTTTTGCCTTGGTTTCTCTGGGCATCTAAATGCGCTGCCAGACTCAAGGCTTCATCAGAAAATATTTCTAAATAAGCATTTAAATTTTCTTGTGCAGCCATTTGATCCAAGTAATATTTTACTGCTTGGGTACAAGTTGTATGCTCTGCTACTAATGCAGCATGATAGTCTTTAATGGAAGTAAACCGAAACAAAGGCTTATAAATTAAGCAGGTTTCTCGTCTTTTTCTTTAATTCCTTCTTCGATCTCTTTTTTCACGTTGTTTTTAGCATCGTTGAATTCGCGAATACCCTTACCTAATCCACGCATGAATTCAGGAATTTTACGTCCGCCAAACATTACTAAAATTACCACGCCAATAATTAATAATTCTTGAAATCCTAAGTTGCCCATAATATTAAATTTAGAAGTTTAAAGGTAAGGTAATTATAAAATAGAAAAGCAGTATTTTTTATGAATTACACCTATGAATAGCCAATTATTTGTTACAAAAAAAGCCCCGATTTCATGGATATGAAAACGGGGCTTTGTATAGTTTACTAGTGGTGTACTAGAATCTTTTTTCTTTAATACGAGCACTCTTACCGCTTCTCTCGCGTAAGTAATACAATTTAGCACGACGTACTTTACCAGACTTATTCAGTAATATACCATCGATATTAGGTGATAAGAAAGGGAATAAACGCTCTACGCCTACTCCATCAGAAATTTTACGCACTGTGAAAGAGGCAGTTGCGCCTGTTCCTTGTGTTTTAATAACATCTCCACGGAAACTTTGGATACGCTCTTTACCACCCTCTACAATTTTGTAGTTTACGGTAATATTATCACCAGCTTTGAAGGCTGGATAGTCTTTTTTTGCGGTCAATTGCTCGTGTACAAATTTTACTGCTTCGCTCATAATACATTGTTTTTGCGGACGGCAAAGGTAGGAGAACCCAGCTTACCATCCAAATTATTTGAATCAAAATTAAATACCAGCCTATCTGGCAATGTTTACAGCCCTTTTTTCACGTATTACGGTTACTTTAATCTGACCAGGATAGGTCATTTCGGTCTGTATTTTCTGTGCAATGTCAAAGCTCAATTGATCTGAGGTTTGATCGGAGACTTTTTCAGCTTCCACAATCACCCTTAATTCACGTCCAGCTTGAATGGCATAAGCTTTTTCTACCCCCTGATAATTCATGGCCAAATTTTCTAAGTCCTTGATTCTCTGAATGTATTGTTGCATAATTTCTCTTCTAGCACCGGGTCTTGCCCCGCTGATGGCGTCACAAGCTTGTATGATAGGAGAAATTACATATTGCATTTCCATCTCGTCATGGTGGGCTCCAATGGCATTCACTACCGCTGGGTTTTCACCGTATTTTTCAGCCAATTTAGCCCCTAATAAAGCGTGACTCAACTCGGTTTCCTCATCAGGTACTTTACCAATATCATGCAGCAAACCAGCACGCTTGGCCAATTTAGGATTGATGCCCAATTCAGCAGCCATGATGCCACATAAATTAGCAGTTTCCCTGCTGTGCATTAATAAGTTTTGACCATAAGAAGATCGGAACCTCATTTTTCCAATGATACGAATCAACTCTTTATGTAAACCATGAATGCCTAATTCAATAACAGTTCTTTCGCCAATCTCTGCAATTTGCTCTTCTAATTGACGACGTGTTTTATCTACCACTTCTTCGATACGTGCTGGATGAATTCTTCCATCGGCCACCAAACGTTGCAAACTTAAACGGGCAATTTCACGACGCAATGGATCAAATGAAGAAAGTAAGATGGCTTCTGGCGTATCATCCACAATTAAATCTACCCCTGTAGCTGCTTCAATAGCACGAATGTTTCTACCCTCCCTACCAATGATTTGCCCTTTCATTTCATCCGATTCCAAATTAAATACAGTCACTGTATTTTCAATGGCTACTTCGGCAGCAGTTCTTTGAATAGATTGAATGATTATTTTTTTCGCTTCCTTATTCGCTTTTTGTTTAGCGTCTTCGATAATTTCTTGTTGTAAAACCAAAGCTTGAGTTTGTGCTTCATGTTTCAAGCTTTCAATTAATTGTTGCTTGGCATCTTCTGCACTTAAATTGGCGATCTTTTCTAAACGACGAATGTGTTCTTCTTGATGCTTCTCTAATTCGGAACGTTTTACATTCACTAAATCTATTTCACGATTTAGTTTTTCTTTAATAACGTCATTGTCTTTTACTTGCTTATCAATAGCAGCTTCCTTTTGATTGATAGTAAGCTCTTTTTGCTTAATTCTATTTTCAGCTTCTCCAATCTTTTTATTTTTTTCAAGTAAATCACGGTCGTATTCCGACTTCAATTGCACAAAACGTTCCTTAGCCTCTAATTGCTTTTCCTTTTTAATGGTCTCAGCCCTAAGTTCAGTTTCTTTTAAAATGTTGGCCGCTTGTGCCTCTGCTTCTTCAATTTGCTTTTTTGTATTACGGGCAAAAACCAGTTTGCCTATAATTAAGCCCCCCACCAAGGAACTTGCTCCTATGATGGCAAATAATATTGTTTGGTCCATTGTTTAAATCTTGTTGTTTTAAAAAAATCATACTCCCCTTTTTCGTTGGTAATGAGGTTACTACATTAATCCTATATTATGTATTCATCATGACAAGTCACTTATAGATAGCTTCTTTTCTACCTTCTACTACAAGATGACGTATTATGATTATCTATAATGCGTCAAAGGTTCCGAAACGAAGATAATCAATTAATGTAAAGAATAGCCCTAGGGGGTTGTTTTATGTGGCAGAAATTGCCTTTTCAATGGCAGCCGTAAATCCATCAATTTGATTTTGAACAGCTTCTAATTCATACAGGTTTTGTCCTGTTTGTTGTTGTTCGGTAGTAAACCATAATAAAACCATCGAAATATAGTCTTGCATGTCTTTGCCCGCATAGGCATTTTTGAACTCCACCATTTTCTGATTGATCAGATGTGCAGTTTTACGAACCGCTTCTTCATCTTTAGGGGCAATCTTTACCCTGTAAGAGCGATCGGCAATGGTAATATTGACAGGTATTAATTCCTCATTTTGGGACATGGCTAAGGATTCAAATTTTTAATATTGGCATCTATCTCTTTAATGTATTGATCTATTTGCTTTACCAATTTTTCTTTTTCACTTGGATCCATATGGGCTTTGTTCAGCATGGAAGCGGTCCATTGAGCTTGATTGTCCTTGAATTGTTTTTCGATTAATTCGGTCGCTTCTTTTTGATGGGTCAAAGATGTTTTTAATTGCTGATTCTCTTTCTCTAATTGCGCAAAACGCTTTAGTAAAAGCTGAAGCTTTTCTTGTAGGGCTGCTATAGAATCGTTCAAATGGGCCATTCAAAATATTTGTGACTTGAAATTAACTATTTTCTTATTTCCGCTTGAATATTTTTTTCAAATTGTTTGATCAGCGATTGCATCATGCCGTCAATTTCCACATCCGTCAATGTTTTATCGGGGGCATTGAACACAAAATTAATGGCCACCGATTTTTTCTGAAGCCCTAATTTCTCGCTTTCAAAAATATCAAATACCCTGGTCTCTTTTAAGGCACTTAATTTTGTTGCTTGAATACAAGATTCAATGGCTTCGTACAATGTAGCTTCTGGCACCACCAATGCCAAATCTCTTTCTACAGAAGGATATTTTGAAACTTCTTGATATACCACCTGCTTGCTTTGATACACATTCATCAATTGCATCAAATCGAAATAGATATACAGCACTGATTGTTTAATACCAAATGCATTTAATTTTTTTGAAGCAATGATTTGCAATTGTCCAATTTCTTTTTTATCCACTACCAATGCTACATTGTTGCCATTGGTTTTAAAAGTATAATTTTCAATGCCCAACAATTCAAAAATAGCTTGTACGATCCCTTTGGCTACAAAAAAATCTTGCGCTATCCCTTTGGTTCTCCAACCATCTTCGGTTTGTTTACCAGAAATATAAATAGCCAACTGCTCTGTCTCATAATAATTCCCCTTGCTATTTTTACCATATACTTTACCCATTTCAAATAAAGAAAGTTGGTTGTTCTTTCTGTTTAAATTATACGCAATGGTTTCCAATCCTGTTTCCAACATGGAAGGGCGCAATACATCTAATTCGACAGTTAAATTATTCAACATTTTTACTGAACCTGCCAATACTTCTTCAGAAAAATAAGCACTATTGGTGATCGAATTGGTCACAATTTCAGTAAATCCTCTGCCCACTAAATAGTTGGCAATTTTTTCTTTGTACTTTTCTTTCTTTTCTAATGGATCTATGGAAGGGCTGATAGAAATCGTAGTAGGTATGGCAATATTGTCCAAACCATCAATACGTAAAATTTCTTCTACTAAATCAGCGGGCAAACTAATGTCTGGTTTATGAAAAGGTACGGCCAACTCAATTTGTGCTTCGTTTTCATTTATTATTTCAAATCCCAAACTACTTAAAATAGTTTTCACTGCCGCTGCAGAATATGTTTTGCCACTTAGCTTTTTTAAATAAGCGTAAGTTAAAGTAACTTTTGTTTTGCTTGCTGGATGCGGATACACATCTACCACTTCACTACAAGTACCACCTGCCATTTCTTGTATCATTTGCGCAGCCAATTCCAATACATCCGCTGTACCAGTAATGTCAACACCTTTTTCAAATCTGGTGGCTGCATCGGTTCTCAATCCATGGTGAACCGAAGTTTTACGAATGTGCACATTTTCAAACCATGCACTTTCTAAAAAAATATTTTTTGTATTTGCAGTTACCCCACTTTTCAAACCACCAAATACACCCGCAATGCATAAAGGCTTTTCACTGTCACTGATCATGACATCTTCTGAAGTGAGTGTGCGCTCTATTCCATCTAAAGTGATGAATTTAGTTCCTGCAGGATATTTTTTTACAATGATTTTTTGATCCTTGATTTGGTCCGCATCAAATGCATGCAAAGGCTGTCCTGTTGCGTGTAAGATGTAGTTGGTAATGTCTACAATATTATTAATACTGCGTACCCCAATGGCTTGCAAATTATTTTTTAACCAAGTAGGCGATGCTTTTACAGTAACACCATGTATGTTCAACCCACTGTATCTTCCACAACCTTTTTCATCTTCTATAATAACTTTAAAAGGTTTGACTGCATTGTTCTTAGTTGCTTTTTTATTATAAGGACTTATTGCTTTGACTGCTTTTTCATGGTAAGACAAATAAGCACATACATCTTTGGCTACCCCATAGTGACTCATCGCGTCCATCCTATTGGGTGTTAAACCAATTTCAAAAATCCAATCTTGATCGTATTCAAATACTTCTGCCACTATATCACCTGCATTCCATTGATTGTCTAAAACAATAATGCCTGCATGGTCATCGCTGATGCCAATTTCATCTTCGGCACAAATCATCCCTTCACTTTCTTCTCCTCTTATTTTTGCCAACTTCATGGTGATGGGGTCTTTGCCTTTTGGAAAAATGGTTGCTCCTACTGGCGCCAAAACCACTTTTTGACCAACTGCTACATTGCTTGCACCACATACAATATTCAATGGATGATCTTTTCCAACAGCTACTTTGGTCAATTTTAATTTGTCCGCATTGGGATGTTGTTGCACTTCTAAAACCTCACCCACTAATAGGCCTGCCAATCCCCCTTTGAAGTTTTCATATTTTTCCAAAGACTCTACTTCTAAGCCAATAGAAGTAAGAATGGTGGACAATTGCTCAGGAGTAAGCTTTTGAGGTAAATAAGTATTCAGCCAGCGATAACTAATCGTCATATTGGATCTTTATGGTATGGCTTCAAAAATACAAATTTTTAAGTGCTTTTAACTAAAAAATAGAAGTGAATAACTACAAATACCAGGTGCAAAACTGGTGAACAACCCTTCTATTTTGTGAATTGCCTATCTAAAGACCCTGTGCAAAAGCCCATTGCAAAACTAAATTTCATGAAGTCCCAATTTGGGTTGATTTTCGCAGTAAGAAAATAGTTGATCCCATATGGCCCTCCCCAATATAAATACCAATAGAACAAAAAAGAAAAGTACTTCGGTGGATGTTAGTTCCATGATGTATGGAAAAATTCCACCTCAAGCCAGAGAATTGGAAGAAGCAGTGCTGGGTGCTATTTTATTAGACAAAAGTGCATTTGATACGGTTACTGAAATTTTAAAGCCAGAATGTTTTTATGTAGAAGCACATCAAATCATTTTTGATGCCATGCAGGGTTTGCAACAAAAAAATATGCCAATCGATATGCTTACGATGGTAGAAGAATTAAAAACGCGTGAGCAATTGGATTTGATAGGTGGTGCGTATTATATTTCTAAATTGACCAATGTGGTGGTGTCTACCGCTAATATTGAAGCACATGGTAGAATTGTTTTACAAAAATTCATACAAAGAGAATTAATTAGAATTAGTGGCGAAGTAATTGCGAACGCCTACGAGGATAGTACTGATGTTTTTGATTTATTAGATGATAGCGAAACAAAAATGTTCAACATCACCAATAATTATTTGAAGAAAAATTTCGTGGACATTGGAGATGCTTTGGCGCATGCAGTAACCAGAATTGATTTATTAAGAACACAGAAAGATGAAATCTCTGGTGTGCCCAGTGGATTCACTTCACTTGATAGAATTACTTACGGATGGCAACCTACCGATTTAATTATTCTAGCAGCACGTCCTTCGGTAGGTAAAACAGCATTTGCTTTAAACCTAGCGCGCAATGCTGCATTGCATCCTACCAAACCGCAAGCCGTTGGCTTTTTTAGTTTGGAGATGAGTGCCTCTCAATTGGTACAACGTATTTTAAGTGCAGAGAGTGAAATTAAAATGGAAAAAATTTCAAGAGGTAAACTAGAGGATTATGAATACCAACAGTTACACAGCAAGGGTATAAAGAAATTAGAGCAAGCCCCTATTTATATTGATGATACTGCCGCTTTAAATATTTTTGAATTCAGGGCCAAGGCCAGAAGATTGGTGAACAAACATCATGTAAAAATAATCATCATTGACTATTTACAATTGATGAGTGGATCGGGAGATAGGAATTCAAATCGTGAACAGGAAATTAGTAATATCTCAAGAAGTTTAAAAGCATTGGCCAAGGAATTAAATATTCCCATCATTGCTTTGTCTCAGTTAAGTCGTGCGGTGGAAACTAGAAAAGAAAGCAAGATGCCACAGTTGAGTGATTTGCGTGAATCTGGCGCCATTGAACAGGATGCGGATATGGTGATGTTTATTTATCGTCCAGAATATTATGAAGTGATGAGCAATGAGATGGGCGAAAGCACACAGGGTGAAACGCATATTAGAATTGCCAAGCATAGAAATGGTCGATTGGATTTAATAAAATTAAGAGCCAATTTAGACATTCAACGTTTCGAAGAATGGGAAGGTGAAAGCGGCATTCCTGGATTGGGCAATAATTACAAACCAATTCAAACTGGCACAAATAATGGTGGGGCTGCAGAGGGTGGACGCTTTTTTATTCAAGGCAGCAAAATGAATGGTGGTGAATTTGACGAAGGCATCAACGACGATCAGCCTTTTTAAAATCTATTAGCATGCCTGTCCCATATTTTTACGAACCTAATTTAATTTCAGGCAATACCAGTTTTACCTTAAGTGAAACAAGCAGCAAGCATTGCATACAAGTATTGAGAATGCAGGAAAATGACCGTATTGATTTAACCAATGGCAAAGGTTTTTTGTTTGAAGCCAGCATTCAAGTGCCGCATAAAAAAAATACCATAGTTGCCATTGTATCAGAACAAAAATTTCCAGCTCCTTCGCAAAATTTGATTTTAGGCATTGCTTTGTTAAAAAACGCAACTCGATTGGAATGGCTTTTTGAAAAAGCAACCGAAATGGGCGTGACTGCGATTATTCCTATGCTTTGCGAAAGAACCATTTTTGAAAAATTCAAAATGGATAGAATGCAAAACATTGTGCAATCGGCCATGATACAAAGCCAACAAACTTGGTTGCCGCAAATAGCTACATCGGTTAAATTCAAAGAAGTCATTGCAACACAAAAAAATACACAAAAATTAATTGCCCATTGCGAAACAGGCATTAAAATGGATATTAAAAAAATTCAAGCAGCTCAGGATTGTATTTTATTAATTGGGCCTGAAGGTGATTTTAGCCCAACCGAAATTGCACTAGCACTTGAACAAGATTACCAAGCGATTCATTTGGGGCCTACCCGACTTAGAACAGAAACTGCTGGATTATATGCAATAAGTATCTTAAAAACTTTCTAATTTCAATCAATGAATATGGCAGCTAACATTATTGAAGTAAACACCCCCCTAATAGAAAAACAATTTCTAGCAATTAATGTTTCATTAAATAAAAGCAACCCAAATTATATACGACCCTTAGACAATGAAGTGCTGCAGGTATTTGATCGCAGCAAGAATAAATTATTTCAACAAGGTGATGCTAAAAGATGGATAGCCCAAAACGCAGAAGGAATTTGTATAGGACGCATTGCTGCATTCTATTATGAGAGCTATAAAAATAAAGGCACCAATTACCCAGTAGGCTGTGTGGGTTTTTTTGATTGCATCAATGACCAAGCCACTGCTAATTTACTATTCAAAACCGCTCAAATATGGCTTAGTGAAAATGGAATGGAAGCCATGGATGGCCCCATAAATTTTGGAGACCGAGATAAATGGTGGGGCCTAATGGTAAAAGGATTTGATACGGAACCTATGTATGGTATGTCTTTCAATCCAAGCTATTACGAAACACTTATAAACAATTATGGTTTTCAAAATTATTACAATCAATATTATTATCAAAAAGATTTACACAAACCCCTTCCTGCTAGATTTGAAGAGCGTTATAATAAATTTAAGGCCAAGCCTGATTATTCGGCCCTACATTTAGATAAAAATAATTTAGAAAAATTTGCAAAGGATTTTGTGCATGTATACAATAGCGCTTGGGCTCAGCATGGCGAAGAAAAAGCCATCAGCCTGGAACAAATATTAAAATTATTCAAATCCTTAAAAGCGGTGATGGATGAAAGAGTTATTTGGTTTGCCTATTATAAGCAGGAGCCCATTGCTATGTTTATTAATATTCCAGATGTGAACCAGTATTTCAAATATTTTAATGGACACTTGGGCCTCCTTCAAAAAATGCATCTGCTTTGGATGAAATTAAATGGGCGCAATCATAAATTAACGGGCTTAGCTTTTGGCGTAGTGCCTAAATTCCAAGCCTTAGGTGTGGACAGTTTTTTAATTTATGCCTGCGATTTAATGTTGCATAAAATAAAAAATTATACTCAATATGAAATGGGATGGGCTGCGGATTGGAATCCAAAAATGGTGAATATTTATAAAAGCTTAGACGCTCAGCCAAGTAGACAAATGGTGACTTTCAGATATATTTTCAACCCTAGCAACCAGCCTTTTGAAAGACATCCAGTGATGGATTATAGCATAAAATAAAGGCAAAAAAGAACCTTTAACAATTAGGGGATAAGATTTAATTCCTCATTGAATACTTTTGATTTTGAATGTGTATATTGCGCGTCAAGTATGGAAAATTTTGTTGTATCCGCTAGAAAATATAGACCCCAAAACTTTAATACAGTGGTGGGTCAGTCGCATATTACGACTACCTTAAAGAATGCCATTTTAAACAACCATTTGGCGCATGCCTTTTTGTTTTGTGGCCCAAGAGGTGTGGGCAAAACTACCTGTGCCAGAATTTTAGCCAAAACCATCAATTGCACGCATGTCACCAAAGATGGAGAAGCTTGCAATGAATGCGAAAGTTGTATTTCTTTTGAAAAAGGGGGTAGTTTAAACATTCATGAATTAGATGCAGCAAGTAACAATTCTGTAGACGATATCAGAACCTTGGTAGAACAAGTGCGTTTTGCACCACAAGCAGGCAAATACAAAGTATACATCGTAGATGAGGTCCACATGTTAAGTACTAGTGCCTTCAATGCATTTTTGAAAACCTTAGAAGAGCCTCCACCTTATGCTATTTTTATTTTAGCCACTACGGAGAAGCATAAAATATTACCTACCATTTTAAGCAGGTGTCAAATTTTTGATTTTAGACGCATCAATAACAATGATACCGTTCTGCATTTAGAAGAGATCATTGGCAAGGAACATATTAAAGCAGAAAAAAATGCATTGCAATTAATCGCGCAAAAAAGTGAAGGATGTATGCGTGATGCATTAAGTATCTTGGACAAAATTGTTAGTTTCTCTAATGGCGAACTAACCTATGCCAACACTTTAGAGCATTTGAATATTTTAGACGAAGCTTACTTTTTTAAATTATTAGATTATTTAACCAAGCAGGATTTGACCAACGCGATGTTACTGTACGATGAAATCAATCAGAAAGGATTTGAAGGCGATATGGTTTTATATGGCTTGGCCAGCTTTATAAGAAATTTATTGGTTTGTAAAGACCCTGCAAGTGCTCAATTATTAGAATCAATTGAAAGTTGGAGAGCACAATATGTAAGTACTGCAGCCGATTTAAGTACCCCTTATTTGGTAAGTGCTTTAAATTTATTAAACGAGGCAGAAATTCAATTTAAAATGGCCCGCAATAAAAGACTGCATGTCGAAATGGCCATCATCAAGCTTAATTTTTTACAACAAGCCATTGAATTAAGTTTGGAAGACAATCAAGTTGTAAAAAAAAAACTAATTGACAGCCACTACCCTATTCGGCTAAAAAAAATTCTTCCCTTAAGTAATATCGTAGTCAATCAGGAGGCTAAATTAGTGATTGAGCAAGCAGCTGCATCCAATACCAATGTCAATGTACCTAAGGCAACGGTAGGCCTAAACCCCATTGGCGAGAAAGCTGCAGCAGTTCCAAAATCGGAAATGGTTGTACCAGCTTCCGTCCCTAATAACCACACCCCAACCCAAGAAGGCAATAAGAAAAACTTATTGGCAGTCTTGCAAAAGAAATACGGAGAGAAATATGAAATTGAAGAAGTCATAGAATCACTCCCGCTAAATATGGAATTGTTAAAAAAATGCTGGGAAGATTACACATATTATTTAGAGACTGCATTAAAACATTCTGCTGCTGGTACTTTTAAATTTGCTCAACTTATCATTGAAGATGAGACACATTTTACCATCACTGTTCCTGCTTTGACTGCGCAAAAATTTGTAGAGCAAGAACGCATGAATTTATTAGAAAAAGTTTGGGATGTTTTTCACAATCGCGCCATTCAATTTAATATTTTAGTAGCTGTTGGTGAAAAAGAAGATGTGCCATTACATTTAAGTTTGAATAGCAAACAAAAATATGAGCGATTGGCTACGCAGTATCCTTTGATAGCTGAATTAAAAATAAAGTTAAATTTGGAAATTTATTTTTAAAGCCTGGCTTTCTTGTAGCCTTTTAATTTTAAGTACTGAAATATTTTTTGACGATGATCGCCCTGTATGATAATTTCTCCATCTTTCACAGATCCACCAGTTCCACATTGATTTTTTAAAGCTTTTCCTAAAGTATTCATGTCGGCTTCGTTTCCTACAAACCCAAGCACAATGGTTACCGTTTTTCCTGCTCTTTGTTTGGTTTCTAAAATTATTCTTAATGGTTGTTCTTGGTTATCAAGGGTTTCCAGCTCATTTTGTTCAACGGGTGGCAAATAATTGGGATCGGTACTGTAGACCAAAGGCGAACTATTTGTATTTTGCTTTTTACTCATTGCTGTTAAAAATTAATGAAACTAATTTATTAAAAAATAGGAACTCAACTCACCCGAACACTCACGATGCGCAAGCCGCTACTGGTTTCTTGTAAAAGCAAGGTTATATTGAATTTAATCACCCCCGATAAAAGCTTGCCCGTGATGTATACCGTATTACCTACTTTGCGTTCTGCATTTTTTTCAAACCCAACTATACTTTTATTATTAAAAAAACCTTGCAATTGCTGATTCGCCTCCTCGGGACTGTTTGATTTTTGATTGCTTTGATCTAAAATAGTCAATGCTACTTGGGCATTCCAATAATGCAACAAACTTGAAAAATTAGCAGTTTGTAAATTTTGTACGATTTGCTCCGTCTCTTTTTGAGCAAATAAAGGGGTAAATGAAATCAAAAAACTCAGGATCAACAGTATTTTGCGCATAGAGCTCATTTTTTGACTATTATAACAGCTTAAAGTTTGTAATCTGCTTAGTATTTTGAAACTTTGTAGTACCGAGCAAATCAATACAAAGTTACAGCTAAAATAAGGTAAGAAAATGTCAAAAAAAGTAATATTAGTGATCATGGATGGGTGGGGCCTTGGATTGCTTCCCAAAGCAGATGCCATTCAACATGCCCATGTTCCATTTGTAGCTAGTTTATACAATCAATACCCTCACGCTACCTTAGTCACTTGCGGAGAAGAAGTGGGTTTGCCGGATGGGCAAATGGGCAATAGTGAAGTAGGTCATTTAAATTTAGGTGCAGGCAGAATTGTATACCAAGAATTACAAAGAATTAATGTTGCCATTCGAACAGGTGAATTGGCTAGTAATAAAACCTTATTAGAAAGTATCAACTATGCCAAAGTAAATAACAAGCCCCTGCATTTATTGGGGTTGGTAAGTGATGGTGGTGTGCATGCACATACTTCACATTTAAAAGCCCTCTGCGCTATTTGTAAAGACAATGGATTATCTAATGTATTCATTCATGCTTTTACCGACGGCAGAGACACCGATCCAAAAAGTGGTTTAGGATTTATGGAAGATTTAGAAAAAAATATGACAAGCACCATAGGAAAAATTGCCACCGTAAGCGGAAGGTACTATGCCATGGATAGGGATAAGCGTTGGGAAAGAGTAAAGTTGGCATATGATGCCTTGGTCAAAGGAGAAGGACCTACTGCTTTGACGGCCACAGCAGCGATTACTGAAAATTATATCAATGGCATAACAGACGAATTCATCAAGCCTACCATTATACTTGAAAATGGTCAACCCATCGCCACCATTCAAGATGGGGATGCCGTATTGTGTTTTAATTTTAGAACCGATCGTTGCAGAGAAATCACAGAAGTATTAACGCAAAAAGATTTTACTGAATTTGGAATGAAAAAATTGAATGTGCATTATACCACCATGACCAAGTACGATGAAACATTTAAAAATGTACAGGTAATTTTTGAAAATGACAATCTCGTGAATACTTTGGGTGATGTACTTGCGCAAAACAATAAAAAACAAATTCGAATTGCAGAGACTGAAAAATATCCGCATGTTACTTTCTTTTTTAGTGGAGGAAGGGAACAGCCCTTTGAAGGGGAAACAAGAATCATGGCCGCTTCACCAAAAGTGGCTACATATGATTTGCAACCCGAAATGAGTGCACAAGAATTAACTGACAAATTAATTCCAGAAATAAATAAGGCAGGAGCCGATTTTATTTGTTTGAATTTTGCCAATGCAGACATGGTAGGACATACTGGCATTTTTAGCGCCGTTGTTAAAGCTGTGGAAACAGTGGATGCCTGTGTAAAAGAAGTGGTTACAGCAGGCTTAAACAATGGCTATACTATTTTCTTAACTGCCGACCATGGAAATGCCGATTTTATGATCAATGAAGATGGTAGTCCCAACACCGCACACACTACCAATTTGGTTCCTTTCTTTATTATTGATAAGGATTGGAAGGGACCTATTCAAGCAGGCAAATTGGGCGATTTAGCCCCTACTATTTTAACCATGATGCAGTTGCCTATTCCTAAGGAAATGACCGGGAAAGTGCTTATTTAAAAAATATATACCTACTTTAATGATACCTTTGCTATATAGGATTTAGATTAAACCAATCGCCTGAATATTGGTCCAATTTCAATATTCAATAAACAAATGTTATGATAAAGAAAATATTAGTTGGACTACTAATTGTATTGATCGTCCTACAGTTCATTCGCCCTGAGAAAAATTTATCTGGCAATACCACCAAAGACATCACCACCATTTACCCAATGTCTGATAGTGTAAAATTAGTATTTGACAAGGCTTGCGCCGATTGTCATACCAATAAAACCAATTACCCTTGGTACACCGCCATTGAGCCCATCGGCTATTGGACCGCCAATCATGTGAAGGATGGTAAAAGACATTTTAATCTGAATGAATTTGCAGGTTATAGAATTGGCAAGCAAAATAAAAAATTAGAAGAGTGTATGGAGCAAATCAAAGAAGGTGAAATGCCTTTGCCTTCTTATACCTTAATTCACAAAGAAGCCCTATTAACTGAGGCAGAAAAAGCCTTGATAGCTGATTGGTGTCAAAATATAGTAGATACCATTAAAGCCACTTATCCTGCAGATAGTTTAAAATTAAAAAGGCCTACCAATAAAGAAGGTGCTGCTAAATAAGCTACTTCAACTAGCCCTATGAAAATTGTAAAAGCAACTTATTTAATTTCTAGTCCAAGTTTTGATCAATGCCCTAATGTAAAAGCTGCTGAATACGCATTTATTGGGCGTAGTAATGTGGGCAAATCTTCCATCATTAATGCATTGTGTGGGCAAAAGAATTTGGCCAAAACTTCTGGTACACCCGGCAAAACCCAATTGATTAACCACTTTGAAATAACCAGCAACCAGGTAACCAAAGGAAAACAAGACAAATGGTATATTGTTGATTTACCTGGTTATGGCTTTGCCAAAATATCCCAAAGCAGCAGAAGAAGATGGGAACAAATGATTGAAAATTATTTAAGAAAAAGAGAAAACCTAAGTCGTGTATTTGTTTTAATTGACAGCAGGCATACACCACAAAAAATAGATATTGCCTTTATTCAGCAATTGTATAAATGGGAAATACCCTATACCCTTATTTTCACCAAATCAGATAAGGAAAAACCAGGTGTGGTAACTCGGAATGTAAAATCATTCTTTGATGAGTTGAATAAAATTTTACCATTCTTGCCACAAGGTTTTGTGACCAGTGCAGAAAAAGGAACAGGCGTGGATGAAGTATTGGCCTGCATAGATCAATACAATAAATTGGACGCAGAAGGACTTTAAAACATTTTCTCTTTAATTCACTGCTTTATCTGCACAACAACTGCTTGCAAACGCTTCTGGTTTTGCTTTAAAGGCAAAACCCATTCCCAAAATATATCCCATGGCTTCTTTTAAAGCGTCATTGCTTTTGAATTGAGGATTGGTATTGATATCGGCATGCACTTCCATTTCTACATTGTATTGAATAAACAAATCACAAAGTTCATAGGCAATCTCAATACTTTTTGCTACTTCTGTTAACATGCGTTCTTTGAGATGAAATTTTTGCGTGGTCTTATCGTTGTGGATGTACATAAATCCACCGTTGTGTTCTCTTAAAAAAACAATCACTGTGGCAAATTCTGTAATATTCGCTTTAACTTGACTGTCTGTGCCAATACACACTTTTAATTTTGTCTTTTTCTCAGACTCAGTAATAATGGCTTGTCTAACAGCTTCTTTAATGGGAAGTATAATTTTCTCGCCGTTGAATTTTCTCCAAAGCATAAAAAAATATTTACGAATTGCTCAATTGTGGAATAGTAAATTAGTGCATTCATTGTATAAGTTCGACAAATAGACAATCCAGTTTTCAACAAGGGGTGGATAATCCTGAAATTTGGTCTAAAACAACCTAGATTTATTACCTTTGGCCCCATTACAATTAATCGATTATGAAAATACTGATCCAATACATCAAACCCTTTAAAAGCTTGGTATTTTTAGCATTTATACTGGCTGGTATCAATCAAACTTTCTCTTTATTTGACCCGATGATATTTGGACGATTGATTGATGGTTTTGCAAAAAGTCCGCTTTTAGATAAGTCAGGGCTTCACCGCAGCCAATCTGATTTTTTATGGGGCGTAAGCAATATGTTGTTGTTGTTGGTGGGCACTGCCATGGTAAGTCGGATTGCCAAGGCATTTCAAGATTATACTGTCAATGTGATTATTCAAAAATTTGGCGCTGCACTTTTTACAGATGGTTTGAGACATTCGATGCAATTGCCCTATCAAGCATTTGAAGACCAAAGAAGTGGAGAAACCTTAAGTATTTTAACCAAAGCCAGAACTGATTGTGAAAAATTCATTAGTTATGTAGTGAATGTACTTTTTGGAATTATTGTAAGTGTGATTTTTGTTTCGGTTTATGCCACAAGATTACATTGGTCTATCATCCCCATTTATATTGGCGGTGCCAGCATGATTGCCTATGTAACCAATTTATTAAGTAAAAAAATTAAAGTCATCCAAAAAAATATTGTAAAAGAAACTACGACTTTGGCAGGAACCACGACCGAAAGTTTACGCAATATTGAATTGGTAAAAAGCTTAGGCTTGACCACGCAAGAAATTAATAGATTAAACAATAATACCTATAAAATCTTAGCCTTAGAATTAAAAAAAGTAAAAAACATTCGTTCCTTAAGTTTTGTACAAGGCACCATGGTGAATTTTTTAAGACAAGTAATCACCTTTACTTTAATGTGGCTTATTTTCAAAGAGATTTTAACGGTGGGTCAATTAATTTCTTTGCAGTTTTACAGCTTTTTTATTTTTGGACCACTACAGGAAATTGGTAGCATCATTATGAGTTATAGAGAAACAGAAGCCTCTTTAAATAATTTTGATGCGCTAATGAAAAAGCCAACAGAACAAATTCCGGCCAATCCAGTGGCCATGGGTACCATTGAAAACTTGGCTTTTACGCATGTTGGCTTTCAACACCAAACTGCCAATTTTAAAGCCATTGATGACATTAGCTTTGAGGCCAAAAAAGGCGAAACCATTGCTTTTGTGGGACCTTCAGGTGCAGGGAAAAGTACTTTGGTAAAATTATTGGTAGGCTTGTACCAAACACAAGAAGGAAAAATATTGGTTAATGGTGTGGATACCAATGACATCAATATGAATGAGCTGAGAAATCAAATCAGCTTTGTAACCCAAGACACGCAATTGTTTGCAGGTACGATCACTGAAAACTTAGCTTTTGTTGCTCCCAACGCCAGCAAAGATGAAATGTTGTTAGCGCTAACCAAAGCAAGTTGTACGAATATTTTAGACAAAGGTGGCAAAGGCTTAGATACTTTAATTGGAGAAGGCGGATTAAAATTAAGTGGTGGCGAAAAACAAAGATTGTCTATCGCGCGCGCTTTATTAAGACATCCCCATCTGCTCATTTTTGACGAAGCCACTTCTTCTTTAGACAGTATTACCGAAGAATCCATCACCGATACCATCCGACAACTTTCGGCCGAAAGAGAACAAATCACCATCATGATTGCGCATCGTTTAAGCACGATCATTCATGCCACACGAATTTATGTATTGGAGAAAGGCCAAGTGATTGAACAAGGCACGCATGAATCATTATTGCTAGAGAAAGGTTTGTACTATGCTATGTGGCGTCAACAAATTGGAGAACGTAGAGCAGCCAATTAAGTTGAATAATTAATTAAGAAAGATTATTCTCGATCAAATTTCTTTCTAAGGTACTCCATCACTGATGGATCTTCCAACCCCTCCATATCGCTTAATTCGAGCTCAATGGCGCGCGTGCTTAATCTGATTTCAATTAATGACAAGAATATCGAAATTGAGAAAGTAAGTAAGCTTATCCCAAAAACAATTTTGGCAATGGATTGATAATCAATAAATATAAAGAACATACAAACAATAGAAAGTAACAAAGTGGCTACACCATAAGTTTGCATGTTTTGAATTAGTTTGATGCGGTATTTGAGATTTTTAATTTGCCCAAAAATGATATGGCGTTGCTCTTGTTGATGGTATTTGTCGTGTAATACCCTCACCCTATTGGAAAGGGCTAAAAACCGGTTGGTATAGGCCAGCATGATTAAGCTGATGGCAGGAAAAAGAAGGGCAGGTATGTTTACAGATAATTCCATGACACAAAAATATAAAGTATTTTTGTGAACTTCCTAAGAATATGGAAAAAGAGCAATTTAAACAAATACAATCCGGTTTGCCTTCCGACCCTGGCATTTATCAATATTTTGATGAAAAGGGTAATTTATTGTATGTGGGCAAAGCAAAAAATATTAAAAAAAGGGTTAGCTCCTATTTTTTGGCTACACAGCATTCTCAAAAAACAGTGGAATTGGTTCAAAAAATCAAAGACATTCAGTTCACACTGGTTGACTCCGAACACGATGCCTTTATTTTAGAAAATGAATTGATAAAAAATTATCAACCCAAATACAACATCAATTTAAAAGACGACAAAACCTACCCTTATATTGTTATCAAAAAAGAAGCCTTCCCTAGAGTTTTTATTAGTAGAAGAAAGGTTAAAGATGGATCTACTTATATTGGTCCTTTTACCAATAGTTTAGCAGTCCGTGAACTGATGGAACACATCAAACAAACCATTCCACTAAGAACTTGTACCCTACCACTTAATAAAAAAAATATTGCATTAGGCAAATTCAAAGTATGTTTAGAATACCATATTGGCAATTGTCTTGGACCCTGTCAAGGATTGCAAACTGAAGCAGCTTATGATGCATCCATTGAACAAGTAGATTTTTTACTCAAAGGAAACATCAAGCCAGTAATGCAAGCCCTCAAAACTAAAATGACGCAAGAGGCAGCCGATCTTGCCTTTGAAAAAGCCGATCTTACGAGAAGAAAAATAGAAGAGCTCGAAAACTACCAAACCAAATCGGTGGTCTACATTAAACAGCAATACCCTATTGATGTCTTTAGCATTGCCTATGAACAAGACCAAGCTTATATCAGCTATTTAATGGTTCAAGAAGGCCGCATCATTCAGACACATATATTACCATTAAGTGTCCCTTTAGAAGAAACTAAAGAAACCATATTGGCCTTTGCCATTCATTATTTTAGAAATAATTTACAATCCAATGCAAAAGAAATCATTGTTCCATTTGAATTAGAAGATGTATTGCCTGGTGTAAAATATACCCTACCCAAGCAAGGCGATAAAGAACAGCTTTTATTATTGTCTCAAAAAAATGCCGATTATGCCATTAAAGAATGGTTGCAAAAACAAAAATTATTGGCAGTAAATAAAACAGAAGAAAGTACAGTCGAAAATCCCATTTTAGAAGAACTAAAAACATTATTGCATTTAAAAAATACGCCTGTACATATTGAATGTTTTGACAACTCCAATATTCAAGGAGCCTACCCTGTATCTGCCATGGTTTGTTTTAAAAATGGAACGCCTAGCAAAGGCGACTATCGAAAATTCAATATCAAATCGGTGGTGGGCATCAATGATTTTGCCAGTATGAAAGAAACGGTATATAGAAGATACCATTCTGTTATTGAAAAAAAACAAGCCCTGCCCCAACTGATTATTATTGATGGTGGTAAAGGGCAATTGAATGCAGCTCTAGAAGCCTTGATCAGCTTGGGTATTGAACACCAAGTCACTACCATAGGATTGGCTAAAAATTTAGAAGAATTGTTCTTTGTAGGAGATGCGCAGTCCATTAAATTAAATTGGAACAGTTCTGCGCATAAACTAGTGCGCAATATTCGAGATGAAGTACATCGATTTGGCATTCAATTTCACAGAAGCCAAAGATCCAAAGGAGCACTTGAAAATAGTTTAGATGAAATCGCAGGCATTGGACCTAAAACCAAGGATCTCTTATTGGTTTATTTTAAATCGGTTCAAAAAATAAAAGAAGCAAAACTAGAATTGTTGTCCGAAATCATTGGTGCAAAAAAAGCAAATATATTACAACAAGCTTTTACTAAAACAACAGATTAATACACCCATCTGTCTTGTTCGTAATCAAAAATTTTCTGTTTGATTTTATCTCCCTCCAACAACCTTCGCTTAGGATCTGAATATAAAGAATTCAGCATTTTATCGTTGTAATTATCTAAGGTAGATTTTACTACATAGCCATTAAAGTACCTGCTTTCAAACAATTCTTCCCAAGTAATTCTACTGGAAATATTTCTTGGATTGTATACTTCTTGCTTGGCCAAGCTAGATCTAAGCTCGGGATAATACAACCAAAATAAAGTTCGCTTCACCGGTTTGTTATTGATCACAATGGTTGCTACGGGTGCAATACCAATAATTCTGCAGTACATTCTACTGGTTTTGCTATCGAATATAAATTGCTCCTTTAATCTGAATGTGTAAATAGAGTCTGGAATAGGAGCCAATTTAGTATTGTAAATGATACTGGTATCAAACACATTTGGATTGTTTACACTCTGCACCAATTGTGTATCCAAGCTTCCTTTCAACATAGCATTGACGTCATCTAAATTTAAGGGTTTGGTAAAACGATCATCCCCACCTTCAGCCGAAAATGGAACCACCCCATCATTTTCAATCGCCTTTAACAGTAATGCAAAAAAACGTTGATCTCCATTGTCGTCATAGGCTTGATAAATAAATGGTCTATTTATTTTTTCTCTACCATCCACTTCTTCCCAAATAAATTCACTAAATAAAGCATCTTCTTCTCTTAAACTTTGGTAATTAATAGGTGTTCTGGCTTGTGTTGATTTTTTAGAACTATTGCTTGAAGCAAAGCCATAATTGTTTCTTAAACTTTTTCTTTGGTTCGAATTAAAGCCCCCCACCATGGTGGTATCAATAACTTTTGTAGGTTTTACATTTGGATCAGGCGCTGTAGTTGTTGTACTTACTACAGGCGCAGGTACCACTGTATCTTTAGCTGCAGCGGTAGTTGCAGGAGCAGCCTTCTTCTTATAATTAAATTGCGCTTGCGCTGTAAGCCCTACTAAAAGCGTACACAATAAAAAGCAAATAGGAATTATAATTTTTTTCATTGTCTATATTTTTAAATTACCCTTTTTCTAAAAAATTAATTTGTTAAAATGAAAGTAATTGTTTGGTCTAATTTTCTAGTGCCCCCACCTGGCTCTGTTACTTTAATCTCTCCTATGGTTACTGTCGTACCTGCTTGACATCTTTTAATCAAATCCTTTGCACCACCTGCAAAAGCTGCACCGTTTACATCTGCTACTTCGGCTTCTTCAAAACCTTTCCCTGTTGCGACTACTATATATGAAACTACATTGAATTTAATGCCTTCAAAAACAAAATCTCTTAAATCGGCAATCACCCCTTGTTGTACTCTAAATTTATTGGCAGGCATATTGCCACCAGCGCTACCACCAACAATAGCTATTGGATCGGGTACTCTTTTAACAGGAATGGAAATTTTTTGCGCAAACTTTCCGCTATTCACATTTACCAATACATTACCCAACTGAGTACACTTTACAATATATTGACCAGCACTGGCCTTGCTAATTGTTGAACCAGCTCCTTCCACTGCCACATTAATATTTTCAGCACCGCCCCCACCAGTAATGGTTAAAGGATTGTCTAAACCTTTATAAAATACTCTTGTTTTATCTGTAGATACCACCAATCCAACAGGCGTGCCAACTGTATACTTAACATCTTTTTCAATGATGGCCGTTTCTCCACTAGGTTTTAAGAAAGAGATACGTACTCTTTTCATATTGGGGCCTGGAGCTCCAGCGGTAGTTTTATAAATAGCTGTACCATCAGGAGTAATAGGAACCGTATTTCCATCAATGCTAATGGTTGGCTTGGCAGCACTACTAAAAGCACCCACTCCAGCAGTTATCACCAATTCCTCTCCTGTCATTAAATATTGCGAATTGGAAGCGGCGAATGCATTGAACTGATCATAGATCAATTCAACTTCTCCAATTTCTTTATGACAATATTCCACTACTTGGGCTTCACTATTTCGAATGTCATTTTGAAATTTAGTCAAGATGGTAATGGCTGCAACACTGGGTGTCATATGAAAATATGCATAACCCCAATCGGCTTTGCCAGCAATACTTTTTGTTTCAGGAATGCTTAAATCAAGTGGTAAGTTCGGAATCACTTCTTTCGCAATGGCCGGATCTATCGCAGTTAAGTCTGCCTTGTATTGCACTAATTTCTTGTATAACTCTTGACTTTTGGTTTCACCGCTTTTATTGTTTAAAAACAATCTAGTGGTTGCTTCTAAATCATCTTCCTTATATTCTTCTTTACCGTCTTTAATTTTTAAACCAGATGCAAGTTTTAATTGCTTCTTTAAATCGGCGATGTAATTAAATAATTCATCTGCATAGCCATGGGCCTTTTCTGCTTTGGGTGCCCATACAGCTGCCTTCTCTGCTGTTTTTGGATCGGCTAATTTTTTCTGTAATGATTTATAAATGTCGATATTCTTGCGCTCAATTATTTCATTTGCATTTGCTAAACTTTGATCAATAGTTTTAAATGCATTCAAAATTTCGCTAGATACATTTAATGCCAACAAGGCAGTCAACACAATGTACATGATGTTGATCATTTTCTGCCTCGGCTCCTTAGGTAATGACATGTATACTAGTTTTTAATAAAGTAATATTTTTTTAAAAGAAAATTAACGTCCTTGCATTGCAATAATCATATTGCCGTATACTTGATTCAATTTGGTTAAATTATCTGCTAGTAAAGCAATTTGCTCTTTAGCTCTGATGGCATCTTGTGCCGAACTAGACATCGCGTTAGATGCTTCAGCCAATTTGCTGTAATACGTATTCATTGCTTCCATGCTTTTACTCATCATTTGAAATTGCTCATTTAAATTATTGACACCATTCGTAGCCAAAGCAAAGCTGCCTAAGTTACTGGAAACACCTGCTGCTGCATCTTTAATAGCACCCAAAGCAATGGCAGCATCTTTGGTATTGTGTGTAAAATCTTTGCTTGATTTTGACATATCAGCCAAGTCACCCAAATACATGGCTGTATCATTTAGGCGTTGAAAACTATTACTTAATTTTTCAAAAGCAGCCCCATCTAATTTGGCCGCTTCTAAATGCGCCATGACAGAATCTACCGCACCCGCTTGTGGAGCGTGGGTAGCATCTCCCACTTCTGGAGGTGGTAAAAAAGCATAGATAGTAAAAATTACTGCTTCAGTAATAAAGCCTAGTATTAAAGCATAATCTGCCCATCCAAGATGTAAAATTTTAGCCAATGTTGCAATAATTACAACTGCTGCACCCAATGAAAAAACTACATTGATGATTTTATTGGTTTTTGGAGAAATAGAATTTGACATTTTGGAAATTTAAAAGTTTGAAATATAATTGAATGTTTGTTCTTTAATTAACTCTAGGCGCCATGGATAAAACACATCTAAAACCAATATAAGATTTGGCGGTATCCTGATATTCATAATTCCTGGTACTTACTTGACAGTTGTAGGCAATGTCTTTCCAAGAACCTCCTCTAATTACTTTACGTTTCATTAAAATTGGATCTTCGTCTTTGGCATTGTATTGCATATCTGGACTAAAATCTCCTACAAAATTGGCGCTTCCTTCATAAAAAATTGAGCTCGTCCATTCAGCAACATTGCCCGCCATATCAAAAAGCCTATATCCATTCTCTTGGTAAGAGCCCACCTTTGTAGTATAAATATCATTCCCTTTCGTATTGCCTCCTAAATAATCTCCTCTACCTGGTTTGAAATTGGCCAATAACCTTCCTGTTTTGGTTACAGCATAAGGCGAACCCCAAGGATACATGGCATTTGTCTTTGAATTGCCCCTGGCAGCATACTCCCATTCCGCTTCTGTAGGCAATCGGAAAATTCCATCAATTTTTAAATCGTTACGGCCAGGTTTCCCATTATAATAATCGCTGTTATTGGTTCTCCAATGACAAAATGCAGTGGCTTGTTTCCAAGTAACCCCCACCACTGGATATGCATTATAAGATGGATGAGAAAAATACATACGCGTTAATGGCTCGTTGTAAGAATACGAAAAATCACGAATCCATACCAAGGTATCAGGATAAACAGGTTCCTCTTTGGATACCATGAAATCGCTTAATGGAAGTTCTAAAGATTTAGAAGCCATGGCTGCGGCTTTTAAATCAATGAAGGAATATTTATAAATCAATTTGGTTGGATCAATTCCAATTTTTCCTTTGTATCGATTGTCTGGACTTAAAAGCAATTCATTTAATTTTTCGATCACAGCCCTGCTATTGATGTTTATTTTTTGCGCTCTATTCCAATCTACTTTAATGGTATCTTCTGCTTGCTTGATTCCTCCCAAATACACTGCTAGATATTTCAATGAATCACTTACATAATTTACAAATCTTCTGTATTGCTCGTTGGTGATTTCAGTTTTGTCCATCCAAAAGCTTTGAACAGAAACTTTTTTCTTTCTATTCACCATTGAATTGTCAATTTGCTCATCGCTGGCACCCATATAAAAAGATCCGCCAGGAACAAATACAGTATGTGTAGGATCTGAATTAAATTTTGGAGTTTTTGGGGGTCCAAAAGCCATAATCAATAAAGAACCCACTACCATAAATAACATGAACAGTGGGAATTTAAAAGGCACTTTATATAGTTTATTTATCATATCTATTTTTTATCCTAGACCTATTTCTTATTATAACGGAAAATATGAATTTAAATTTCATTTCTAACAAATTATTTGACAATTTTTTTTTACCGAAAGCATTGATTTCCATTGCTTAACTACGGTTTGCAATTTAAAACATTAGTTGTTAGATTAATGCTAAATATTCATTAAGTTCATTAAAAGGGGGTGAACAGCTATAATTTTTACAAATATAATATTGATTATCAATACTTTGCTTGCCTTTTGTCAAGGCAATTGCCTGATCTTCTGCTGTTGTAAAAAGGATCAAATGATGTGGTAAAAACTTAGACAAAATTCTATGTAAATCCTTAGGTACATTCATTCCCACCGCTACCAACTCTGTAAATCCATTGATCATTTGAGCAAAAGTTTGCGCCCAATAACTATGGGAGTTAGGATATTGTAAAATCATTTTTTGCATGGTCGCAATCATTTGTGTGGATTGATTGACCCAATGGGCATGTTCAAATACCTGTCCTAAATAATACAAGTTGGCACACATCACCGAATTACCACTTGGCTGGGCTCCATCATACACTTCTTTTTTTCGAATGATGTTGTCGGTTTGATACGCTGCAGTATAATAATAAAAATTTGCTTCCTCATCCAAAAAGTGGACTTGCACATACTCGGTCCATTTTTTTGCTTTTTTTAAGTAACTGATATCGCCTGTAATGGTTTGCAATTGAATGTATGCTTGTATAAGCGTTGCATAATCATCTAAAAAAGCATATGATTTTTTTTGTTCTTTAGTATAAGTATGATAAAAATAATTTTCGGCTTTATTGTATAAATTTTCTTCTAACCATTGCATGGTATTTATCGCTTTTTGTTGAAAGTGCTCATCGCCTAGTGCAGCATAGCATTTACAAAAAGCAATGATTAATAAATTATTCCAAGCTAAAATAATTTTGTAATCTAAAGCAGGCCTTATTTTATTTTCCCTTACTGTAAATAATATTTTTCTAGCCTTTTCAAATGCTGCTGCATGATCTGATTCGGTATTGTTTTGCGTCCATAAAATATTAGTATGTTCCCAATTTCCCGCTTCTTTAATTTGATAATGTTCACAAAAGGCTTCAAATATTGCTGGATCAATATTTGATTTTATTTCTTCATACGTCCAAGTATAATATTTTCCTTCGACCCCCTCACTATCAGCATCCAAAGCTGCAAAATAGCCACCAGCTTCATTTTCAAGCTCCCTATTTAAAAATTGAAAAGTACTTGCAATTACTTTTTTATAATTTTCTTTTTGAGTAATTTGATAAGCTTCGGCCAATACAATTAATAACAATGCATTGTCATACAACATTTTTTCGAAATGGGGGGCCTGCCATTGCGCATCGGTACTGTACCTAGAAAATCCACCGCCTAAATGATCATAGATGCCTCCTTGAATCATTTTATCTAAGGTTCTAATTCCATGCACCATTGAAGCTTCCTGCTGATTTACATAATAATTCCGAAACAACATTTGAATAGAAAAGGTTTGCGGAAATTTTGGCGCTGCGCCAAATCCACCCCACTCGGTATCTGCATTTTGTAATATTCTATTTCCAATCAATGCAAGCGCTTCTTTTGTTGCAATGGGTTCCAAATTATTTTCATTAGAACTTTGAATGGTAAATTTTCCTGTTTGTTGCAGATGCGTGGTTAAGTTTTCTGCTTGTTCTATTAATTTTTCTTTTTGATGCTGAAAGGCTTCCTGCACTCCTTTCAACACTTCCATCCAGGAAGCTCTTTGGTGCATCGCTATGGGTGGAAAATAAGTACCTCCATAAAAAGGTTTTCCATTAGGTAATAAAAAAATATTCAAGGGCCATCCACCACTTCCTGTCATGGCTTGCAATGCGTCCATGTAAATATGATCTACATCGGGACGTTCTTCCCTATCTACTTTCACATTGATAAAATGCGCATTCATGTATTCTGCAACTTCTTCCGATTCAAAACTCTCTCTTTCCATCACATGACACCAATGGCAAGCAGCATAACCAATACTTAATAAAATGGGTTTATTTTGCTCAGTGGCTAATTCAAATATGGCTGCGGACCAAGGCATCCAATTGACTGGATTGTGTGCATGTTGTAATAAATAGGGGCTACTCTCGTGAATAAGCTGATTGGTAAATGGAGGATTTGCATTCATTTGGAATGCAATTTATTTATTTCTTTTTACTACTTGAGGAAAGAAATTGATCTAATCCTGCAATCATACTCGGGGCTTGTGGACTAGGCACTTTAATATGCAATATTAAACCTGCCTCTTCTACTGCCTTACAAGTGCTGGAACCAAAAGCAGCAATCGCAGTGCCATTTTGCTTAAAATTTGGGCTGTTTTTATATAAGCTCTTTAAACCACTTGGGGTAAATAGACAAATCACATCAAAATTGTGTTCATTCATCACTTTTTTAATATCACTGAACTCGGTTCGATACATATAGCCAAGATCAAAAACACAGTCGTGCTCTTTTAACCAATTGACAATTTCATTGTCTTGTTGATTTTCGCTACAAACATATAAGAACTTTTCGTTGCCTTTATGCTTATTCAACACATCAAATAATTTTTTATTGGTTCCATCTGCACCAAAGAAAACTTTACGTTTTCGGTACATGATAAACTTTTGAAGATAAAGCGCTACAGATTCTGTTACACAAAAATATTTAGTGTCTTGGCTAATATTTAACTTAAGCTCATCGCAGGTTCTAAAAAAGTGGTCAATGGCATGCTTGCTGGTAAAAATGACAGCAGAAAAAGTAGTAATGTCAATTTTATTTTTTCTAAATTCTTTGGAAGGAATGGCAATCAATTCGATCAATGGATGGAAGTGTAAAGCAACCTTATGTTTTCTTTCTAAATCGAAGTAAGGAGATTTATCACTTTCAGGACGTGTTTGTGAAATCAATATTTTTTTTGCAGTCTTTGTAGTTGTCGTCTTTTTCTCTTCACTCATGTCTATTTCGTTTTACACTTTGAAAATTAGTAAGTCCCACCAAAATACTGAACTACCAATTTATACAAAATTAAAAGAGGTAATATTTCGAAAGCACAAAGGTAAAGAAAAAAATGAAAGGAGGATAAATGTAATTTATTCCTAACAGATGTAATAGAAAATAAATACCTATAAAGCAACAAGAGGACCGTTACCCCTGCAGCGCCATAAATTGCTGCCATATAATAAATAGGCTTCGCAAAAGCCAGAATTAAGACAAATGGGACCAATAAAAAGCCCAAT
>Ga0194047_10000448_pt1 | contig 27969 bp, 20 predicted proteins | sample JunL225m_MetaG_2_FD_160070 | JGI IMG/M metagenome (GOLD analysis project Ga0194047, IMG submission 160070) | Anoxic zone freshwater microbial communities from boreal shield lake in IISD Experimental Lakes Area, Ontario, Canada - Jun2016-L221-5m | ecosystem: Environmental > Aquatic > Freshwater... | reverse complement strand
CCATATTTCCCTTCTTTTGTTCCGAGTGGTATAGGTCGTTCAACAGGCATGAATGAGGGCATCCAGGCAAAATACGAGATAGGTTGATTTCCTGTTATAATTGATTGAAGTGAAGTGTAAAATATTTTATTATCGTGATCACTGTAGGAATACAATGTTGTATCTTGTGAATAGGCATATTGACCTTTGCATATTATTAGAAATATAAATATGGGAAGGGTGATTTGTTTTTGAATGTACTTTTGGAAAGCTATGAACATTTGATTTTCAATGTCAAAAATAAAAAAGCGAACACTGCATATAAATGATAATGGTCATGTTTAAAATTTTGATATCTAAAAAAATCAGATTACTTTTCAAGAAAAAACATGTCACGAACTAAACTACTTTTTACCATTTTTATACTGATAGCTACGCTAGGATTCACTGCTCGTGTAACAAAGTCGGATGATATTGTAGGCACTTGGCTTACAAGTAGCACAAACAGCAAGATCACCATATTTAAAACCGGTAACTACTTTTATGGTAAAATATCGTGGTTGCGAAATGAATTGAATGAACAAGGTAAAATAAAAGTGGATGATAAAAATCCGGATACCGCACTTCGTTCACGACATATTTTAGGATTGCTTTTATTAAAAGGGTTTGAATATGATGAGAAAAATAACGAGTGGACTAATGGAGAAATTTACGACCCTAAAAGTGGAAAAACTTATAGCTGCAAAATGAAACTAACAAATAACAACACCCTTGAAGTACACGGTTTTATTGGCATTTCACTGATTGGTAAAACAGAAATATGGACCAGAAGTGAATAGTTATTTTATATCGATAAATACATAAGTCCCTTTTTTTTTAAAAAATTCATAAACAGAAAATACTTATCCAACATTTTATCGCTGAATAAATTTTTAATCAATCCTGTAGGGATTAAATATTGGCAATGTAATATCCTCATAACTATCTCGTCCTGTAGGGCCGAAACATATTATTGATTTACTTAAACCCTATTTATTTTTTATCCAATTCTACAAATTCATTTCTTAAATAGATCACCTTATTTGTTTTGATTTTATGCGTTTGTTTTCTTAATGCTACAATCGTTCTGTCGATTGTTACATTCAGCTCAAAGCCCAACATGATGATGTAGGTATTAATATAAATAAGCATCATCACAACAATTACAACTCCGATAGATCCATAAACTTTATTATAAGAATTGAAGTGGTTTACAAAAAAAGAAAACACGTTTGAGGTAATAAGAATGCTTATTGTAGCGAATACAGAACCTGGGGAAATAAATTTAAATTTACGTGTTTTGCTTGGTGCCCAGAAATAGATTGTTGAAACTATTGTTAAGCATATACCGATAACAACCAGGTAATTTAAAACACCTAATAAAATTGGTGTGGTTTGAGACGGGAAATAATCCATATTATTTAATAGCCTGATCATCCTTGAGCCAAAAGTCAGCAGAAATACAGAAGTTAATAAGGCAACAGAAACTGTAAATGCAAGAATAAATGCAACAATTCTCTGCTTTAAAAAAGGACGCGTTTCTTTTTGATTGCTGTAAATATTGAGCAAATTCATTAAGGAGTGAAAACCATTTGTTGAAAAATACATGGCAGTGATAAATCCCAATGAAAGTAGCCCTCCGCGCTGATGATGAATAATATCATTGATTGTTGAGCTTACCATCTTAAATGAATTTGCAGGGATAATTTTTGAAAGAAATAATAAAATATCATGTGATTTTGTAAATGGCAAATAAGCGATAAGCGTAAAGAAAAATATTGCCGATGGAAATAGCGATAAGAAAAAAGAAAAAGAAAGTGAACGCGCTCTCATTTTCATATCACGTTGATCAACCCAACGAACACAAAATTCTATTAATGCGAACCACGAAATTTCAACGTATCCCGGAATATGTTTTTCTCTTAAAAAAGAAATAACCCTTCTAACGATTTTGTTTTGCAAAATTGGTGTTAGCAGTTTGTTCATTTCTGAAAATGTTTCTCTAATTCGTTTGCTAATTTATGCGGACAACGGGTAAGTTTGTTTGTGTTCTTGTCAACAAACACAAGCGTTGTTTCTCCTTTATTTATAAGTTCTGCAGCTTCATTATAAATTTCATAATAAAAATGCATGCGGATTTTTGGCATTTCCTTGATGATGGTTTTTATCGTTAACAAGTCATCATATTTTGCCGCTTTTACATAATCGCATTCCAATTTTATCACAGGCATCATCACACCGCTTTCTTCCAGCTCGCGATAACTCATTCCTAAAAATCTCAAAGCATCTACCCTGCCAACTTCATAATACAACGCATAATTACCATAGTAAACATAACCCATTTGGTCTGTTTCACCATATCTTACACGCAAGGTAGTTTCGGCTGTAAACATTTTTTAAAATCTTTTTAGTGCAAGTTCAGCAATCGATTTTCCGATTGAAAGCGATGATGTTGCTGCCGGAGATGGAGCATTTAAAATATTGATGGCATTGTTGTCTTCGATAATTTTAAAATCATCAATCAATCCTCCGGTTCTATCGCAAGCTTGTGCACGAACTCCTGCTTCTGCCGGTATTAAATCGTCTTCAGTAATTTCGGGAATTAATTTCTGCAAAGCTTTTGTAAATGCAGGTTTAGAGAACGAACGATAAAATTCACCCATTCCTGTTTTCCAATATTTAGCTGCAACTTTTTGAAATCCCGGCCATGTTAATGATTCAAACATTTCAACCAGATCAACATCAGCTTTATCGTATCCTTCGCGTTTAAAAGCAAAAACAGCATTCGGGCCTGCCTCCACACTATCATCAATCATTCGTGTAAAATGTACACCAAGAAATGGAAAATTAGGATCCGGAACAGGGTAAATTAAATTTTTTACGAGGTGTCTCTTCTCAGGCTTTAACATATAATATTCTCCACGGAAAGGAATAATTCGCGTATCAATATTTTTATAATGAAATGCTGCTACCTTATCTGAATATAGGCCTGCACAGTTGATGGCAAGTGTTGCAGTAAAGGTTCTGTTTTCTGTAATGACTTCAGTTAGGTTTGAATGATAGTTGATGTCAATTACTTTTTCTCCAAGAAAAATATCACCTCCGGCAAGTTTTATTTCTTCAGCAATTTTTTCCGACACATCGGTATAATCAATAATTCCGGTATAAGGAACTACAATAGCTTTAATGCCTTTAACATGCGGCTCATATTCATGTAATTTATCGGCATCGATCATAAATATTTTATCCAAACCGTTTTCAATTCCACGTTTGAATAGCATGTCTAATTGGGGAAGTTCAGCCTCCGAAGTTGCCACTACCACTTTTCCGCATAGGTCGTATTTAATGTTTTTCGCATTACAAAAATCTATCAGCATTTTATAACCACTGATGCAATTTTGTACTTTTAAACTTCCGGGTTTGTAATATAAACCTGAATGGATAACACCGCTATTATGGCCTGTTTGATGGGCTGCAACAGCATTTTCTTTTTCTACAATAGCAACTTTTAATTCAGGATTTTGTTGAAGTAATTGATAAGCACTTGCCAAACCAACAATGCCTCCTCCTATGATGATAATATCGTATTTCATATTTTAATGATAAAGGCGCAAATTAGGATTTGCAGGCGAAATGAAAAATGTGTTTTGTTGCTATTTCACAATTTATAGTTGATGTAACTTCGAAAAACAGAAAATCAATTCTCGCTTCGTATCAAAGTAACGGTACCGTGAACAGTTTTTTCGGAAATATCGTTATTGAGTTTATAATTGAAAATGAAGAAATAAACTCCCGGAGAACATTGTGCTCCTGTATTATTTTCTTTGCCATTCCAGTTTATGCCATCGTTTCCTGAACCATCTTTGTCGCTGCGGTAAACGGGAGTTCCCCAACGGTTAAAAATGATCAATTCATATTTTTGAAAACCAACAATATCAATATCAAATGCATCATTTTTACCATCGTTATTATCAGGTGTAAATACATTTGGAATAACCACGTGCGATTTTGCTTTCACTTCCTTACAAGTGGTATCCCAACATCCTTGCGGATTAAAAGCTTGCAAACAAATCATTACAGCACCGGTATCAGTTATTGTTTTTGTAGGATCGATTGCCTGCGAAAACATATTGATAAGATCAGTGCCGATATACCATTTATAGGAAGTTGCTGTTGTTGATTTATTATTAAATTGATATAACGGAGATTTTGTTTCATCAATATCAAAAATTGCTTTTACAGAGCTCACATAAACTGTTTTATAAGCTGAGTCTATACATGCTTTTGGATCGCTGGATACTGGAAGTAAACTCATCGTATATATCCCGCTTTTTACATACGTTTTTTGAATTGCCGAATCGGGAAAGTTTTTTGAAAGTGAATTTCCATCACCAAATTTCCAATTATAAATTTTGTACATCGTATCGCATCGGGCAATAAATGTATCAACTTGATTTGGACAAATGCTATCTGGTCCGATGATTTTTGAGTTTGCTGATGGCAGAACTCTTATCACGCGAACAGGCAATTCTGTTGATGTATCAGGGAAATATGCTCTGCATGTTTTTAAGGTATTTGTTGCAGGATCGCGAATAGTATCTTGACCAAACAATCGTATTTTATAAATACCCGGAATAGCATATGTGAATGTGATATCCGTATCTTTTGTTGTAGAAAAAATGGTATTGCTTTGATCTCTGAAATTCCATTGCCAGTTTATCAATTGATAGCCAGTTGTGTTTTTAAACTTAGCAGTAAACGGGCGACAACCAACAGTGTCACTAATGATATCAAAGCTTGGTTGTGGACCTTTGATAATTATTTTTTTAGTTAAAGAAGCTTTACATCCTGATTGTAAAACTACATTGAGTGTAATATAAAATGTTCCATTTGTGGTAAATTCATGTTGAGGATTTTGCAATAAACTTCTTGGCTTGCCGTCAGAAAATTTCCACTCCCACGAAGTAATTACATCAGTTCCGTTCACAATTGTAGAGTCGTATAAATTCAGAAAAAATGGAGCACAATATTGTATCGAGTCAAACGATTTCATTTGTATATTAACACCTACAACATTAATCTGATCGATGGCTGTGATTGTATCTTTACAACCCAAACTATCCTGCAACACTAATCTGATACGGTATGTTCCGGGCTTAGAATACCTAACAACTGGATAGTGTTTTGAAATACTAAAACCATTTCCATCACCTATATCCCACCATACTTTTTCCAGATTTAATTTAGCTCTGTTGGTGTCTGCCCAAAAATCACGATTGCTGGTATAATATCTTCCGTAATCATATAAAACTACGCTATCACCTAAACAGATATTTGTGTTTGAAACAGCCACATCTTTCATAAAACCTAAAGGCAAATATATTTGTGAATACAAATTACATCTCCTCGAATTTGTAAGTGTTAAGGTAGCTAAAACAACTCCTTGATTTGGTGAAATATATGTTTGTCCGTGTATAATAGAATCATTTGGTGGCACTAAATTTTGTGTAAAAGCCTGGTATTTTATTAGCGCACCCTGTGCACTCATAAAGCTGCTTCGTGTTTCAAATGTCCATTCGGCTTTTGTAATACTATCCTGAATCGAATCCACCAAATTGGCATGAATGGTATATGGTGAACAAGTACCATTCACTTTTAAAACAAAAGCAGGATTTATAGGAAGTAGAAATAATTTAAAATGATACCAAGCAGTATCATAACAAGTTCGTCCGTAATTATCAGCTCCATTTTTAACGATGGCACCATACGTTACCCAACCGCTGCTATCGCATGTTGATGAGTAAACATAAATAATCTTTTTATCATACTTTGGAACTGGAATCCATTGCCCATGACAAGCCGAATCTGGCAAAAGCCATGCACTATCATAACCACATTGTGGCAATACTTCATCGAAATAAAAGGTTATTGGATTTCCAATACAAACACTAGGAGTACCTTTATAATAAACTCCATGTCGAATAGGAATAGTGGTTGAATCCCAATGTGCATTTGGTGTGGTAAGTTTCATTACGGCTGTATCGCTATCCCAACATCCTCTAATAGTATCTTTCATAAAAACGGTAACAGTATAACATCCTTCTTTTCCGGGAGTATAATAATGCCAGATATTCATTGAATCCTTACTCCAATTACAATTCATATTTACATTAATCCCATTTTTTGTATCTGTAGTACATTGAGGTGCGTATACATCTCCAAAATTCCACAACCTGGTCATACTTAAATTATCGTTATGGCACATCAGATAAGGAATAGGTGTTCTGAAAACAACGGTGTCGTGAATCTGACATTGAATTTGATTAGTGATTTTTGCAGTATCGTTTTGTGCAATGGCATTCGGACCATACACATCAATCAATGAATCGGTAAATGACTTACAAGTAGATCCGGGATAATTTACATACATACGAATATGATAAATTCCGCAATTGATAAAACTATAATTGCCGTTAATAAATGGAGGATTTGTAGTAGACGTATCTATTTTTTGATTACCATAATAAATGGCCCAATTAACTTGTGCTCCTGCATTATTGGAATTAAATCTAAAACTATTATTTCTATAACAAGTATGAGAACTTGAAAAAATATCAATGCGAGAATCTAAAATTGCATTTTTAGCGGCTTGTTTTATTTCAAAAGAATCGGAGCAATTATTAACATCTGTTACGCTCAATTTAGCATCAAAAACTCCGGGTATGGTGTACAGATGTGTGAGGGTATCCCATCGTGTTGTATCAATTGCTCCATCACCAAATATCCATTTAAATCTCTTCACCATACTTTTAGGAAAAGCTGTTAGGTTGGTATATTTTACAGGTGTTTGAGGACATTGCAATAAATAGTTTGTTATAAAAGATACCGCTCCCATTTTTGGAAAAACAGTGATAGAATCTTTTTTATCTAATCGGGAAAGGCATCCGTTGGTATCGGCAATTTCGATTACAGGAGTATAAATTCCACCAAATGGATCAGCGTATGAATGGCAAATTACCTGTCCGAAAACAGGAGTAAAATATAATTTGGTACCATCGTCCCAATTTAAATTTCCGGTATCAAGAGGAGCATTACTAGCTCCCGGTATCGAATTATTTTTTATGCAAATTGAATTACTTCCAAAGCATTGAACATTAGAAGTAACAAATGAAAATCGTGTTTGAGGTAATGTGAAAACTTGAATAGGCAAACCTGTTGCATTGCATGTTCCTCCTCCCGAAAATGTTACGATAATTGTTGGAGTATAAGTTCCGGCTGTAGTGTACTGATAAATTGGTGTTGCCTGTGTGCTGCTTGCGCTGTTTCCAAAATTCCATGCATAACCGGTAATTGTTCCTCCTCCTGAAACACTCACAGAAAAAGAAACAGTATTGCCCAAACAAACTTTACGAGTTGAAATATTGATGGTGCACGTTTGCGACCAAGTTAGGGTAATGAATGAAAAAAATAAGACGAAAAATAAAACGTGCTTCATTAAAACAAGACTACAAAATTATCCTCAAAGTTGCGTCTTAAAGTTTTCTTAAAATTGTGGATGAAATCTTATTGCTTAATAAATTTTTTAACAACTAATTTATCGCTGGCATTAATTATAATAAAATAAACCCCTTGAGTTAAGTCTGAAATATCAAGTTGGGTTTTATTTCCGAAAAATGAAATAGTCTTTTCAAATTGTACCTCCCCTAAAACATTCAATACTTTTACATCCGTATTTTGTAAATCAGTTTTGGTTTGTATAGTAAGATTATTTATAGCGGGACTAGGATAAAAGTCAAAATCATTTTGGTTAACCTCATTTATCCCTGTTGATTTTGTGTATGAAATATTAAAAATTAATTGAGCCGAATCAGCAATATTATTTTTATTGAACACCGTATATTTAATTACTGAAGTGCCATTATAACCATGTGTTTCAACATGAAAAGCAATAAAACATGTGGTATCATTTAAACCATAATCTTTAATAAAATTTCCGCTTTGAACTAAATCGTCTTTACAATCTCCATTAAAACAAGCAGTCACAAGCCAATTTGAATCTAATGAATCAGAAATTTTATTCCAGGCATAATCATCCGATTTAAAATTCCCTGTATGAAAAAACACTCTCGTTTCGAGATATAAAAAACCATTGGTAGTATTTAAATTAAGGACATTCCCATTTGGAAATGATATTTGTGCAAATACCTTGTTAAACAACGGTGCAATTAAAAGTACACCAATCAGAAAAGTATAAAATTTTGCTTTCATCGAATAGCTCAAAAATAGAAATTTTTATTCAGCATCCAACTTCAAACAATAAACCTCAAACTAAATTCTCTTATATTTACCGCCCGAATGAATAGAACTGTTGCATATTATACGTTGGGTTGTAAACTTAACTTTTCTGAAACTTCCACCATTGGCAGGCAACTGACCGATGCCGGTTTCAATAAAGTTAATTTTGAAAAAGGAGCTGATATTTATGTGATCAACACTTGTTCAGTAACCGACAATGCCGATAAAAAATGCAAACGAATTGTGAAAGAAGCCTTGCGTCAAAATCCAAATGCGTTTGTTGCTGTGATTGGTTGTTATGCGCAATTAAAACCAAATGAGATTGCTGCTATTCCTGGAGTTGATATTGTTTTAGGTGCTGCCGAAAAATTCAATCTTGCAAGTTTCTTTGAAAACACAACAAAAAAAGATGTTGCAGAAATTCACGATGGGAAGATTAAAGAAGTGTTGGAATACCATTCGTCCTATTCTATTGGCGACAGGACAAGATCCTTTTTAAAAATTCAAGATGGCTGCGATTATTTTTGTGCGTTTTGTACCATTCCATTGGCAAGAGGGAAAAGCAGAAGCGATACCATCGAAAATATCGTTATACAAGCAAAAGAAATTGTTGAATCAGGAATAAAAGAAATTGTGCTAACAGGTGTAAACACAGGTGATTTCGGCATTCAAACAGGTGAAACTTTTTTTGAATTATTGCAGGCTCTCGAAAATGTTGAAGGTTTATTTCGCATTCGCATATCATCGATTGAACCAAATTTATTAACTGATGAGATTATCAAATTTGCTTCAACATCTAAAAAAATTGTTCCGCATTTTCATATTCCATTACAATCAGGTTCCGACAAAATATTGCAATCTATGCGCAGAAAATATTTAACGGAATTGTATACATCAAGAGTCGAAAAAATAAGATCGTTAATACCGAATTGTAATATCGGTGTGGATGTGATCGTTGGCTTTCCGGGTGAAACACATGAAGACTTTTTGGATACTTATAATTTCCTTAACGGACTTGATATTTCCTATCTTCACGTGTTTACATACAGCGAACGCGAAAACACAACAGCCATCAAAATGACTGATCCTGTTTCGATGCGCGACCGAAATGAACGCAGTAAAATGCTACATATTTTAAGTGATAAAAAACGTAGACATTTTTATGAGCAACATCTTGGAAAAACATATCCTGTTCTCTGGGAAATTGAAAATGATGGAAGTGTAATGTTTGGATTCACCGAAAATTATATCAAAGTTAAAACACCTTACGATCCAATGTTAGTGAACGAAATTATGAATGTAACATTAACTGAAATTGATGATGAAATGGTTGTTAAATGCAATTTTCAATAAACAATATGCAATAAGCAATAGGCAATAAACAAAAAGCAATTGACAATAGACAAAAGGCAAAAGGCAATAGGCAATAGGCAAAAAGCAAAAAGCAATAAGGGATAGGCAATAACTAAATAACTAATAAACCAATAACCCAATAACCAACAACCAACATGTACGCAACTATCTCAGATTTATTAAAAGATATTTTTGGTTTTTATATTCCACTTCCAATTCAAACATTTGGTTTTTTTATGGCGCTATCGTTTGGAGGAGCTTATTATACAACCAACTCCGAACTTAAAAGAAAAGAGGCAAATGGATTATTAAAACCCTTCCAGAAAAAAAGTATCATCAATCAACCTATTACATTAACAGATTTTATCATCAATATAATTCTTGGAGGTTTGATTGGTTATAAAGTGTTAGAAATGTTTTTTGATTATGCTGCACTCATTCAAAATCCACAAGAATTTATTCTTTCTACAAAAGGAAATCCTATTGGTTTAATTGCTGGTGCTGCAATTGCATTTTATTTTAAAAAGAAAGAGGCTGATGAAATAAAAGGGAAAGAACAAAAAGAAATATTAGTGACCACACATCCTTACCAATTAATGGGAAACATTGTAGGTATTGCTGCCATTGCAGGAATTATTGGAGCAAAGATTTTTCATAATCTCGAAAACCTTGATGACCTTTTTCGTGATCCGATTGGTGCATTATTTTCATTTAGCGGTTTAACATTTTATGGAGGATTAATTGTTGCTGCTTATTCAGTTTTGAGATATACCAATCAACATAAAATTCCTGCCATACATATGATCGATACAGCAGCACCGGGTTTGATGCTTGCATACGGGATGGGCAGAGTTGGTTGCCAAATGGCGGGTGATGGTGATTGGGGAATTAATAATTTTGCAGCAAAACCAAATTGGATGAGTTTTTTTCCGGATTGGATGTGGAGTTTTAGGTATCCAAATAATGTTGTAGGCGAAGGAATTCCAATTCCAAATTGTATAGGCAGTCATTGCAACATGCTAGAATTTCCGGTATTCCCTACCCCATTTTATGAATCGGTTATTTGTATCGCATTATTTTTTGTACTGTGGTTGATACGTAAAAAAATAACCATTCCTGGTTTGTTATTTTGTATCTATTTAATGTTAAATGGAATTGAACGTTTCTTCATTGAAAAGATTCGCATCAACACAACATATAATATTTTTGGTCATCATATCACTCAGGCAGAAATCATTTCTACAGCATTATTTTTAGGAGGTTTAATAGGAGCGATTTTAGTTTATCAAAAAAGTAAAAAAGAACCTGTAGCAAACAAATGAGAACAATTTTTGTAACTCTTCTTTTGTTTTTTATCTCTGTGGGATATGTGATGTCGCAAACAGCACAGCCATCCGACACTATCAAACAATACAATCTTCCTGCATTTATTGTAACTGCTCAAAAAGATCCCGACTATGAAAAACGGTATTTGAAATTGGTGCGAGATGTAAAAAAAGCTTATCCGTATGCAAAAATTTCCGGCTTTCGATTACAAATGCTCGAACAAAATTTGCAGTTGCTTCCATCTGAAAAAGCCCGAAAAGAATATTTAAAAAAGACAGAACAATCAATCAAAGATCAGTTTTATAAAGATCTGGTAAGCCTTACAGTTTCGCAGGGAAAAATATTGATCAAACTAATTTATAGGGAAACAGGAAAAGATGCTTATTCGTTGGTTAAAGAATACCGTGGAAACCTCACAGCATGGTTTTGGCAAGGCATGGCAAAAATTTATACTGCCAATTTAAAAACCGAATATGATCCCGTTGAAGATTGGCAAATTGAACAGATCATCAAATCGATGGGATTTGAATAGTTTGAATTATTAAATTAAAACTTCTGACAAGATCAATTCGTGTAGAACGAATAAAAGCCTCTGCTACCATTTGCATACAACCCTTCGATCAGAATTTGACCACGAACATGTTCAAGGTCTTTCACTAATTCTTCGGCATTGGTATATTCTTTTCGGTTAAGGGATGTAATGATAAAATCCTCAGGAATACCCATATTTCTTATCCTTCCGTTAGTGATATTACTAATTTTTATTCCGGATTTTATTCCAAATTTTTCTGCTTCAACTTTTGGTACAGGTTGAAAATCGGCACCAAGAATTACAGAAGTTATACTGTTCTTTTTCATGATGGCAGTATTTCCTTCACGATTCAATAATTTGATATAGGATTCTGTTTGTTTACCATTTCTGAGTAACGTAACTTTTACACGTTCACCCGGGCGAAAATAACTGATCTGTTCATCAAAAATTGATTTGCTGTCGATATCTTTTTCGTTCACTTTTACTATTACATCACCGGTTTTAACACCAGCTTGATCACTAGGACCTTCCGGCATCACATATTGCACATAAACTCCAAGATTATTATTGATATTTAATTTTTCAGCTAGTCCTGCATCAATATCTTTTACATCCAAACCGGTATAACCGCGTTGCACTTCTTTAAATTCAATCAAGTCTCTTACAATTTTCTGAACAATATTTGAAGGGATTGCAAAACCATAACCACTGTATGCGCCAGTATTTGATGCGATTGCCGTATTGATACCAACAAGTTCACCGTTTGTATTTACAAGTGCTCCACCGCTGTTTCCGGGATTAATTGCTGCATCTGTTTGAATGAATGATTCTATCGGAAAACGATTATTTACAATATTGATATTTCTACCTTTAGCACTCACAATTCCTGCTGTAACAGTTGATGTTAAATTGAATGGATTTCCAACAGCTAATACCCACTCGCCTATTTTTAAATTATCAGAACTTCCAAAAGTAATATGACTTAATCCAACTGCTTCAATTTTTAAAAGTGCTAAATCTGTTGAACCATCAATTCCAACAACTTTTGCTTTGAATGAATGTTTGTTATTATTGGTTATCACTTCAATTTGATCTGCATCTTTTACAACGTGCAAATTGGTAACAATATATCCATCATTAGAAATGATTACTCCCGAACCTGAGCTAGCAACTGGGCCACGTCTTCCAAAAAAATCCATGTTCGACCAAAAATCAAAAAATGGATCTGCTCCATTTCCTTGTTGCTGATTACTCAGTGTCTTAATATAAACCACGCAAGGTGTTGCAATTTGTGATGCTTTCACCATATCATCAGAGGATGACATTGCTTTATTATAATGAACATTTGAAATAACAGGAACATCATTTTCAGAAGCATTTGCAGTTTGTAACACTACTCTGTTTGGTTGAATGCTGTTAAAAACAAACGCTCCTACAAATCCACAGATTAAGGATATTGCTATAACAATGAAATATTTTTTCATATGATTTAAAATGAATTAATTGCTCAGCAAAAATATTGAAGTGAAATAAAATTGTCAATTATTTTTTTATTCCGGGCTCAACTAATTTGGCTTTTATTGTGAGTGTAGTATATGAATTTGTGGGGTCGTTTGAAATAACAGAAATTGTTTTTACCTGATCGCCAGTTAAATTTTTTGCATCAAATCTGATCGAAACAATTCCCTTGTTACCTTTTTTAATTGGCTCGGTTGAAACCTTACCAACTGTGCATCCGCATGTACCAAAAGCTCTTCTTAAAATCAAATCTGATTTCCCTTTGTTGGTTACTTCAAAATCATAATCCACCACTTCACCATAATATACTTCCCCCAAATCTTTTACCAATTCTTTGAATACAATTTTGGGTGGATGATTTTTAAAATCGTTAGTTTTAACTGCAAAATTCTCAACGATATTGGCTTTAAAAAACAATATTTTGTTTGGGAGTGTTGCATCATCTGTAACCAACACGATTTGATCTTCTACAGGTCCATATTGCTTTGCAACTTCAGGCGAAATAACAAATGATATTACTTCGTACCCTCTAGGTTCGATATAGGTAGAAATAAATTTTCCCTTAAAATAATTAGGAGACCTGAGCGCTTTTAACTGGATTTTTTTATCAGAGGGATTGTAAATAAGTAAACTCACTGAATCATGTCTGTCGTCCAAAACATTCTTAAGTGTGAACATATTTGTAGAAAAACGCAAGCTTCCATACGCATGAGGATACTGAAGAGATAATTGTCTGGTGGGGCCAAACACACTTCCTTCAATTGTTAAGAAAGTTAATGCCGGATCGCCATCAGATCTTATGGTTATTGTTCTGGTAAATTTTCCTTCTAAATTTAATGGATTAAAGGAAACTGAAATGCGACCGGTTTCACCCTGCTTATAAATTCTAACCTTTTCCCAATCTGCTGATGTGCAACCACAACCTGTTTCAATGGCATCTATATGAAGATCCCCTTTTCCAATATTTTTAAAATTGAAGTAAACTTGTTTCCTGCCCTGATCTTCATCAACTTGCTTAAAATCATAATTTGTATACTCAAAAAATATCGTTCCTTTTGCCGTAGGTATTCCGGGTTTAGAAATGACAGTATTGGGTTGACTTTTTTTCTGAACAGGTTTTGAAATTGTACTTTTTTGCTGAGCAAATACTACCGAACTGATTAAAAGAATTGTGAAAACAAAAACTGATTTTCTCATTAATTATATTATTAAATTTTACTGTTTGTTATGACGAACTAAAGTCTGAAAAGGTTGCAAATAAAAGAAAAATTTCTATTCAAACACAAAACTGTCAGCGTCTTCAATTGCCTTAAAATTATTTCTCCATTCATTTACCTCAGCCAATTCGATGGTAAAAGTTTTTGTGAAAGAATCGTTTGCCTGCTGGAAAACAATTTCACCTTTAGGATTGATTAATGATGATTCGCCTGAATATAAAAAACCATTTCCATCGTTGCCTACCCTATTTACAGCTACCACGTAGCATTGATTTTCGATGGCACGTGCATGAAGTAAAGCTTTCCAATGCAGTGCTCTACGTTCGGGCCAATTGGCAACAACGATCATCATATCGTAATCAAATTGCTTTGTTCTGCGAAGCCAAACAGGAAAACGCAGGTCGTAACAAACTGCCGGAAAAATTTTAAAGCCTTTATATTCGATGATGATTTTTTTAGTTCCATTTGTGTAAAAGTCATTTTCATTGGCCATTCTAAACAAATGTCGTTTATTATAGGATTGAACAATTCCATCTGTTCCCACCCAAACAAATCTGTTAAAATATTTTTCATCTTCTTCAATAATCAAACTACCACAGATAACAGCTTGTTTCTTTTTAGCCGTTTCTTTCATCCAAGAAACAACGGGACCATCCATTTTTTCAGCTAATGCCGATGCATTCATGCTAAAGCCTGTTGAAAACATTTCGGGCAAAATAATCACATCTGTTTGCTCTTTAATATCTTCAATCAGTTTTGTAAAATGATGAATGTTCACCTCTTTGTTTTCCCAAAAAAGTTCTGTCTGAATAAGCGTTATAGTTAACTTTTGCACGCTGCTAAATTATCAAAATCCGTCAACTTTTATCACACTTTCTTTTAACATAATTTGTGACTTATAACATTTTAAACTTGGTGTCTTCGTGTACAAAAAAACAGACTCAAATTTTCAGAGAACATTGTTTGATGATTTTTAATTCTATCAAAACTATATTGCAACATATTTTTAAAGTTTATGCTAAAAGAAAAACAACTTATCAGATTTTTAATCACAGCTGTTGGGTTGTATATTTTATGGTTTGGTTTGTATGAATTTTGGTTAAAACCTGATGGACATATTGACCAGCTCATCACCGAAAATATTTCAGTTGCAATTTCCAAATTACTTCAATGGACTGGTTACGATGTTCATTTTACTTTGGCAAGAAAACTTGGTGAAACCTATATGTATAATTCAAATGACCCATTCCCATTTATCCGTGTTGGTGCATCCTGCAACGGTTTGGAATTGCTTGTATTATTTACCATTTTTATCATTTCATACCCCGGAAACAGGAAACATAAATTGTTATTTATTGGTTTAGGATTAATCGGAATTCATATTCTAAATATACTTAGAAATTATTGGTTGGCGCTGTTTGTATTGCATCATGAAATGGAACTTTTCGATTTGTTTCACCGATACGTTTTTATCTTTATGGTGTATGGCGCTATATTTTTATTGTGGATGTTGTGGGTAAATAAATTCAGTATCTTAACTCAAAAGAAGGAAAGTGAAAACAAATAAACGAATTGCCATTTCTCTTTTTTTTGTACTGTTGGGATTAAGCTTTTTTAAAGATAATTTCTCTCCCGATTTCTTGAACTCTCCTAGTGCACATTTCTTAAATCCCGAGTATCATGTAGCTAGGTTTGCATCACTAAAAACCCAAGGTATGTTTTGGTTTGCGGCAGTTTTATACAGTTTACTTTTTATTTATTTACCGTATAAAATCATTCATTTTTATTTCGAAAACCTTATGCTCACAAACTTTACATTACTTGCTTTAAGTGCAATGTGTGCTTCAATTTATATAATGATATTTTTGAATTTCCACCTTCTCGATCATGGCATCATACCTAAGGTAAATCGCTATTTTCATTCGCCAATCATAGTGATGTTTTTTATTGCAGCTTTTACGATTATTAAAAACAGAAAAGAGAAATAGACTGTTTGTTTAATTATCGCTCACGAACATGACGTTCGCGAGAACGAAGTGGTATCAAATTATTTGCGAAACTTTGCGGTTTTTATCTGCGCTAATCTGCGAAAAAAAAAGCATCTAATCATGTTGGGATGTAAATAACTTTTATAAAAACCTTCTAATCTATTTCAAAAAATCACCAATCACCATTTCGGTTTCATGCAAGATCAAATCTTTTGCATCTTTATCGTCTTTGCCCTTGTTTAAAGCTTTACGCTCTTCGTCACGCTTTTTCTTTAGCTTATCTGAAGTATCTGATTCTTCTTTGAATTTCTTTTCATTGAGGGTAACATAATCACTTGAATCAACTTTTTTCAAATAGTCGATATCCTCAAGCAAATATTTAAATTCGGGATTACCCTGAATACGTTTTAAATGATTATCGATTAACGTTTTCTTTTTACGATCAACAGCTCCAACTCTATCAAATTTTACAGCAGCTATTGAATCCCATTTAAGTGCGAATGAACTTCCATCTTCGCCATATTTCGGATCATCATACACACCAGGGAAAAGAATATCTGGCGTTACTCCATTATGTTGTGTTGTTCCACCGTTGATGCGATAGAATTTTGCTAGAGTAATTTTCACTTCTCCCAACTTTTTATTTGGAATACGAATCATATTATTTAAGTCGACAACATTTTGAACGGTTCCTTTTCCATAAGTTCTTTCGCCAACAATTATACCTCTGCCGTAATCTTGAATTGCAGCTGCAAATATTTCGGAGGCTGAAGCACTAAAACGATTTACCATCACAGCTAGCGGACCATCATAATAAATTTCATCATCCATATCTTTTTCTATCTTTACATTTCCACTTGCTTCTCTCACCTGCACCACAGGACCAGATTTTATGAATACACCTGTAAGTTCAATAGCTTCCTGCAAAGAGCCACCACCATTACTTCTAAGGTCGATCATGATGCCGTCAACTTTTTGTTTTTTCAGTTCAACAATTATTTTTTTAACATCACGGGTGGTGCTGGTATAATTCTTATCTCCTCGTTGCATTGCGGCAAAATCAATATAAAAAATCGGAATATTAATTACACCAAGTTTAAGTTTTTTGCCATTTACGGTAACATCTTTAATGCTGCTTTTACATGCTTGCTCTTCTAGTTTTATTTTATCGCGAACAAGTTCAATGATCTTTGTTTTGGAAGGATCGCTAGCAGGTATAATTTCCAAACGAACTATCGTTCCTTTTTTTCCACGAATAAGTGAAACAACGTCATCAATTCTCCAATCAATAACATTCACCATTTCGCTGTCGCGACCTTGTCCTATTGCAATAATTTTATCGTTCGCAAATAATTTCTTACTACTGTCAGCCGGTCCACCTTTGATAATCATTACAACTGTTGTGTATTCTCCATCAACTTTTAATTGAGCGCCAATTCCTTCAAGTGAGAGGCTCATACTTTGATTAAAATCTTCGGCATAACGAGGTGAAAAATAATTTGAATGTGGATCAGCCAACTCAGTTAATGCATTCATAAAATTAGCAAACACATCTTCACTTTTTGTTTTTGATGCTTGCTTGTCATAATTCTGATATCGTTTACGTATTGTTTCCGAATATGATTTGAAATCTTTTCCGGTACTGCGTATCACTAAGCATTCATATTTTATTTTCCTGTTCCATAATTTATTCTGTTCAGCTGTATCAGCACACCATGGCGACTTTTCTCTGTCGAACCTAAATGAATCTGTTTGGGTAAAATCGAAATCATTTTTTATCAGATCTAATGAATAATTGATGCGGTCTTTAATTCGTTTCATCAATACATTATACATTTCAAATGCAGGAAAAACATTTCCGCTACCTATCATTTCATCTATACCATATCTGTACTTTTCAAAATTTTGAATGTCGCTTTGCAAAAAATATACTTTACCAGGATCGAGATGCTTGAGGTAATTATCAAAAGCCTGTGATGAAAACTGATCATCTAATTTGAATTTATTATAATGATTTGCAGCAACAATTTCCATCGAAGCCTGCAAAACAATAGCATGTTGCTCTTCCGGCAATATCGTTTTGTATTCGGTACGTGTAGAATCTCCTGTGATAGCAAATACAGCAAATTGAGTAAGAATAAATAAACTTAGAAATGTTGTTTTTATCATGATTAAAAAATATGGGTGTAAAATGTAAAATTAATTCGGATTAAGCAAGCGTGTGACATTAGTTTGACAAGGTATTTAACTATTTGTTCGTAGTTTTGTTTTACCGAACATGAAAAAAATATTTTTTACTTTTCTATTTCTTTTTACGATTACTATTTTTTCCAATGCTCAAAAGGCATTTGTAAATCAGATAATAAATAGCGTGAACATTGATAGTTTGATGCTTACTGTTAAACAACTTTCTGGCGATACTACCATTATCCTTAACAACAAAATTGATTCGATTACAAGCCGATATGCTGATAGTCCTGATGTAAAAAAGGTTACTGCTTTTATCGGACAAAAATTTAAGAGTTTTGGGTTAACACCTGTTGAACAATCTTACCTTAATTACAAAGGATATTCGGGAAAAAATATTTATGCTTATCAGCAAGGAACAGATAAATCAAACAACTGTTATATCATTTGTGCGCATTATGATAATCTTCCTCCCGGAGCAAAGAATTACGGTTCGGATGATAACGGAAGTGGCGTTGCCGCAGTGCTTGAAGCAGCAAGATTACTGAGTAAACATACATTACCTTTTAGCATTTATTATATTTTATTTGACCATGAAGAATTAGGTTTAATTGGAAGTGATTATTGGGCAGGTACTCATTTAAATGGAGATACTCCGGTATCAGGAACAATTAATATTGATATGATTGCTTATGATGGAAATAACGACAGTGTTGCAAATATTCATATCAGTAATGTGCCGCAATTAGGAAAGAATATTTCAGATAAATTGATTGATACTGATTCGGTTTACAATATTGGAATAAATTTAAAAGTTTATACAGATGCCGGACCTTTAAGTAGCGACCACGCAAGCTTCTGGCAATATTTTATGCCGGCTGTTTTATTTATTGAAGATGATAAAACGGGAGACTTCAATCCTAAATATCATACAATTTACGACAGGATAAATCTATTCAATACAAGTTATTACCATCGTATGGCAAAGCTTGCTATTGGTACACTTGCAGGTTTTGTTGCCGATAGTTCGCATGTTGGAATTAAGGATATTTCAACCCAAGAAAACAATCTAGTTTTATATCCAAATCCTGTAAATAATTCTTTTACCATTGATCATATTTCAGGCAAAACAGTTTTGGTTAAATTAATATCAACCAACGGAGAAATAGTTTTTAAAAAAGAAGTCATTACAGAAAATGAAAAATTGATGATTCAATTACCACCCCATTTTCCGAATGGTTTATATCATGTTATATTAATTAATGATGAAAGCGTTTTGCATAAAAGTTTCTTGAAAGAATAACTAAAAACTCCACCTAAATTGCACACGAAGGTCGCTTAAAATGTTGCCATTTATTTGTTGAAGACCTGAACTGATTGTATTCACATTATTGTAAGTTGTTTGCGAATATTTTACCCATGCATCTACTTTTTTTGTGAAGCGGTAATGAACAACCAGATAATACCTCACACCACTGTTTTGGTATAATGGAACGGAATATTGATTGAGCACATCCGTTTCGTTTGCATAAATTCTTGCGGAATAATCTTCTATTGAAAATACTGCAATACGACCTGAAAATTGAAGTTCTTTAAGCTCGGTTGTATAAATCAAATCCTGAAAAATAAGTGTCCCTGTTTTATTTCCTAAAAACAAATCTTCATATTGAGAAACCTCAAATCGACTAACAGCAGCAAGTGTTTGTGAGATTTTATAATTTGCGTTCAGTCGGATAATTTTCTTTGAAGCCTCTATCAAATAATTTACAACTTCAAGATTTGTTGGAGTATTAATATTCTTTATTTCGTTTTTAAAACGGACATAAAACTGTGAAGATTTTGACGGATTAAATTGCAATTCGGCTAAAAAATCAACTCCATGAGAAGGTGCATCTACCAAGTATCTCAGCCATGAAGAACGATACAAATCAACATAAGAATTTACTGCCCAAAGTGCATTTGGTTTAAAACTTATTCCGGTATAAAAACCTTCTTCATTTCGGCCATCACTATTTTCAGCAAAAGGATTATTAAAAATTGTCTGATAATTTTTTGCATAATTTCTATAAAGTATAACCATATCAAAAGTTTGATGTAGAGGAATGGTCATGCCTGAAACTAAAGCAAAAGCAATATTTGAACATGATGAAAATTCTCCAAAAAAATTAATATTTCTTAAGTAAAAATTATAATCTACTCCAAAATTTGAGAGGTATCTACCATTAAAATTATACAATTGATAGGGTTTATTTCCTGGCTGAAAGGAATGGTCATAAAATGTATTCACGGCAGTAAATCCGAAATCATAATTCGCTCCTGCATATTTTATATGACCGCCATAGATTCCCTGCAATACATTGTCTTTATTGAGTATTTCAGATGACGTTCGATGCAAACCTGTAAGTTGTATCGAAGAAAAATTATTGTCGAAGTTTGAAAGTGTATCTGCCTCACGATAATTTGTACTGATATATTTATAAGAAAATATTCCGGTAAACTCAACTGATTTTATTTGATAAGTGAATGCCGCTCCACGCAAAAATTCATTTTCATTTAAAGAATGGTAAGCTCTGATATTTTCAAAATTTCTTCGAGCATTCATTACATATGCGGATTTTCGTGCAGAAATGCCGGTTCCAAAAGTTAACCCTTGTCCGAAATTTGCTTGATAATCGCCCAAAGCAATTGTCTTAAAATGATATTGGTTTTTTAAAAACAGATAAAAAGAGTTGAAATCAAAACCAACTTTCTGAGCACCTTGAAAAAACTGTTCGCCCATATCCTTCTCGCCTGTAAAACCATAACTTAAACTATTGCTAAAAGTAAATCTATACTTCAAAACATAGCGGTATGGACTTCCAAAATAGTGCTCTTTACCTTGTTGGGAAAGGCTTTCATTATAACCTGCTCTTTGTTCAAATTCGTTTTCATGTAAAGCAAACAAAACGTTTTTACCCATAGCTATCTTTTTTAAAAAGGGCAAATTATTTTGAGATACACCTTCATCCACATTTAAAAAATAGGTAAGCAGATATAAGGTGTTTTCATCGATTGATTCAATGGATTGAAGTTCATAAATCGAAAGGAAATCACCAAACTGAATTCGATGTTTGATAATCGCATCAATTGTTTGATCACTTAAAAATAATAGTTTCTGAAAATCCTGTTGAGTGGCTGTATTGATATTTAATTTATGTTGGATATAGTTTTCCAACTGATCTTGCAAATCGGTGTAATCAACTGTAGATTCAGTATTTTCAATTAACTTCTCCATGATATCAGCAATCACTTTACCATCACTTTCACGAGTAGTTTGTGCTGATAGTGTTATAAAAAACAATACCAATAAGCAAACAAAAACTGCTCGAATAATCAATAAATATTTGAATGAATTATTCATCTATTTACAGGAAATGAAATGCTTAAATGTGGCGATATTCCAAGAACTTGATGAAAGCTTGCTGCAAAATCTACTTTAAAGTTTTTTAGTTTGATACCTGTTCCAAAAGTCAAAAAAACCGGATTGTTTGCAATACCAATAGACAGAGAAAGAATTTTGTGAATCTGGTATTTAATCCCACCTCGTAACACGATTTTTTGATTCAAGATTTGTTCAGCCTCAGTAACAAATTTTACTTTATCTGAAATATCATAACTCACGCCAAACCTTGCAAACGTTGGTATTCTATCATACGAATAATCAGCATATTTACTTTGAGTAGGATTAAAAATAAACATTCCCAAATGCCATTTTGAAAATGGGTGGTACAACAAACCGAGCTCTCCCAAAAAATTTCCGCTATGATTTTGTTCACTAATATTTGTCTCAAAATAAGAGAAGGTAATACCTAAGGAAAATTGTTTTGATAATTTTTTCGCCAGCGATAAACTTATTTTTTGCTGATTAAAAAGTGTGTAACCAAAATGATTAATACTCAAACCAACATTGATAAACTTTGTGGGCAATACAAACGCAATGCTTTCTTTGCTAAGTTTACTTTCACTAAATCTTTGTTCAGAAGAAATCCCAGCGTTTATGTTTTTAAAATCGCTGATAGCTGAAGGATTATTGAAAACCGAAAAAACATTTTGGCTTGAAACCGATGCAGCACCGATACTCCAAGCCTCTGCACCAATGGGGTCAAAAACAGTTTGTGCTTGACCATTATCAATACAAACAATGAGTAGTATTAAGAAGAGTTGTTTCATGGCTAAATGAAATTTGTATCTGCAAGAAAATACATTCTTTCAAAAACACCAAAGAGATTATATTGAATTATATAGGATTATTGAGTACTAAATAATGCCAACAGTAAATTCAATACACTGAAATCCAAAACAATACACAACAAAAACTTTCAAATTTTAAATTTACGTTGTTTCGATTACTTTTGCCGTCCTTAAAATATAAAAATAAAATACAATATGGAAAATTTGATTTACTTAATTCCGGTTTTAGGTTTAATAGGATTAATAGTGATGGCAATCAAAAGAGCTTGGGTAATCAAGCAAGATGCCGGTGATGTAAAAATGACTGAATTAGCAGGCTATATAGCTGATGGCGCAATGGCATTTTTGAAAGCAGAATGGAAAATACTTTCATATTTTGTAGTATTTGCTGGTATCTTATTAGCATGGAGTGGAACTTTAGTAGAAACTTCTAGTCCTGTTATCGCAATATCATTTGTTATTGGAGCAGTACTTTCAGCACTTGCTGGTTATATTGGAATGAGCGTTGCAACAAAAGCAAACGTTCGTACCACTCAGGCTGCTCGTACAAGTTTAGCACAAGCACTTAAAGTATCATTTACAGGCGGATCTGTAATGGGCTTAGGAGTAGCAGGTTTAGCTGTACTTGGATTAGGTTCATTATTTATCGTGTTCTATAATATGTATGTTGTAGGACAAGGTGGTGGTGTTAACGGAAAAGAAATGGAAAAGGCTTTGGAAGTTCTTGCAGGATTTTCATTAGGAGCTGAATCTATCGCTTTGTTTGCCCGTGTTGGTGGTGGTATTTATACTAAAGCTGCTGATGTTGGTGCCGATCTTGTTGGAAAAGTTGAAGCTGGAATTCCTGAAGATGACGTTCGTAATCCTGCAACAATTGCAGATAATGTTGGTGACAATGTTGGTGACGTTGCCGGAATGGGTGCCGATTTATTTGGTTCTTATGTTGCAACTATCTTAGCAACAATGATACTTGGTCGTGAGATCGTTTCTGTAGATAATTTTGGAGGAATCGCTCCTATCCTTTTACCGATGATGATTGCTGGTTTAGGAATTATCTTCTCAATCATAGGAATGTTTTTTGTAAAAATAAAAAATGAAAATGGAAATGTTCAGGGTGCCTTAAACATGGGTAACTGGAGTTCGATTGTGATTACAGCTGTTGTTGCATACTTCCTTGTTAGCTGGATGCTTCCTGAAACAATGACTTGGACAGACTCAACCAGAGGCGAAGATTTTACTAAGATGGGTGTATTTGGTGCTATCATGGTAGGTTTAGTTGTTGGTACATTAATGAGCATTATTACTGAATATTATACAGCAATGGGCAAACGTCCTGTGCTTTCAATCATCAAACAATCAGGAACAGGTCATGCTACAAATATTATTGGAGGTTTATCTGTTGGAATGGAATCAACCGTTTTACCAATTTTAGTTTTGGCTGGTGGTATCATCGGTTCATATGCATTTGCAGGAATTTATGGTGTAGCAATCGCTGCTGCAGGAATGATGGCAACAACTGCTATGCAATTAGCTATCGATGCTTTCGGTCCTATTGCTGATAACGCGGGAGGAATCGCAGAGATGAGTCAGTTACCGGAAGAAGTTAGAGGTCGTACAGATATTTTAGATGCAGTTGGTAATACTACTGCAGCTACAGGAAAAGGATTTGCAATTGCTTCAGCTGCATTAACATCGTTAGCATTATTTGCTGCATTTGTTGGAGTAGCTGGTATTAGCGCAATCGATATTTATAAAGCTCCAGTTCTTGCTGCTTTATTTGTTGGAGGAATGATTCCTTTCATTTTCTCTTCATTGGCAATTGCTGCTGTTGGACGTGCTGCTATGGAAATGGTAAACGAAGTTCGCAGACAATTTCGCGAAATTCCGGGTATCATGGAATACAAAGCAAAACCTGAATACGAAAAATGTGTAGCTATTTCTACAAAAGCTTCTATTCGTGAAATGATCGCTCCTGGTGCAATTGCATTGTTAGTACCGGTTATCGTTGGATTTGGTTTCAAAGGCGTTTTTGCTAATGTAAGTTCTGCCGAAATTTTAGGTGGATTATTAGCAGGTGTTACTGTAAGTGGTGTATTGATGGGATTATTTCAAAGCAACGCAGGTGGTGCTTGGGATAATGCTAAAAAATCATTCGAAAAAGGTGTAATGATCAATGGTGAAATGTTCTATAAAAAATCTGAGCCACATAAAGCTTCAGTTACCGGAGATACCGTTGGTGATCCTTTTAAAGATACTTCTGGTCCTTCAATGAACATCTTAATCAAATTGATGTCGATCGTTTCTTTAATCATTGCTCCACATATTGCTGTAGTTGGTGGTCACCATTCTGATAAAGCAGGAATGTGTAAAGATAAAATGGAAAATTGTGCTGGCATGGAAGGAATGGATATGGGAAATTGTGGTGCAGGTGCATGCGATATGAGCAAAGTGATGAACATGAGCAAAGAAGAATGTGCTGCTTATTGCGATTCAATGAAATGTACTCCTGAGCAAAAAGAAATGTGTCAGAAACATGCTGGTTCTGCTAATTGCTCTCAAGCTTGTCAGGATAATTGCAAATCAAAAAATATTAAATGCGATACGAAATGTAAAGGCGAATGTCATGAACAATGCGGTGAAGATGGTATCGATAAATGTATCAAAGGTAAATCACACGAAGGTTCTTGCATGGAAGGTTGTACAAATCATTGCAAAACAAAAGACGAATGTATGAAAGCTTGTGGCGAAAAATGTGCTGTGATGCATAATGATAAAGCTTCTTGTGGTGAACATGAAAAGGGCACAAAGAAAAAGTGTTGTGACGAAAAGAAATAAATCAAATTATAAAGAGCTCCAAATTGGGGCTCTTATTTTTTTAAGAAATTTTTATCATACAGAAAATAAAAATTCAATTATTTTAGCAAAATATTAATCAAACACATGAAAAAAATATCATTCGTATTAGCCCTTGCTTTTATCATCATCACAAACTCTTTTAAACCGGCAGATGAAATTAAATGGGTTGGGTTTAATGACGGTTATACATTAGCAAAAAAGAACAAGAAGATCATGTTAATAGATGTGTATACCGACTGGTGTGGCTGGTGCAAGCGTATGGACAGAGACACTTATGCTAAATCTGAAATCGCTGCATTGGTAAATAAAGATTTTGTTGCCATCAAATTTAATCCTGAAGCTGCAGGTACCTATACTTTTGAAGGCAAAACATATTCAGGTCAAGAGCTTGCAGGTGTGATAGGTGATAATCAAATAAACGGCTACCCCACCACTGTTTTTATTCAACCTAAAACCATCAAAAAGAAATTAGTTGTTGGGTATAAAAATGTGGAACAAATGCAAGGAGAGTTAAGTGCTGCAGTTTCTGAATTGAACGCTAAGAAAAAATAATTTCTGTCAACTTTTTTTCTTCGAAAATCTGCTTGAACTTTAAGGTCATTTTTAAAGACTTACATTCATGGAAACATTCATAAAATGTCAAATCCTGAAAGGATGAAATTATTGTAATAAGAAGATATAAGATTATTGAAAAACCCGAAGGGTTGACATTATTTTTTATTTCACCCTTTCAGGGTTTTGTTTGATTCTTGCGTATAAAATATTCTATAATAATTTCACACCTTCGGTATTATCGTTTTGAAATAAAATTTAAACCCTATTCTGCGTGAACTTTTTTTTCTCGCTGAGTCTCGCAGATAAAAAACGCTGAGTCTCGCCAAGAATTTAATCTTCGAAAATCTGCTTGAACTTTAAGGTCATTTTTAAAGACTTACATTCATGGAAACATTCATAAAATGTCAAATCCTGAAAGGATGAAATTATTGTAATAAGAAGATATAAGATTATTGAAAAACCCGAAGGGTTGACATTGTTTTTTATTTCACCCTTTCAGGGTTTTGTTTGATTTTTGCGTATAAAATATTCTATAATAATTTCACACCTTCGGTGTTATCGTTTTGAAATAAAATTTAAACCTTATTCTGCGTGAACTTTTTTTTTCGCTGATTAACGCAGATTAAAACGCAGAGTCCCGCTAATATTTTTCTCTGCGAAAATCCGCGAACCATCAGCGGAAATCCGCGTGAACTTTATTTTCTCGCAAAGTTTTGCAGTGTAGTAATTCTCTAATTTATCTCAACCGCATTCAACAACCGTGTTTGCATGCCTTGGTAGCGCGAAACTTTCTTTACCATTTCATAATATTTATAATCGGCACCCAATTGTTTTTGCGTAAAATACACACTCGCTTCATCGGTTAATGTCTTTAAAATATTATCAAATGGATCTTTTTGTTCAGGATAATTCACCAATTTATAATCACTCAGATTTGCTTTCTTGATGGCAATTTCCAGCGCTTTATCCAATCCTCCAAGTTCATCAACCAAACCAATTTTTATGGCATCGGTTCCAGTCCATACTCTTCCTTGTGCAATGCTATCCACTTTTTCTTTGCTCATTTTCCTTCCGCTTGCAACCTTGTTTACAAAGTCATTGTAAATTCTATCTACACCGCGTTGTAGTATCGTCATTTCATCAGCAGTCATTGCTCTATCCGGACTTCCGATATCAGAATACAAACCTGATTTTACGGTTTGGAATTTAACACCAAGTTTATCATTCAATAATTTTTGCGCATTAAATAATACAGCGAACACACCAATTGAACCTGTGATAGAATTAGGCTCGGCAACAATCACATCAGCGGGAGCTGCAAGATAATAACCACCCGAGGCAGCAACAGAACCGAATGAAGCGATTACAGGTTTTGATTTTTTTGCGAGAACAATTTCTCTCCAGATAACATCCGATGCAAGTGCACTTCCTCCTGGAGAATTCACACGTAATACAATAGCTTTAATTGATGAATCTTTTCTTGCTTTACTGATACTCTCAGCAAAAGTTTCCGATCCAACAGACTCATTATCTCCTTCACCACTTACAATATCTCCGTCAACATAAATTACGGCAATTCTATTTTTAGAGGTAATGTTCGATTTATCTTTTGCATGTTTAGAATAAGATGAAACTGCAACAAAATTGAGTTTATCTTTTTCACCTGTTGACGAAAGTTTTTTGATCTCTGCCATCACTTCATCTTCATACATCAATCCATCAATTATGCCTAATCTCTTAGCATCTTCAGGACATTGAATCAATAATTTATTGGCAATTTCTGTAACTTGTTCAACAGTTTTCTTTCTCGACTCGGCAACTTTTGTAATGAAATGATTATAAATTCCTCCGGCATAAACTTCTATCTGATGGCGATTCTCTTCACTCATTTTAT
>Ga0194047_10000447_pt1 | contig 28013 bp, 18 predicted proteins | sample JunL225m_MetaG_2_FD_160070 | JGI IMG/M metagenome (GOLD analysis project Ga0194047, IMG submission 160070) | Anoxic zone freshwater microbial communities from boreal shield lake in IISD Experimental Lakes Area, Ontario, Canada - Jun2016-L221-5m | ecosystem: Environmental > Aquatic > Freshwater... | reverse complement strand
AGAGCGCACTTCACATAACTCCTTCGCCATTACATGGCGCTGACTTTAAGACCTACGACGACCACCGCCTTGCAACAGCAGGAGCCGTGCTTGGCCTTGTAACACCGGGCGTGAGAATCGAAAATATTGCAACAACTGCCAAGACTCTGCCTGGCTTTGATGCTTTGTGGACTTCCTTGGTTGGAAAATAAGTTTGTGATGATGGCGCGCCAATTTGATGAATCAGATGTAAAAGTTCGCCCACCCAGAAGTACACGCCCACGAAGTAAAGATCGTCCACTCCACGCCGATGCAGTAAGCGCTTTAGTAACAACGGTTGATCGAGGACGAACTACTTGCATAACTGATGCAGGAGTCATTATCACCGCCATGAGAGCGCGTGAGTTGGGACCGAAAGCTGTAGTTGTCGGCGACATTGTTTCGATTGTTGGAGACGCGTCAGGCGCGATTGGAACTCTTGCGAGAATAGTTTCAGTTCGTGAACGAAAGAATTCATTAACTCGAACCGTTGATGACGATGCAAAAGTCGAGCGAGTAATTGTTGCCAACATTGATCAACTTGTGATTGTGGTTGCATCTAGTAACCCCGAGCCACGTCGTGGACTTATAGATCGATTCTTAGTGAGCGCTTTCAATGAAGCAATTTCACCCATCATTTTGGTGACAAAAACAGACTTGAGTGAGCCCCCTGCATTTTTAGACGAATATAGAAACTTAGATATTCAAGTGATGACTACACAAAAAGGAGAGTCGCTAAACGCACTGCACTCTCTCCTTGCAGGGAAAATCTCAGTACTTGTTGGGCATTCAGGAGTTGGCAAATCAACGTTGATTAATGCACTACTTCCCCATGCACAAAGAGTTATTGGAGAAGTTAACGAAGTAACTGGGCGAGGTCGTCACACCTCCTCAAGTGCTATCGCGTTGCCGCTTTCGCCAGAACTTAAAATGAGCGATGGATGGGTAATCGATACACCCGGAATTCGTGCGTTTGGACTTGCGCACATTGACCCTAATCGCATCATCGCCTCTTTCAGCGATCTCAAAGATGTAATTACCCAATGCATGCCCAACTGTTCACATAACGAAGCTTCTTGTGCGCTGGAGCAATGGGCAGCGCCAGATGGTGTTCCACATCTCAAGCGACAAGCTCGAATCCAAAGTCTTCGCAGTTTGCTCGATATCAAGCTGGACTAGGCTTAGAAACGTATGGAAGCCAACATGTATTCAGATGATCTGGCATTAGCACTTTCTTTGGCCGATGCTGCAGATGCCATTACAACTGCCCGATACTTGGCACAAGATTTAGTTATTACAACAAAACCTGACAATACGCCCGTCACTGATGCTGACCGCGAAACTGAAACTGCCATCCGGAAAATCTTAAGTGAAAAAAGGCCGACCGATGGATTAGTGGGCGAAGAATTTGGTGACGATGCTCAAGGTAAAAATCGATACTGGGTTGTAGATCCCATCGATGGCACTAAGAATTTCATGAGAGGCGTTCCAACTTGGGCAACTCTGATTGCACTAGTTGAAGATGGAGAAGTTGTTGTTGGGGTTGCAAGCGCACCTGCACTTTCTAGGCGTTGGTATGCAAGCAAAAATTCTGGATCGTTTGTAAAGTTTTCAAATGGCGCCCCAAGAAAGATTCAAGTATCAAAAGTTTCAGATATTAAGGATGCATCTATTGCGTATTCAGATTTCATTGGCTGGAATGAAAAGCGCTCTGCATTCACATCACTTGTAGATTCATGTTGGCGCTCACGCGGTTTAGGTGATTTTTGGTCACACGTACTCGTTGCCGAAGGCGCGGTCGACATTGCAGCAGAACCAAAACTTGCACTCTGGGACATGGCTGCGCTCGACGTTATTGTTCGAGAAGCTGGCGGACAGTTTGGATCCATCAACGGAGATTTGGGGCCACATCATCAAAGTGGGCTCTCAACAAACGGATTGCTTCACCAAAAGGTGGTGAATCATTTACATGGCAAATAACTCCAGCGCACTAGAACCAATCACATTAAGCATCGAAGGAATGACATGCTCTTCATGCGTTGCATCTATCGAACGAGCGTTGAATTCAATTTCTGGCGTATCTGCGACCGTAAATTTTGCTACTGAAACTGCACATGCAATGGTGCCGGCAGAGATGAAAAGTAAAGCGTTAATCGCAGCCATAAAGTCAGCGGGATATACGGCTCACGAGATTTCTAGCGCAGGTCAAGTCGCACTTCATAGTAAGAAATCCGCTTGGGCTCTCTTCTTATCCTTAATTTTTACAGCACCTGTTTTAGCAATTTCCATGAATATGAAATGGCACCATTCAATCGATACGTGGATTTTAGGCCAACTAGATAATTTAAATATCGCACATCCTTTGTATTCTGCTAGTTCATGGCTAGTAATAGGACTCAGCGCACCAGTTGTACTCATTATTGCCCTACCAATTCATCGAGCTGCTATCCGAAATATCGCACATCCCACGATGGATACTCTTATAACTTTGGGTTCACTAACTGCCTTTGGTTGGTCGATTTATGCAAATGCAACGGGTACGGGAGATGTTTACGCTGAGGTTTCTGCAACTGTTGTAACTTTTGTTATAGCTGGCCGATTCTTAGAATCTCGCGCAAAGCGACGCGCTACTAGCGCCCTCTCTACTTTATTAGCGCTTGGTACAAAAGAAGTCTCGGTGCTTCGAAATGGTGAAACGGTATTGATTCCTATTGATCATTTAGAAGTCGGAGACGAATTCATTGCAAAACCTGGCGAGCGAATCGCAACGGACGGAATTGTGATTTCGGGAGAAAGTGCTGTTGATAACTCCATGCTCACGGGTGAATCCATGCCGATTGACGTAACAATCGGCTCTCTAGTTATTGGTTCATCACTCAACAGAAATGGTCGACTTGTCATCCGTGCAACTCGCATTGGATCCGACACCGAATTAGCACGAATCACCTCGATGGTTATTAGTGCGCAAGGAACTAAAGCTCCCGTTCAAAGATTAGCTGATCGCATTGCTGCAATATTCGTTCCTATTGTCACACTTTTGGCAATCGGAACTTTCTTCGCCTGGAAATATACAGATCATTCGCTAACACTTTCAATTTCATCTGCAATCGCAGTACTAGTTATCGCTTGCCCTTGCGCACTCGGTCTGGCCACTCCGGTCGCTCTTTTAGTTGCATCTGGACGTGGCGCACAGCGCGGGATAGTAATTCGCCAACCACGAGTTCTAGAACTTGCTCGAAAAGTAGACACAATTATTCTTGATAAAACTGGCACTCTCACAGATGGAACAATGTCCCTTCAAAAGGCCACAGTTGTGCTCGATGCGGGCGCTGCGCTCGGAGAAAAATATGTAGACATCTTGCGCGAGGCAACAATTTTCTCTTCAGCCCTTTCAATTGAGTCCCAAACTGATCACCCGGTAGCGTCTGCAATTGCAGGATTTATCAGTGATCAAGGTATTAAAGCAACAACGGTTACGGAATTTTCTGTCACACCTGGTTCTGGCGCTGCAGGCAGGGTGAATTTAGGCATCATCTCGCCAGTCGTTCTCGTAGGTTCGCCATTAGCAGTTGCTCATAGCAGCACGCCTTTTCATCCACATATATCAGCTGCTATTTCGTCTGCACAAAATAATGGTCACAGTGTCGCAGTGCTCGCGTGGGATGGTGTAGCACTTGCAGTCTTTGCGGTTGGAGATCGTATTAAAGAAGATGCGGAGCAAACAATCCGTGAGTTCAAAGAAAACGGAATCGATCCTTGGCTAGTTTCTGGCGATAGCGTGGAAGTTTGTTTAGCGGTTGCACAGCATGTTGGCATTGCAGTGGATCACGTTGTTGCAGGAGCCCTTCCTCAAAATAAAGTTGACCACGTCAAATTGCTTCAAGGCCAAGGCCATAAAGTTCTCATGGTGGGCGATGGAATCAATGATGCAGCGGGGTTAGCTACTGCGGATTTAAGTATTGCCATGGGCACCGGTACAGATACTGCAATTGCGACTGCAGATATAACGCTTATGAAACCCAATCTTCACGGAGTAATCGACGCGCTATCTCTTTCCACAAAAACACTCCGAGTGATCCGTGGAAATCTCACATGGGCATTTGCTTACAATGTTGTTGGGATTCCTATTGCAGCGCTGGGCTTGATGAGCCCTATGTATGCAGCTGGCGCAATGGCGCTTTCCAGCCTTTTTGTGGTCACGAATTCGCTTCGAATTAAATAGCGAATCGCTTTTAGTACGTAGTAGCGGGGGCAGGATTTGAACCTACGACCTCTGGGTTATGAGCCCAGCGAGCTACCGAGCTGCTCCACCCCGCGTCGGTAAGCGCAATAGTAGGTGGCAATCATTGAACTACCAAATCGTAAGAACTTACTTACGTGCTTGGGCTGCAATCGCTGCGGTAATAGCTGACTTCAAACGATCTTGTGCACGACCATATGCAGTGAAGTCACCTTTAGCGAGTGCGTTTTGTCCATCAATGAGTGCTTGTTTTGCACTTTGAAGTGCAGATGCCAAGTCAGCAGATTTAGTTCCAGTTGTCGCAGTGGATGCAGAAGTTCCACCCGCAGCAGTTGTTCCGGAATTTCCTCCGAAGACTTGATCTAATGCGCCCTTGAGATTGTCGTCATAACCAATTTGGTCACCGAATGAAACAAGTACTTTTTGGAGTAACGGATACGAGGCAGCATTTGCTGTTGCTCGCACATAAACCGGCTGTACATAAAGTAAGCCGCCGCCAACTGGCAGAGTTAATAAGTTTCCTAGCACTACATCAGATCCACCTTGACGTAGTAACGAAAGTGAATTTGCTACCTCAGGCTTGGCTTCAAAGTTCGAAGCAACTTGAGAAGGTCCGGCAATGTTTGTGCTTCGCGGTAATTGCAAAACAGTGATTTTTCCGTAGTCAGGACCTGGATCAGAATTCACAACTGCGAATGCAGATAAGTTTTCTCGTCCACCTCGTGGAACAAATGGAGTTGTTAATGAAAATGAGGACTTAGTTGCTCCTGGCATTTGTAGTGACAAGTAATACGGTGGTTGTGCCGCTGCATTCGCACCAAAAGTAGATGGGTCGCGAGGTACGCGCCAGAAATCTTGACCGCCATAGAAAGCGCTTGCCGTTTGCACATGGTAAGCGCTCAATATTTCCCGTTGAACGCGGAAAAGGTCTTCTGGGTAACGAATGTGATCAAGCAATGAAGGGGATATATCTTTTCTAGGTTTGATCGTATTTGGAAACGCTTTTGACCATGTAGCAAGGACTGGATCTTTTGTATCCCATTGATACAAGGTAACTGAGCCATCATATGCATCAACAGTGGCTTTTACGGAGTTACGAATGTAATTGATAGAAGCATTGGATTGAGCAGTGATTGATGCTGAGTTATTGGTTAAGGCATCAGATGTTGCACTTGAAAGTGTTGTCTTCTTTGAATATGGATAGCCAGCACTAGTTGTATAGCCATCGATAATCCAGGTAATTCTTCCATCAACAAGTGCTGGGTATGGATCTCCATCAAGAGTTAACCAAGGAGCTACTTTAGCAACGCGGTCGCGGGGATTTCTTTCAAACAAGATCTTTGAATTAGCATTAATTAAACTTGAAAGAACAATACGTTGCTCTTGATATTTAATTGCAAAGACGAGGCGATTAAAGAGGGATCCCATCGGAACTCCGCCTTTGCCAGTGTATGTAACGTTCTTTTGTCCGTTGGCAGAAGCATCATCTGGATAATCAAATTCAACTGGAGCGTTTGCTGTTTTTCCGCCAATAATTGAATAGTCGGGGACGTTCTCTCCAAAATAAACACGGGGCTCAAAAGTTCCAAGACCCTTAGTCGGAGGCAAATCTCCGACAATGAATGAAGGTTTTCCGTCAGCATCTCGTGCATTACCTAGTGCTGCAACAAATCCAAATCCGTGGGTGTAAACCAAGTGATCGTTAATCCAGTTACGACTTGGGTTTCCAGCAATATTAAGTTCGCGGACAGCTACAACAGCATCTCTCTCAACACCGTTCACTTTATAACGATCAATATCCAAAGATGCTGGGAAAGTGTAATAAGGCTTTATTTGTTGAAGTTGGCGGAAAGTTGCAGAAATAACGTTTGGATCCATCAAGCGGATATTGGAAATTGTGGGTGCATCTTTAGAAAGCTGACCTGCAGAGGTTGAAATCGTTGCTTGATAGTCAGTGACTTTCACGCCAGTTAAACCATAAGCGGCTCTCGTCGCATCAATATTTTTCTGAATAAATGGGGCTTCCTTTGAAGACTCACTTGGCTTTACTTGAAATTGCTGAATTGCTCCAGGGTAAATGCCAGCAATCAAGACCGATGAAACCACAAGCAGTGCAATTCCAGCAGAAGGCAATACCCAGGAGCGACGAACAATGTTTGCAAAGAATAGGAGTGAACAAATAACTGCAATTCCAGCAAGTATGGCTTTTGCTGGCAGCAACGCATTGACATCCGTGTACGTAAGTCCAGTAATGAGTTTTCCTTCATTTAAAGCTAAGTGATATCGATCAAACCAATATGCCGCAGCCTTAAGAAGAACGATAATTCCCAGTAATACTGAAAGTTGTACACGTGCAGCAACCGTTGTGCGGTCTTCGCGAACTTGCAAGCGAATTCCACCGTAAAGGTAATGAACGATTATCGAGGCAATCAGGGAAATTATTACTGTTGAGATTGCCCACTCAAGAAGTGATTGATAAAAAGGCAACTTAAATGCAAAGAATGAGATATCCAATCCGAATTGCGGATCCTTCACGCCGAAAGGCGTGGAATTTCTGAACATCAACCATGAACTCCATAGTTGTGAACCTGCAGAGCCAGAAAAATAGAAGAGAACTAATGCAAGTCCGGCAAATACAAATTTACGTACTGGTTCTACTTGTGCGCGATATCTTTCTAAGTTATCCGCTTCAATATTCATCGGCGCATAAAGAGGGCGACGTCTGAAGGCAATATTGACGTTAAGCAAAATGAGCAGGGAAGTTACAAGGCCAAAGCTGACAAAAAGCAAAGCCTTTGTTGAAAGTACTGTCTTCCAAACGGTTGTGAAATCTACTGAGTTAAACCACAACCAATCTGCATAAAATCCGCTGAGTGACACAAGGCCCACGAGAGCAATGGCAACTATTACTGCGGTGATAAGAAATGGGCTACGAGGATTTGGTAACTTTGGCTGGCGGTTAAAACTCATGGGGTAAGGCTACCGAATGGCGTGCCAAGCGCAATGTGGGTAGGGAGCAATACCAGTTTGCAGAACCGATACAGCCTGTTTGAGCGTTGAAACTCCAAAGATTTTCAATTCCTTTGGGGTGTTAAATATCTCATCACAATTATCTAGTGGGGCTAAGAAAATACTGGCCCCCGATCTTTGTGCAGCAGTTATTTTCTCGTTAATGCCACCGATTGAACCAACGTTCCCGTGTCCATCAATTGTGCCAGTACCTGCAACAACGCGACCTTTAAGTAAATCTTCTCGCGTGAGTTTTTCAATCACGCCAAGTGCGAATATCAATCCGCCACTGGGTCCACCGGTATCTTTGAGTGCAATTGAAACTTTTGGTCCTTGCGAAGCTTTAATTCCTAAATAGTCAAATGCAGATGCGGTCGCCGAAGCTTGCGAGACTTTCATATCAGTTGCGCTTTGGGCATTAAGAGTGGATGCATTTAACTTTGGTGGGTAAATAATCTCTCTCGGAAGGACAATCGAATCTCTTTCGATCCACGAAGAAATTACATCTCCAGAAAAAACAGGCGCTCCGGGGCTGCTCACCAATACAGACATCACGAGTAATTTTCCTGTGCTTGGAAAAACTTCCGCACCCTTGATGTTGATGACCTTTTTTAGAACATCAGTTCCTTCGCCAGGCTTAATTACTGCATAAGGCAATGGGGCGAAAAACGCTGCAACCAGGAAGAAGCCAACTAACGCTAGGGCAGATTTGGGAAGTGCAGAAAAGCGCATAAAAAATATCAAGCGCCCTAAGCGCTTGGTTCTGTTCTCTCTTTTTCACTAGCAGCTTTTGCATCTAACTCAGCGCGATCTCTGAAGGTACTTTGGAATCGTTGAAATTGCCCCATAGAACGCATGGTTTCATTTTCAAATTTTGCTTGAAATTTCGTTACCCAAACTACGTATCCCAATGCGCCGATAATGGCGATGATAGGTACTACCCACCAAATTAATGCGGCGAATGCGTTGGACATACCCCCAGACTAGCCCCTCGGGAAGAAAGTCATCATCTGAATTGTTATAGAGGCAAGAGGTAAGGTTCGTGTCGAGGGGGTATCGAAATGACGCCATTTGGGTTTTCTCCATTTAGCGGGTCAGAAGATCCCGAAGAGATGAAGAAAAATATTGAAGCCGCCTTTGCCCAGTTGGGAATTACCCCTGCAGGTTTCTTAAACCAATTCAGCAATGGCGCTACAGAGTTAACACTTCCTGAAAATGTTGCCCGCGAAATTGCAAAGAAATTTGTCACCGCTCATGGTTTTCATCCGATTGGCGCAAGCGATTTACGTGAAATTCGGGAAGCCATGGAAATTGCAGATACATGGCTTAATGAAGCAACAGAATTTCCAACAAATTTTACCCAAAATGCAGATGGCAAAAATATCTATACCCGGGCAGATTGGATTGATGCCACCATCGCTGGCTGGCAACTCACGGTTGAACCGCTTGCAGCCGGACTTGCGAAAGCAATGAGCACGGTTGTCGATGAGCAAGAACTTCCTGAAGGCGCTCCACCCATTGCAGCGATTGCCGGGATGTTGCGAACATTCATCGGAACTCTCTTAGCCACGCAATTAGGACAAAGCATTGGGGCGCTAGCTGTTGGAGTTACTGGCTTACATGATGTTGGTTTGCCTTTGGTGCAACCTTCTCGCCCTGGACTATTGCCCCAAAACATTGACGAATGGGGATCCGATATCGGCGTTGACCTATCGCAAGTGCGTATATTTCACGCACTTCGTGAAGGCGCTGTAGCTCGCCTTTTTGATAGCAACCCTTGGTTGATTGATTATTTGCGTGGAGCAATCGGTGAATATGGAAACGGCGTGCGAATTGATGTTCAACAAATTCAAAGCCAGGCACAAGAAGCATTTGAATCTGGTGCAATTGATCCTAATAATCCTGAAAGTTTTACCATTGCGCTGAATCAAGGACTCTTCACCCCAGATGAAAGTGTCGAACAGAAAAGCGCACTTGCAAAATTAGAAACTGCCCTTGCGTTGATTGATGGTTGGGCAGACGATGTTGTAACTCTCGCTTCAAATGATCGCTTGCCTGCACTTAATTCACTTCGCGAAACATTACGGCGTAGGCGTGCAACCTCTTCTCCTACTCAACAACTCTTTGCTTCATTATTTGGATTAGAAGTTTCACCACGTATGGCTCGTGAAGCAAGCACTTTTTGGTCAGAGCTACGAACGATGAGAGACATCCATACACGCGATCATGTTTGGAGTGGAATTCTTCCAACTCAAGAAGAACTCACAGATCCGGCAAGCTACTTACGAAGTATTGAAGTTCCAGATGACCTCTCAACGCTGGACCAATAGACCTCTCCTTCCCCGATAGTGGGTTCAAGGTCGGCGCCAATGTCCGGGCAAAAAAAAGCGAAGCCCTCGGGCGCACGATTCTTTATCTGCCTTCCCCTTGCAGATACAGAACGGTTATCCGAGGACTTCGTAACCGAAACTTAGGTGATGATTCGCTGAGAATCAACTAAATGTCGCACTATCCGAGCAACTATTTACGCTATTTTTATTGCGTGGAAGAATTAGATGATCTCCGTCATGCATCAAAGGGTGAAGTAAGAGTTGAGAGAACTCTTGATGAAAGCGGAGTAGGGCTTGCCCAACAATTACCTGGATTAGAGAACGATGACATCATTGTTATTCGCTCCAAGAGAAGAAAAAGAAATATCGCCGCATACCGACAAGGTGGCCGCATCGTTGTTTCTATTCCGGCGCGATTAAGCAAAGCCGATGAACGAGAAATCGTCCCTGAAATGGTTGCCAAGATTCGCGCGCAGGAAAGCGCCAGAACTTTCGATGAATCTTTGCTGGCATCACGCGTGGATGCCCTCCTCAATGAGTTTGCCCCTGAAATTACCGAGCGACCTACGAGCGTGCTCTGGCGAGCGCATATGAACCAGCGATGGGGCTCGTGCACCAGCGTGGATGGCTCCATTCGCATTACTGAGCGTTTGGCCACCGCACCGGCCTATGTTCTGGACTTTGTCCTCTTCCACGAGGCCATCCACTTGCGATATGGCGATCACGGCGAGGAATTTGCTTCGTACGTAGACCGATATCCCCAGCACGAAAAGGCTCAAGCCTATTTAGATGGCTATGAGGCGGCTGAAGATGCCCTTATCCCGGCCGAAGAACTCCTGAGCCCACGACCACGCTGAGACACGCTCAAAAACTTTTGCACTTACGCTCGCAATAGCGCCATTTTGAGCGTGACCAGGGGTATCGTGGAGGTTGCACGCTTGCGCATGTGAGGAAACCCTCCCTAGAAGCGCTGGCGTCGATTGGAGGAGAAAATGGCGGAGACATACAAGGGTGACGCTTACTGCGTTAAATGCAAAGCGAAGCGTGATTTCGAGGGAACCGTAAAGGTCTCAGAATCTGGTCGTCGCATGGCGCAGGGCATCTGCTCGGTCTGTAACACCAAGCTCAATCGTATTCTTGGTAAGGCCCAGTAAACCCGAACTAAGAATTACAACTGACGTCCTCTTCTAGAGGGCGTCAGTTTTTCTTTGCCCTTTAACTCAAGAGTGAGCGACTGTAAAAGGAGTGATCTGTCAGGAACCGGTTACGCACCGTTGAGAAAATTCCGGATTCATAAGGCATGTGTGTGGTGAAGAAATCGGGATGATTCCTAGAGGCAATTCTTCGCTCATGACAAAAACTATCCAAGCGCCAGAAGCACAATCACCTTCGCAATCCGACACTTGCCGCCCACGACTCAAGGTCGGAGTTCGTGTTTTAACAAAGGCTCACTCTCTTTATGTAGGAAATGCGGATTTCGGAATTGAATTAGAAAGTAGTCATGCCCGAGAAATAGTCAACCATCTCAAAGGCACGCTGACAGTAATTGAGATAAGTGCGACTTTGGGACTATCTGCTGACCACATACAAGAAATAGTGACCCAACTCGATACTGCGCATCTCATTGATACGCATCTGAGCAAATTAGAAATTCTTTCCAGGTTCCATTCACAATCTAAAAGTGAAATTGCACAGCAAAATAATTTAACCTTTGATGGCGCACATCAACAGATACAAAGTAAATTAACTCCCGAACTCACTTTTACTACGTGGCTCAGAGATGTGAGAGATGGCGGAGTTTCACATATTGGATCACGGCGGGATATCAACTTAGAGATCTTCGGAGATAACCGCATCGCCACATTGCTATTTGGCATCATGCTTGCCAGTGGGGTCTCCCACACAACGTTGCACTCAAGCCGCCACATGATTGAGACACAAGACTTATGCGCCGGGTTCTTTCGGGCTAGTGACATTGGATTATCACTAGATGCGCGTGCAGATGAACTTTCTCGCGAGCTCTCACTTTTCCCCTTGCCTCAGAAATTAAAGAAAAGTGAAGAAATATTGCCAACTCGAGAAATCCGAGTTGTCCTAGGAAAAATTCCAGCCGATCAATTGCAAGAATGGATGAGCAAAGGGATTACGCATTTAATTATTGAAGATCCAGATGGTGCTTCGATAAATATTGGCCCCCTAGTAATCCCTGGGAGCGGGCCATGTTTGCGATGTGTGCGCATAGCCCGTGAGGAAAATGATGTGATGTGGAGAGAAATTGAATGGCAACGTGCTTTTGCCCAAACCCTCGAAACTCCTGTCGCTGTCGCACATAGTGTTGCCGGAACCGTAGCTCTTGAACTTCTCCGCTTTATAGATACCGGAGCTTGCGATCTGATTAATTCCATGACCCACATCAATTTTCACTCTCCTTGTAATACAGAACACACGGAATATTCACAGCACCCTGCGTGCGGGTGCAATTGGTAGCTCATTTCGATGAGCGTTTTTTGCAACATTGCTTCAGAATTGGCTAATGCCAACCGAGCAACCAACTGCAGAAAATGAAATTCCACGGGGTAGTACTGCCCGCACTGCAAAAATGGTTTCTATTCCATTGGGATTGGCAGGACGAAGTGCACTCGGATTTGGGCGCCAACTTGTTGGGCAATCAGGCAGTTTAGTTTTTGCCGAAATTCAAGAGAAAACTGCAGAACAAGTTTTCAAAGTACTTGGAGAATTAAAAGGCGGGGCTATGAAATTTGGCCAAGCGCTTTCAGTATTTGAAGCAGCGCTGCCTGAAGAAATTGCAAAGCCGTATCGCGAAACACTCGTGAAGTTACAAGAGTCTGCTCCGCCATTACCCGTTCGAGTAGTGCATAAAGTTCTTGCAAAAGAATTAGGTGAAGACTGGCGCGATCATTTCGCTCACTTTGATGACACCCCGACTGCCTCTGCTTCTATCGGACAAGTGCATCGCGGAACGTGGAAAGATGGCAGAGCTGTCGCAGTAAAAATTCAATACCCCGGCGCATCCGAAGCATTGATTTCTGATCTCAATCAGATCCAACGCTTTGCCAAAATATTCGCACTCTTTATGCCTGGCTTGGATATGAAGCCACTACTTGAAGAATTGCGCGCACGAATCATTGAAGAAGTTGATTACCGATATGAAGCACAAGCGCAAGAAACCTATTCACGGGTATATGACAATGATCCAGATATTGCTATTCCAAAAGTCGTCATGTTCTCAGATCGCGTTTTGGTCAGTGAGTGGATGGATGGAACTCCGCTTTCGAAAATTATTGCCAGCGGAACGCAAGAGCAAAGAAATAACGCTGGAATGAAGTTAGCAAGGTTTCACTTCACATCGCCAGAACGTGCCGGGCTACTGCATGCAGATCCGCATCCTGGAAATTTCCGTCTACTCGATGATGGCCGCTTAGGAGTTCTTGATTTTGGCGCTTGCAATCGTTTACCTGATGGTTTCCCTGAGCCGATGAAGAACCTACTCAAGCACGCACTCGATGACGATGCCATTGGTTTATATGAGGGTTTCAAAAAAGATGGTTTCATTTTGGGCGAAGTAGACGTGGACCCACAATTAGTTCTTGAATATCTTGTGCCGCTTGTTGAACCATTGCGTACGGAGACTTTTAAATACTCACGAGAATGGTTACGTGATCAAAGTGCTCGTGTTGGAGATCCACGAAACCCCACTGCCAAAATTGGCTTCCAACTGAACTTGCCTGCTGAATATGTTTTGATTCATCGCGTTACATTGGGAACAACTGGAATTTTTTGCCAATTAGAAGCAGAGGGAAATTTCCGAGATGAAGCACTTTCGTGGTTCCCGGAAATCTCCCCCGCTCTTTAAGCTGCGTCGCTTTCTTCTTCGCCTTCAACTGCCACCACACTAATTTCTAGTGCAGGAAGTACTTCTTCGATCTCGCTGATTACTGCAGCTGGTGCCAAACGTGGACGTCCCACGGTGCGCTTGCGTGCAATAACTACGCCATCCTCGAAGAGTTCCCCGCCCCAAACACCACATGGTTCTTGGCGCGAGAGTGCAGCATCCAAACATTGTTGACGGACTGGACATGCACCACATAGTGACTTGGCTACATCAATTTCATTGGATTTCTCCGAAAAGAAGAGCTCAGGATCAGCGGTGTGGCATGGCAAATTAAAAGCAATGTCGGAACCGTAAGCGCCAGTGACATCGCCTAATCCAGTCTTGCTTCCATCCTCGGCCCAGCCAGGAATTAATAGTTCGCTGAAGAGAACGCTCATAGTTCTCACCTTCCTTCTACTGGTTTCCCAGTTTTGTTTTAACTCTTTGTATTCGGAGAAAAGAAAAAGGGCCCGAATCCTTGTGGATTCGTGGCCCTTGGGGTCCTTTTCGGTGTTAACCGATGGGGCTCCAACAGGCCATCTCGCTAAATGCGGGATACCAAGCAGTGCGCTTTGAGGCACGGTTGGCTGTGGCTTTATATGAATGTGAATGAAAAGTTGCAGCAGGAAGTGAAGAGGCTGAAGTATGCGTAAACAACTGCATTTTCATCACTACCTTTCTCATTCGCTTATGCACCATCGTGTGATTGTGCAGTGGTTAAGGGTAAAGCACGAGATGTCGTTTTTGCAAATCAATAAAGCTAACTGACCAGTAACCCTGCCTCACGCAGGAAACGACTTGGATTTTGCCTATAGCTCAAGGCTAAATGACGCTTAGCGCGAGTAATACCCACATAGAACAATCTGCGCTCCTCATCTGCAACTGCATCATGTGTTGGAAGAGTTCCTTCATTTACACCAACTAAAAACACTTGTTCCCATTCAAGGCCCTTTGCAGCATGCAAAGTTGCAAGCGTCGTAACAGGCATTACTGGCGGATTGTTCTGTTCTGCACGATCTTCTACTTCTCGTAAATATGTTCTTAAAGTTTTAGGTGAAAACGAAGAGTCCGCATCGAGTTCGCGAGCTAAGTGCAATAAGGCAGTAACACCATCGGTCACTGCGCTGGTGATGAATGGTTGTGAAAGCGCGCGTAGTTCATCTAACCAATACATTCCTTCAGCAGGAATGACAGATGCTTGACGTACTCCCTTGAGAAAGTCTCGAACATCGCTCCTGTCAAAGAATCGTTCATTATCTCGTAGTTGATATGCAATCCCTTGAGCTATGCACCCTTTGGCTAAAGCGTTTAATTGCGAATTTGTTCTGGCAAGTACTGCAATATCAGAGGCTGGAACGCCTTGCGAGGTTAATTTCTTGATCTCAGAAATTACACCAGCAACTTCACTTGCTTCGTCTTTATATTCCGTAACGACTGGCCTTTCGCCATGGGCATTGAGAGCAACAATTTCTTGGCCCATCTCCCCACTTCGCAAAATGCTATTTGCGGTAAAGATAATTTCTGGTGTGGAGCGATAGCCAGTGGTGAGCCGGATTACTTGCGCTTCGGGAAAACGCTTGGTGAAATTGTTTAGAAAAACTGGCGAAGCTCCCGCGAATGAATAAATAGTTTGGGCGGGATCGCCAACTACACAAATCTCTTCTCTGTTTCCAAGCCAGGCATTTATTAATCGCTGCTGTAGAGGAGAAATATCCTGGTACTCATCAATGGTGAAATAGCGGTACTGGTCGTGAACTCTTTCGCGAACTTCGCGCTCTTGTTCCAACATTGCTGTCGTTAACAACAAAACATCTTCAAAATCAACTGTGTGCTCTTGTCTCATCAGTGTTTGATAGGCATCAAAAACTTGAGCAATCTGCCCAGAGTTAATGCGATTGCGCTCAGATCGCCCCTTTGCTTCTTCCATATAATCAGAGGGAGCAATCATCGAAACTTTCGCCCATTCGATTTCAGAAGCAACATCTCGCAGTAATTCCCTAGATGTACTCGCAATCGTGCCCGTTAACCCAGCTCTATCGATAGCTTCTGTAATAAATCCCGTTTTTGTAGTCAACAAATTTGGGGTTCTGCCACCAAATACTCCTGGCCAAAAGTAAAGAAGTTGTTTGAGGGCCGCTGAGTGGATAGTGCGCGCGGCAACAGTTGGGAATCCAAGTGCGCGCAACCGTGTTCGCATTTCACCGGCAGCTCGGGCCGTAAATGTTAAAGCCAATACTTTTTGAGGATTCATCACACCAATTGCAGATGCATACGCTATTCGGTGAGTAATCGCTCGGGTTTTTCCAGTTCCAGCACCTGCGATGACGCACACAGGACCACGGACAGCTAACGCTACTTCGCGTTGCTCACTGTCGAGGGCTGAAAGTATTTCTTCCGCTCTAATTTCATTGGGCTCGCTCACGGTCTCCAGCTTTCGCCAGACTCTATTTCTCCCCCAAACCAATACTCAACCATTCGGCGGGAAACGCTGATCCGTGGCGGCAAAATCAACGAAGCATTACGTATTGCTGTTTGAAATTCTTCACGTGAGAACCACTTAACATCAGATATTTCTTGTCCATCAGGTTTTGCATCCAAAGGTTCTGACGTAATTGCTTCAAATGCAATCATGATGGATGCTGGAAAAGGCCAAGGTTGGGACCCAAGATATTTGATTGTGTGTACCTTGACACCAGATTCTTCTGCAACTTCACGAACAACGCATTGTTCAAAAGATTCACCGGGCTCGAGAAATCCTGCGAAAGTTGAATATCTATTCTCAGGCCAAACAGGTTGATGTCCAAGAAGAATTCGGTCATCGACATCTTTAATAAGAACGATTACTGCTGGGTCCGTGCGCGGATAGTGTTCGCTTTCATCAACAGTGCAGATACGAACTGCTCCACCCAATCCGGCGCGAGTTGGCGCACCACATCTTGCACAATGAGGGTGTGAGCTATGCCAATTGGATAGAGCAATTGCGTGCACCGCTAACGCTGCTTCGCGATCCGTGAGGTCGGCAGCAACTTGGCGAAGAGAACGGAGTTGTTCTTCATCGTGAGAGGCCACATGAAAAGCGAAAAAGCTTTGGCCATTTTCTTGGTCAATTCCTAAGAAATAACGATCACCTGGCTCTGAGATTTGATCAGCAGAAAAATAAATGAGTTCCGAATCAGTGGCTGATAATTTTTCAGAGCAGACAATCACAATCTTTGCTGCGTTCCATAAGGAATCAAGCTTGGAGGGATCTGTACGAAGTTCACTTGCTCGGTCAATTGCATTTCGTGCAAGAACTAAGTTGCTGAGATAACCCGTGTTTGCCTCTGACGCGCTCATGGAGGGCGACACTACTAGCATGGGGCGGTGCGCATCACCTCGTGGAATTTCTTGCATGGAATGACCATTCCCCCCTCGTCTCTACCCCAACAACCGGGGGTTTTAGCCGATGCAATCGCCGAACTGGGCAGCGATGTCTTGGCACTCCAAGAAGTGGACTACTTACAAGACCGGTCTAATAAAGAAAATCAAGTCGCAAAAATCGCTTCACTCCTTGGCGCTAAATATTGGGCGTTTGCACCATCACTTGCTGGTGCAACCGAATCCTCGTGGAGCAAAAAAATAGCTGCAGATCAAAAGCTTATTACCAACTCATCAGTGACAGGTGCGGCTGGTTACGGAATCGGTTTGGTTTCTAAAATTCCGGTTACCTCTTGGCATCGTTTAGAACTTCGTGGTTCACCATTTGGACTTTTGCTCTTTCTACCAATTGAAGGAAAACTTAAAAGAACCTACATCGCTGATCATCCACGCTCTGCTATCGCCGCAGTTTTAGAAAATGGATGGCTCATTGTCAATACGCATCTTTCATTTATTCCGATTGTCAATTCTTTTCAATTAGCAAAAATTAAGCGGTGGATTAAACAACTCCCCGTAAAAGATAAATCTAAAATTATTCTTCTGGGAGATTTCAATATGTTGGGTGGATTGCCTGCGCGCACTCCATTCTGGAATTCACTAGCAAAAATGAAGACTTTCCCAAGTTGGTCACCAAAAACGCAACTTGATTACATTCTCTCGCAATCAGTTGCCAGCGAGGATGTAATTTATATTGAAGGTAAGCACTGCGGAATTAGTGATCACTTACCTTTGACTGTTGAAATTAATACTTCTCTAACAAAGCAATAAGTCCTGGCTCATCAAGAAGGTCAGCTGGACTATCTGTTATCCCGGTAGGGACATAATGAAATGCAGCTTTTACGGAATTCACATCTACGCCTTGCAATTTTGCCCACGCTAAGCGGTAAAGCGCTAATTGAATTGCGGAAGATTCACCTAGTTTTTTAGACCCTGTTTTCCAATCTACAACCTCAAAAATCTCGCCATCTTTATACACTGCGTCGATTCGACCTCGAACCAATACCCCTGCAATAACAGTTTCAAATGGGACTTCTACGGCAAATGGCTGACGTGTTGCCCAACTACTGGATAGCCACTTTTCCTTGAGGTTTTCCAAAGTTTGGTCGGGTTCTAGTTGATCTAATGAATCCAAGTCATCGTCATCAAAAAGCGTTGCTTGACCAAAATATTTTTCAACCCACAAGTGAAAGACTGTGCCTCGGCGTGAGTATTCATCTTGCGGTCTCGGCATAGGACGCCTAATTGCTAAAGCTAATTCTTGGGGATTTTCACGCAAAGCAACCAGCGTTGACACTGATAAGCGTGGTGGAAGAAATACATCAGCACGCACTTTCTTACCTGCTAACTCAGCAATGAGTGCACGTGCATCACGAACCCATGAGGCAATTTCTGGCTTGGGCTCTTCACCCAATGAATGAGCAACGCTTTGGCGAACAGTTTCAATATTGGCATCGAATACTTCTCGTCTATCCCCTAAAGGATCGCGAGGCCACACCCCAGTGAGTGGATTTTCAAGTCGAGGATTCTTTGCTTCTCCATCGGCAACTTTAAAATCTGAAAGCAACGTTCCACCTTGCGTCAGTGCAACTCGTGCAACATGATCGTAAAGCACACTTGGCTGTACATGTTTACTACCGTCTCGCCAATACGAAGTTGTGCAGAGAAGGTGGGTTCTGGCACGCGTTACTGCCACATACCCTAAGCGAATTTCTTCTATGAGTTTCTGATCGTCACACTCATCACTAAATTGATCGACAACTTTCTTTATTTCGGTATTTGAGGTGCATTGATCAAGGGATATTTTGGGAAGCTCGCTTGCATCTCCACGTAGCGCAAAGGGAATGTGTTTTCCATTGGTTAACCAATTGTCTTTTTCATTATTGCTGCCACCGGGGAATGTTCCAACTGCCATTCCAGGCACAGCAACGACATCCCACTCAGCGCCTTTTGCAGTGTGAATAGTAAGAATTTGGACAACGTCTGGCCTTACTTCAGGAGTGCCCGATTTCAGGCCTCCTTCTTCAGAAGTAGCTACATCGAGCCATGTGAGAAATTCAGAAATTGTTCCGCCGCTTCTCGAAAATTTTGCAGCTTCATCAAGGAATCGATCGAGATGTCGACGTCCATTTTGGACACCATCGCGAAGTGCTACTTCTACATCTAAGAATAAATAATTCTCAATTTCAGAAATGACATCAACAAGTGAGCCACCTGCACGCGAACGCAAGCGACGTAAATCTGATGCGAAATTTGTTAATCTAGAAAAGCCAACTGTTGAGAAAGTGCTCTTGTCTGCTCCGTTGATTTCGTCAAGGGCGTCAATAAGGCTTCCCATGAATTGATCGTCTGCCTCTTCTTGCATCGGATTGCCTGCAACAATTTTGGCTATCTTGCCTTGTGAGTTTTCGTGGGATTGGTCGGCTCGTGTTCGGCAATATCGGCCAAGGGCTGCAATATCGGCAGCTCCCAAATTAATTCTCGGTCCCACTAAATGTCGCATAAGGGAAGCGCCTGCTTCTGGATCTGTAACAACTTTCAATAATGAAATTACATCGGCAACTTCAGCGACATGAATAAGGCCGCCTACTCCCAGAACTTCGACTGGAATTTTGGCTTTGCGAAGTGCAATCTCAATTTCTGTGATTTGAGAACGTTTGCGAACAAGTACTGCAAATGACGTGCGCTTCTTTTCTGGTGATTTTTCTCTTTCTGGACTGAACCACAAAGGGGAGAAATATTCGGCAATGGCAATTGCTTCAGATTCAATAGATTCAAAGATGCCACAAGCAAGATTTCCGGGACCAGCACCGTTTCGCGCTACGAGAGGTGATACCTGTACGGGAATTTTTGCGCGCACTTGTTCCGAGATTGCATTAGCAACTTCCAAGATGATGTGATCATTTCTAAAAGTGGTTGATAACGAATAGAGCTTCGGCCCATTTTGACCAGAAATTTTTGGGAAGCTCGAATCAAAAGTTCCAATAGTTCCGGCAGAGGCTCCGCGCCATGTATAGATAGCTTGGCAAGGGTCTCCAACAGCCATCACAGGATGTCCGCCGCCAAAGAGAGATGAGAGCATGCGAACTTGAGACTGTGAAGTGTCTTGATACTCATCAAGCAAAACAATCTTGTAACGAGATTTTTCGATCTGAGCTACTTCTGGAAACTCTTCACAAATTCTAGCTGTCAATGACATTTGGTCGTCGAAAGAAAGTGAGCCATCTTTTTGTCGCCTTTGAGTAAATGCTTCCACCATCGGAAGAATCGCAATGCGTTGCGTTAAGACTTTGCTGACTGTACGGACTGTCTCATTGGATTTAACTCCCATGGATTCAATTTTTTCCAAGATTGGTAGCGAGTGAGCAATGATCTGATCTGCCGTGACTTGATGTTCTTGCACTAAGCGGGTTAATCCGATGACATCCTTAATTACGGTGTTAAGTGCGCTCTGCGAAGTGAAATTATCATCTGGCCAATTGCGAACTACGTCAGAGGCTAATTGCCAGATAGCGGCATCGCCCAAAGGTTCTTCGCTTGCATCGATGCCGTAACGAATTGCATGTTCTCCAAGAAGGCGTCCTGCATAGGAGTGGTACGTCATTACGTGTGCATCTACTGAAGATTGTTTAGGTAGAAGTCCACTCGTACGCAATTGACGTAATCGCCCTCTGATTCGAATGGCAAGTTCACCAGCAGATTTACGAGTAAAAGTTAATCCCAATATTTCTTCTGGGGTGACGAGCCCATTGGCAACTAAATAGAGTACGCGCGCGCTCATGGTTTCCGTTTTTCCAGAACCTGCTCCAGCAATGACAACTGCTGGCTCAAGGGGGGCAGAAATAATTGCAGCTTGCTCTTCGGTTGGAATTCGCACTTTGCTATCAACACTGCTCAGGGCCTTGGCAATATCTATTGGTGAATAACGAATCTGTGAACTCATTCCATCACCATCCGACCGTCACTTTGAATGGGACAAGCGTTACGGACTGGACATTGCTTACATCTCTTATTAACTGAGGCAAAAAACTCGTGAGCACTCATGCCTTCTGCAATCACTTGAATTTCGCGCTTAATTTCTTCGATTTGGCCATCGATTGGGGGTTGGTTTCGTATTGTTGCCCCTTTGGATGTCGTTGCTAAATACACCAATTCAGCTCCACCAGTTGTTCTGCTTTCATGTTGATCTGCAAAGCCACCTTCAGTAACTGCAAGCTGATACGCCAACATCTGCTTATTAGATTTGGCATCTTCAATGTTGACTTTGGTTGCTCCAGTTTTAAAATCAACAATAAAGAGAGCGCCATCTGCGCCGACTTCTAGTCGATCTACGCTTCCACGAATTCGTGCTCGGCCAACATCGATAGTGAATTGAAGTTCGACTCCAACAATTTCACGTTTCTTTAGATTGTCACTGTGATAGGCAACAAACTTGTGAATCATTTCGACAGCTTTATTGAGCTGACTAGTACTAACCCATCCGGTATTTGGATCAATGAGTTTCCAGGCATCCCGCAAATTTGTAATGAGATCTGCTTGTGTTAAACCTGGTTCTTCTTCCATGCGCGCAGCAAATGCATGTATTGCTGATCCCAAGACTTGCGCCGTTGTATCTCCATTGGTTCCACCGCTTTTCTCAAGAAACCATTTCACGCCGCATTCTGTAAAACTCTCAGCGCTGCTTGGTGAGACTGGTACTGGTGCATCGGGTGCAATGACTGGAACGTTTGTGCTCAGTGGCAATACACCTGACCACGATTCGATATCTGCTTCGGGTAAACCTTCTGTATCTAGTTTTTTGAGAATTGAGGCTGCTATTAAAGAATCTTTCTGACCAAGTTGGCTTCGTAAAGTTGCAACGAGCGCTGCAGGAGTAATGGGTCGCGGAACTTGGGTCATTTCGGGTTCTTCGCTCCAGTCGCCCAATACGTGAGTGGATATCTCTTCAAAAAATGAGGAGGGCTCTTCTTCTTCCTTTTGGACAGCGGTAACAATGAGCGACGATCGTGGACGAGTAACGCCCACGTACAGCAAGCGTCTTTCATCTTGCACAAGTCCGTTAGCGGCTAAAGCATCTAACTCTGCGCGAGGTAAACCGCCATGTCGCATACGTTCGACTAATAGTTCACTGCCGAGCAACGACCCTCGTTGACGTAAATTAGGCCATACGCCTTCTTGTAAACCAGCGAGTGCAACGATCTCCCACTCTCGCCCTTTAGAAGCATGAACGGTCAAGATTTCGACAACATCTGGCCTTTGACCTTTTGCGGTAATCGCATCCCCAAGAATATCTTCTTGCGAAATTTGAGAGATAAAATTTTGCGCTTTTGAATATGGGAAGCGTTCTGCAAACCTGCGGGCTTCTTCAAAAAGTTGCATCATTGCATCGAGATCACGATCTGCAGCTGCGCCTCTAGAGCCTCCACGCAGCGCTTGTCTACGCCAACTCTCACTGAGCGCCACACCATCACTTGTCAACGCATTACTCCAGATTTCCCATAACAAATCTTCAGCTTGGGTATTTTTCTTTCGCAAGACTTTACGTGCACCTTGAAGTGCGTTATGAATCTGAATCAAAGGTTGTGCACCTTCAATGGGGATGTCACCTTTATCGATTGCATCCTGCAACATCACTGATCCTGGTCTTAAATCATCTACTTCACGAGATGCAAGTAGCGCTCGTCGCATTCTTCGAAGTGAAACTGCGTCAGCGCCACCAAACTCACTGAGTAAAAGTTTTTCGCAATTATTAAGGTTTAATTCCTTCGAGCCGATTGCTATTTCTGCAAGCAACAGGAAAGGTGCAATTGCAGGGTTGCCAGCGAGTGCTTGAGTTTGCGATGAAACAGGTATTGACGCTTGTGAAAATGCTCTGCGTAGGGCGGATGCTTGTGCACCTGGGGTGCGCAGAATAACTGCCATTTCGTTCCAGGGCGTTCCGTGTATCAAGTGCGCAAATCGGAATTGATAGGCAATAAATTGCGCTTCTTCACTTTGAGATCGAAAACGGCCGATAACAACGGGTTGTATCTGACTCTCTGCACCGGCTGCGCATGTGCGGTTTCGTTGTAGCGCGCTGCCGTTAAATTGTTCAGCAATCACTTTGCCTACAGCGAAAATTTCGGGGTTACCTCTGAAGCACTGGGTTAAGACAGTGTGCTTGCCCAACTTCACATAGTGGTCTAGTTCGTTCTGAAGTTGATCTGGATCTGCACCTCTAAATCGACCAATAGCGCTATCGCCGTCTGCACATAAGACTATGTCTGCGCCAGCGAGTTCGCGCAAAAGTTGGCGTTGTGCTGGATCGCTTTCCTGAAATTCATCTACTAAAATTGTTGTAAATCTCGCGCGCAATTGTGCAGAAATTTCTGGATTTCTTTTCAGGTGTCGATAAGCCTCAATGACTATTTGGCTGGGATCGATTCGTAATTTTGCATCGCCAGCAGATTCAGTTTGTAAATCCATAACTTTTAAATATTGCTCCCAAAATTCAGCAGCAGACTTCCAATACGGTTCATTAAATTCGCCGCCGTGCTGTGCAAGATCCTCTGGCAATAATCCTCGTTCTGAGGCACGCAAAATTAAATCTCGAAGTTCGCGTGCAAATCCATGGGTAGTCAGTGCCTTCTCTAAATCTTCTGGCCAATATTTCTTATTGCTCTCGACGTCGCCTGCAAGGAGTTCTGCAATAAAATATTCTTGTTCAGGTCCTGACATCAGAATTGGTTCTGGCGCATCTACATGGGCCTTCATTTTTAAAATCGAATACGCGAGTGAATGAAATGTGCGCGCAAGTGGTTCGTGCATGATTGACGTTGTGCGTCGGGCAACTGCATCGCGAAGTTCGGAAGCTCTCTCGCGTCCGTATGTTAAAAGTAAAATTGAATTTGGGTCTTGGCCTTCATTGATTCGAGCCAGTGCAGACTCGATAATCAGAGTTGTTTTTCCAGAACCTGGTCCGCCTAAAACTACTAACGGAGATCCGCGATGTGCGATAACGCTTTCTTGCTCAGCAGAAAAGGTGAGTTCCTTTACGGGAAGTGGCCGACGAACTAACTCGCCGACAAGCCCTGCACTGTCTTTACTCACAAGGCCATTTAACCCGAGTGAGCCGACATTAAGCGCAAATGACTACTGATTTGCTTTCTTGGCGCGTGCGGTGAGGCGAGCGCGCTCGTCGCCATTGAGGATTACCTTGCGAATTCGCACAACTGCAGGTGTGACTTCGACACATTCATCTTCACGACAAAATTCGAGTGCACCTTCCATGTTGAGCTTCTTCGGCGGAATCAAACGCTCTGATTCATCAGTACCCGAGGCTCGCATGTTAGTTAACTTCTTTTCACGAACGCAGTTGACGTCCATATCTTCTGATCGTGAATTCTCGCCAATGACCATACCTTCATACACTTCATCGCCTGGTTCAACGAAAATACTTCCGCGATCTTGTGTTCCGTAAAGTGCATACGACGTGACAGAACCCATGCGATCTGAAACCAACGAACCAGTTGCGCGAGTACGGATATCTCCGTGCCAAGCCTCGTAACCATCAAAGACGTGGTGAAGTAAACCAGTACCGCGGGTTTCTGTTAAGAACTCAGTTCTGAAACCAATCAAACCTCGAGATGGAACGCGATAATCAAGGCGAATCCAGCCAGTGCCGTGGTTAACCATTTGCTCCATGCGACCTTTACGTAGCGCCATCAATTGTGTAAGTACACCCAAATATTCTTCAGGGGCGTCAATAGTTAAAGATTCCATCGGCTCGTGAATTTTGCCATCAATTTTCTTGATAACCACCTGTGGCTTGCCAACAGTTAATTCAAAACCTTCGCGCTTCATGATTTCAACAAGAACAGCTAACTGAAGTTCTCCGCGACCTTGTACTTCCCATGTATCTGGTCGGTCTGTATTGAGAACACGCAGTGAAACGTTACCTACGAGCTCTGAATCAAGTCGACCTTTTACTTGGCGAGCAGTTAGTTTTGATCCGCTTTTGCCAGCAAGTGGGGATGTATTAATACCAATTGTCATAGAAATTGATGGCTCATCAACAATAATCAAAGGAAGTGCAACTGGATTTTCAGTATCTGCAAGAGTTTCACCCAATGTGATTGTCTCGATACCGGCAACAGCAATGATGTCTCCTGGGTGAGCTTCTAATGCTGGCACGCGATCAAGAGCTTCGGTGATGAGCAACTCAGAAACTTTAACTTTTTCAGTTGTTCCATCGGTCTTCATCCATGTAACCATTTGGCCTTTTTTAATTACACCTTCACGAACGCGACAAAGTGCAAGGCGTCCTAAGAATGGTGATGAGTCAAGGTTTGTAACATGTGCTTGCAGCGGTGCACCCTCGTGATAAACCGGAGCTGGAATTGCAGAGAAGATGGTGTCGAACAAAATATCTAAATTTTCTTCCTCTGGCATTCCACCATCGGCAGGACGCTTCAGTGAAGCACGGCCAGCTTTTGCAGATGCATAAACAACAGGAAATTCAATCTGCTCTTCATTAGCATCAAGATCCAAAAAGAGTTCGTACGTTTCATCGACAACTTCTGCAATACGTGAATCTGGTCGATCCACTTTGTTAATAAGCAAAATTACTGGCAAATTCTTTTGTAACGCTTTGCGTAATACGAAACGTGTTTGAGGCAATGGGCCTTCGGATGCATCTACTAATAAAATAACGCCATCTACCATTTCTAGACCGCGTTCTACTTCGCCACCAAAATCTGCGTGGCCTGGCGTATCAATAATATTGACAATTGTGTTTCCACGTTTAACAGCAGTATTTTTTGCAAGAATTGTGATTCCCTTTTCGCGCTCAAGATCCATCGAATCCATCATGCGATCTTGGCCTTCATCCTGCTTCTTATAAGCGGCAAACGCGCCTGACTGCCACAACATGGCATCAACAAGAGTGGTTTTGCCGTGGTCAACGTGAGCGATAATCGCGACGTTACGTAAGTCCTCGCGCTTTTTGATTGGCAAACCTGCCAGGTGCGCGGTTGATGACTTGGACATTGACCCTCAGTTCTTCTCGATTGTGCCCGTTTTATCTATCAACGCAGCGATGAAGGGTAGCATCAAGAGGCATTGACTCTTAAATCGTGTGTTTTTTAGGCGCAAGTAATGATTAGGTTGTCACCAGAATTGAATGATAAAATTGCAAAAATTGAGGAGCGGTCATGACAGAGCCAATAGCTAATCCAGAAAAAGGCGCACAAGTGTATGCAGCCGATCGGGCGCATGTATTTCACTCATGGTCAGCACAAGCTCAAATCAAACCGATGACAATTGCTGGGGCGCAAGGTTCTTATTTTTGGGATTATGACGGAAATACATATTTAGATTTCTCATGCCAACTGGTTTTTACAAATATTGGTCATCAGCATCCGAAAGTAGTAAAAGCTATTCAAGAGCAAGCTGCAATACTTACAACAGTTGCTCCACAACATGCCAACGATGCTCGAAATGAAGCCGCTAAGCGGATTGTGGATTTAGCGGGATCAAAATTCAACAAAGTTTTCTTTACAGCCGCTGGAGCTGATGCAGTAGAGAATGCAATTCGCATGGCGCGCATTCATACTGGTAAGAGCAAAGTACTTTCAACATACCGCTCCTACCATGGCAATACTGGAGCATCTATTAATGCAACAGGGGATCCACGCAGATTCCCCAATGAATTTGCGACAGGTCACGTGCATTTCTGGGGCCCATATCTTTATCGCTCTGCTTTCTGGGCAACGGATGAAGCACAAGAGTGCAAGCGAGCACTTGAACATTTAGAGCAAACTATTATTTTTGAGGGTCCAAAGACTATTGCCGCAATTATTATTGAATCAGTTCCAGGTACAGCAGGCGTCTTAACACCTCCACCTGGATATCTCGATGGGTTGCGCGCACTGTGCGACAAATACGAAATCATGTGGATTGCAGATGAAGTAATGGCTGGTTTTGGTCGCACAGGTAAATGGTTTGCATACCAACATTGCAATTCCTTGCCCGATTTAATTGTCTTTGCTAAGGGAATTACTTCTGGATACGTTCCACTTGGTGGAGTTGTTATTTCAGAAACTATTGCTAAAACTTTCGATGACCGAGTTTTTCCTGGTGGGCTTACATATTCTGGACACCCACTTGCATGCGCAACTGCAGTTGCAACAGTAGATGCAATGAAAGATGAAAAAATGGTTGAGAATGCCGCCCACATTGGCGAAACTATTTTGGGACCAGGACTTCGTGAATTAGCTAAAAAACATAAAGTGATTGGTGATATCCGTGGAAACGGTGTCTTCTGGGGAATCGACATGGTCACCGATCGTGCAACCCGCGAGCCACTTGCTCCCTATGGTGGAACAAGTCCTGCAATGAATGAATTAGTGGCTGAATGTAAGAAAAATGGCTTGATGCCGTTTAATAATTTCAATCGTATTCATATGGCGCCACCATGCAACATCTCAGAAGCCGATGCTAGAAAAGGCTTAGAGATATTGGATAAATCACTGGCTGTTGTCGCTAAGTACTACACGGGGGCTTAAATCTTTAAACGTTGAACCTAAATTCAACAACGTCACCGTCGTGCATGATGTAGTCCTTGCCTTCCATACGCACCTTTCCGTGCGCCTTTGCTTCAGTCATAGATCCTGTTGCAACTAAATCATCGTAGGAAACAACTTCGGCTTTAATAAACCCTTTTTGAAAATCGGTATGAATGACACCTGCCGCCATAGGCGCAGTGTCTCCCACATGGATTGTCCAAGCACGAGCCTCTTTAGGACCAGCTGTTAAGTACGTTTGCAAACCTAAAGTTCTAAATCCAACATGGGCAAGCGTTGCAAGGCCAGGTTCAGTTAAGCCAATAGATTCAAGAAGCTCGAGCGCATCTTCATCGCTGAGTTCTGCAAGTTCTGCTTCAGTTTTTGCATCAAGAAAGATTGCCTCAGCTGGTGCGACTAGCGCTGCTAATTTGGTACGTAGATCTTTATCGTTTAATTCTGCTGCATCAACATTAAATACATAGAGAAAAGGTTTCGCAGTTAATAAGTGAAGCTCTGCAACTAATTCAAGGTCGACTTTGCTACTCGACAGTGGTTTTCCTTCATTG
>Ga0194047_10000446_pt1 | contig 28057 bp, 17 predicted proteins | sample JunL225m_MetaG_2_FD_160070 | JGI IMG/M metagenome (GOLD analysis project Ga0194047, IMG submission 160070) | Anoxic zone freshwater microbial communities from boreal shield lake in IISD Experimental Lakes Area, Ontario, Canada - Jun2016-L221-5m | ecosystem: Environmental > Aquatic > Freshwater... | reverse complement strand
CGTATGTACTTAAGCGTTCTCCATTATTGTAATTAAATACATCTACTTTTTCATTTTCAATTAAATTAGCTGCATCCATTAAGTCTTCATCAATGGTGACACTGCCAATGTAATCCAAATCAGCTTGAGTTACAGTTACTCGGTGTATTTTCGATTTTAATACTTCTATTCTCATAAGGACTGCAAAACTAATGAAATTATTTTGAACATCGGATTTGAAACAATTTCTACTAATATTATTTCAAAGTACCACCTGAGCGTGTTGAGCAATTAAATTCTTTAATTATTTCACAAAAATGATAAACCCTTGCAATTTTTTTGCAAGGGTTTAAAACGTTTTTGAGTGGTACCCACTGGAATCGAACCAGTGACACAAGGATTTTCAGTCCTTTGCTCTACCAACTGAGCTAGGGTACCTAATAATTATTTGGGGTGCAAATGTATTAAAATATTTCAGAAAAAAGACTTTTTAGTTTTTTTATTGAAATTATTTTTTTATCGTTGACAGTTGTTGTTGCTGTGTTAAATTATCCTAAAAAGGCTTGATTACAGCTAATTATAGGATACTTTTGCAGCACAATTATTAGCAATCATTCTTAAATGAAAATTTATAAAATAATTTTATTTGCAGGTTTCTGGTTATTGTTTTTCTCGGTATTTGGTCATTCCACATTTGACAAAGTAAGAGAAATAAAAGGTCTTAGTGTTCAACAAAGTCCTTTAAGTGATGATAAAACGGATCCAATAAAAAGAAATTCCCTTGACTTTTCCGAGTTTGATTTGGAAGAGAATGATTATGCAAATGATTTTGTTTATGATTTTGATTTAGTGCCTTTAATATCTGACAATCACCCCTCTTCTTCCCTTTTCATTGTTCACAATTTTCAAAATCTGGTGCAATATAATTCCACTTCTCTTTTTCATTTTCTCAGGACAAGTCGAAGTTATTTGAATGTTTTTAGAATATAATTTTTCGTCCTTTATTTTTTATAAGTTATTTTCTTAGCTTCTCTTTCTTAGTTTTATCTACAATTTATTTTTATGAACTTTAATTTAATGGCATATTTTTTTAACAACCCAAACAAAATATTTCAAAATCTTTTTTCTAAATCAACTAATAAAATTTTAGTGCTATTCGGCATTTCTACTTTACTTTTTTTGACAGGTTGCTCCTCCAATAAAGAAGAAAAGAGCGAAGAAGGGATATATACAGTTACAAGCCCAATAATAGTTGATACTTCTTTTACAAAAGAATATGTTGCCCAAATTCAATCCTTACAAAATATTGAAATGAAATCAATGGTGAAAGGGTATCTTGAAAAAATAAATGTTGATGAAGGACAACATGTTAATGCAGGTCAAATTCTTTTTAATATCAGACCTACTGAATTTCAGGCAGAATTAATGAAAGCCAAGGCAGAAGCCAAAGGAGCAGAACTAGAATTACAAAATAAGAAAAAACTTGCTGATAAAAATATAGTTTCACAAACCGAATTGGCATTAGCTCAGGCAAAACTGGATGAGGCAAATGCTGAAGTGGCGCTTGCAGAACTTAATCTTTCTTATTGCGAAATAAAAGCACCGTTTGATGGAACAATTGATAGAACAAGGTTTAAAGTAGGTAGTGCTATTGATGAAGGAACCTTATTAACTTCACTTTCTAACAACAAAGAAGTGTATGCTTATTTTAATCTTACTGAGGATGAATACCTTGATTATAAAACTAGGAATAAAAAAGAGGACAACAAAAACGTTGCAACTTTATTGCTTGCTAACGGTGAAGAACATAAATATAAGGGAGAGGTTGAAACAATAGAAAGTGAATTTGATAATGGTACAGGAAATATTTCTTTCAGAGCAAAATTTCCTAATCCTGATTTACTTTTAAAGCATGGTGAAACAGGTAAAGTAAGGTTGACAATCCCAATTAAAAACGCATTGATTATTCCTCAAAAAGCGACATACGAAATTCAAGATAAGATTTTTGTTTTTGTGGTTGATCAAAACAATACCGTAAAATCTCGGAACATTGTGATTAAACAAAGTTTGAGTAATCTTTACATCATTCAATCGGGACTTTCGGAAAAAGATAAAATAATTTACGAAGGAATACAGACTGCAAAAGAAGACAGTAAAGTTCAAACAAAGTTTGTTCCTTTAAAAGATATCGTTGGGAACTTACAATTAATTCAACAATAGAACCCCAAAGATATGTTCAATAAATTTATTCATAGACCTGTTCTATCTATTGTTATCTCCCTAATTATTGTTTTTTTAGGAGCACTTGCTGTGGTTCAATTGCCAGTAACTCAATTTCCTTCCATTTCTCCTCCTAAGGTAAATATTGTTGCAGATTATCCAGGAGCAAATGGGCAATTAATGATAAAGGCTGTTGTCATCCCGTTGGAACGTGCTATCAATGGTGTTCCGGGCTTGAAGTATATTGATTCGGATGCTGGAGATGATGGCGAATGTTCGATATCAGTGGTTTTTGAATTAGGAACTGATCCCAACATAGCTTCGGTAAACATTCAGAATCGGGTAGCTGCCGTGGTTAATAAATTACCTCCTATTGTGGTTCGAGAAGGTGTGAAGATTACAAGGGAGGAATCAAATATGTTGATGTATATCAACATTTACAGTGACGACCCTAAATTGGATATTAATTTCCTATCCAATTTTGCTGATATAAACATGCTCTCAGAATTGAAACGAGTGGACGGTGTTGGCTTTGCTGATATTCTTGGAAATAGAGATTATGCCATGAGAGTTTGGCTGAAGCCAGACCGAATGCAAGCGTATAAAGTTTCGGCAGAGGAGGTAATGACGGCTTTGGGAGAACAAAGTATGGAAGCTTCTCCGGGGAAAATGGGTGAAAGTTCTGGAAAAAAATCTCAAGCATTTGAATATGTTTTAAAATATCCTGGAAGATTTACCACTAAGGAAGAATATGAAAACATTATTGTGAAAGCTAATCCAGATGGGCAATTACTTCGAATAAAAGATTTAGCGAATGTGGAATTTGGTGCTACTTATTATGACTTATATTCAAAGCTAAATGGAAAACCATCAGCAGCAATTGTTATCAAACAATCTTATGGTAGCAATGCCAGTGAGGTAATCAAGAATGTTAAAAAAAGGTTGGAAGAAATAAAAGCTAGTTCGTTTCCTAAAGGAATGAATTATTCATTAGGATACGATGTTTCGAAATTTTTAGATGCATCCATCGAAAAAGTAATACATACTTTAATAGAAGCATTCTTATTAGTTTCCTTGGTAGTGTTTGTTTTTCTTGGCGATTGGCGTTCTACCTTGATTCCTATATTGGCTGTTCCAATATCGCTTATCGGAACGTTCTTTTTCATGCAGGTTTTTGGAATCTCGCTCAACCTTATAACACTGTTTGCCTTAGTACTAGCAATTGGTATTGTGGTGGATGATGCGATAGTGGTGGTGGAAGCGGTGCATGCCAAAATGGAACAAAACAATATTGGTGTGATGGCGGCTACTGAGCTAGCGATGAAAGAAATTGGTGGTGCCATCATCGCTATCACTCTGGTTATGGCCTCTGTATTTATTCCTATTTCTTTTATGTCGGGGCCTGTAGGTATATTTTACCGACAGTTTTCGGTGACTATGGCTACTGCCATTATTTTATCTGGTGTGGTTGCTCTTACTTTTACTCCTGCTATCTGCGTATTGATTCTAAAGAATACTCACGGTGTTGTGAAGAAAAAAACATGGCTCAATCGTTTCTTAATTGGATTTAATAATTGGTTTAATAGATTGCAAGGAAGTTATAAAAAAGTCGTGAGCATAATCGTTAACAGAAGAGTAATTACATTTATTGTTTTAATTCTATTTTGTTTAGGAACTTGGGGCTTGAGTACCAAAGTGCCTTCTGGATTTATACCAAACGAAGACCAAGGTCTTTTTTATGCCATTATTGTTACTCCTCCCGGTTCTACATTAGAAAGAACGGATGAGGTGGCTTCTGAATTACAAAAAATAGCTTCAACCATTGATGAAATAAAATCGGTATCGGCCATGGCAGGTTATGAAATTTTATCGGAAGGAACGGGCGATAATTCGGGAAGTTGTTTGATAAATCTGAAAGATTGGAATGAGCGAAAACGTTCAACTTCGGAAGTAATGAAAGAGTTGGAAGATAAAGCAAAAAATATTAAAGGTGCTTCCATTGAATTTTTCCCTCCTCCGGCTTTGCCTGGTTATGGTGCTGCGGGTGGTTTTGAATGTCGACTTTTGGACAAATCAGCTTCAGGAGATTACAAAAGAATGGAGACTGTAAATAATGATTTTGTGAAGGAACTTAACAAGCGACCTGAACTTACTGATGTTTTTTCGTTCTATAGTGCAAGTTTTCCTCAATATAATTTAAAGATTGATTATGATAAAGCCAAGCAAAAAGGCGTAGCTATTGATAATGCGCTGAACGACCTTTCGACATTTATTGGTAGCGATTACCAAACTAGCTTTATTAAATATGACAGGCAGTATAAGGTAATGGTTCAGGCTTTGCCCTCCTACCGAGAGCAGCCGAGCGATCTTATGAAATTCTATGTAAAAAATGATAGCAACCAAATGGTTCCTTATTCTTCTTTTATGAAGATGGAAAAGGTATTGGGATTATCGGAAATTACAAGGCATAACTTATATAACTCAACAGAAATCGATGGTGGCCCAGCACATGGTTATAGCAGCGGATCAGCGCTTGCTGCGGTGGAAGAGGTGGCTAAAAAGAAATTACCTAAAGGTTTTGGAATTGAATGGGCGGGTATTTCCATTGACGAATCGAGACAAGGAAATCAAGCAATTTATATATTTCTTATTTCTCTCATCTTTGTTTATTTGGTATTGTCTGCTCAATACGAAAGCTTTGTATTGCCCCTGCCCATCATACTTTCATTGCCTGTGGGTATTTTTGGAGCTTTCTTTTTTATTAAAACAATGGGTCTTGAAAACAATATTTATGCTCAAATAGCAATGGTAATGCTTATCGGTATTTTGGGAAAAAATGCTGTATTGATTGTGGAGTTTGCCATACAAAGGCATAGGCAAGGAAAGAGTGTAATGCAATCGGCTATTGATGGTGCTGCTGCTCGTCTTCGCCCTATATTGATGACCTCTTTTGCGTTTATTGCCGGATTGCTTCCGCTTGTGTTTGCTACTGGGCCTGGTGCTATTGGTAATAGAACGATAGGTGCAGCCGCTGCTGGAGGTATGGTGTTTGGTACTATTTTCGGGGTGCTTATTGTTCCGGGGCTGTATTACATTTTTGCAAGAATTTCCGAAAGACATGCCTTTGTCGAGAATCAACAAGATGAACCTTTAACGGATGAAATGATATAAAATGAATGTATTCGGAAAATTTAAAAGCTTTTTTATTTTAGTTATTTGCATCGCTTTTGCGAGTTGCAAAATGCTTACTCCTGTGCAGGATAAAGACAAGGCAATGCCTGATTCGTACACTGATTCGAAAGACTCTGTGAACTCGGCACAAATAAAATGGAAAGATTTTTTTGGGGATAAAAACCTGGTGAGCCTTATTGATACGGCTCTGAAAAACAATCTCGACTTGATGATGACGGTGCAAGACATCGAAATGGCAAGAAATGATGTGCGATTGAGAAAAGGCATGTTGTTCCCGATGGTGAACGGAGTGGCAGGGGCGGGGCTCGAAAAGGTGGGGCGATATTCTAGCCAAGGAGCGGGAGATGCATCTGCCGAAATAACCCCGGGAGAGCTTGTGCCCGAAAATCTTGGGAATTTTTACCTTGGACTAAATACTACTTGGGAAGTTGATATTTGGAAAAAACTCAGAAACGGTAAAAAGGCTGCATTTACTAGATACCTCGAGAGTATTGAAGGTAGAAATTTTGTGATTACAAATTTGATTTCTGATATTTCTAAAACCTATTACCAATTACTTTCGTTGGATAATCAACTCGACATTATTCGCGAAACAATAAAACTGCAAAAAGACGCTTTGGAAATTGTAAAAATTCAGAAAGAAGCTTCGGAGGTGAGCGAATTGGCGGTTAAGAAATTTGAAGCAGATGTATTGAATTCGCAGAGCATGGAGTTTGATGTGCTTCAACAAATAAAGGAAAATGAAAACAAGATTAATTTCTTGATGGGTAGGTATCCGCAAGCTATTGTTCGCGATAAATCTTCGTTTATGAAACAATTGCCTCAACAAATAAAAAGCGGAATACCATCGCAACTGTTGGCCAACCGACCTGATATTAAACAAGCCAAATTCGAACTGTTTGCCACCAAATGTGATGTAAAATCGGCACAAGCCGAATTTTTCCCATCGTTTGGCATCACTGCTGGTGTAGGGTTTCAGGCGTTTAAGCCTTCGTTTTTGTTCACCACACCACAATCGTTGATGTATAATTTGGCCGGAGATTTAGTGGCGCCATTAATCAATAGAAGCGCCATAAAAGCTGAATTTAACAAAGCCAAAGCCCGCCAAATTGAGGCCATGTATAATTATCAGAAAACGATTTTGAATGGCTTTGTAGAGGTATCGAACCAACTGTCGAACATAAATAATCTTGGGCAAGCATTCGAACTCAAAAGTAAACAAGTGGATGCTTTGACTCAATCGATAGATATTTCGAACGAACTTTTTAAATACGGCAAAGCCGATTATTTCGAAGTTTTGATGACTCAACGCGATGCTTTGGATGCTAAAATTGATTTGATAAAAACAAAACAAGAACAATTTAATGCCGTAACGGACATCTATCAGGCATTGGGTGGAGGGTGGAAATAAGCTAAAAAGAGTAAAAATTAGCCTTACGCCTCGTAATTTATTACGGGGCGTTTTTTTGTGCCAATAATTTAAATGATTGATAATGAATAATTATTGCTCAAAATCTGATTTTAATTTATCCAAAAACCGCCATTATGCATAAAGCTGACGACTTTATGTATAATTGTAGGAAATTCAGTTTTCAGAATTTAAAACAGTTTTCAGAATACTATTTCAATATAAAACAAGTATAAAAAATCAATATATAAAAATATATTTGCGATTTTGTTTGGATATTTAAAAATAGTTATCTTTGTGTCGCAATTATGTACCAAACAGATTGCAAAAAAACACTCGAAGGAGCCGAGCAATACAATATTATATTTCCTCCAAACGAAGCCGTAGCATAGGTTATACGACTTATAGATTGAAATATAAAACAAAAATAGTTACCAATTAAATCTATATATCATGATTAATTACAGCAAAACCCTCGTTTTTTACGAAATCTTTTTTGGCATTTTAGTGCCTTATGCCGTTGACCCTGCTAACCAAGCACGATTAGGAATTACAGATGATCAAAAAACCCAATTGCTCCAATTAAAATCTGAATGGGATACCGCTTATAAAAAATACATCGACCCGACAACTTATGGTAAATTGTCTATTGCGGTGATCAACAAAAATTATAAAAACAGTCATACTTTTACAGATGGATTGACGCAACAATTGAAAAACAATAAATCCATTATCCTATCAAATTTGGATTTAATGGTGTTTAACATCCATGTCGATAATCCAAAAAGTAAAATAAAAGCACCTAATGCAATACCTACTTTAGTGTTGAGATCAACTACTCACCTAAACAGCGAAATACAAGCAGTAAATGCAGAAGACCCTACTAGCGGTGCCAAACCACCGCGAGTAAAACGCTTGAAAATAATAATGCTAGTGTTAGATGCAAATGCTGCACCTCCTACTATAGATATGCTAAAACCCGAAATGGAAAGCGGCTCCATGCGTTTCGACATACCGCATACTGAGGACCAAGTAGGCAAAGTTGCTTACGTAGCCGCATGTTTCAGCAACGACACTGGCGATGGCGAATATTCAGCCATCATTGCTTGCCCTATTATCTAAGTAATACAATGTATAATGAATGAAGAAAGTCTCGAAGAAATTCGGGACTTTTTTATTCTCATCATTTGCTACGGCTCACGATTAATTTTAGCCAAGCATCAATTCGATTTAAATATATCTATATTTGTAAAGTGAAAAAGTATTTCGTCTTTATTGTTTTTTTTGCAAACGCAATACCATTCGCTCATGCACAATCGTTGCCTTTGAATGATGCTGAAGTATGGGAAAACATCTATCTTGAAAAAAATATTACCAAGCGACTTTTGGTGCGCCTGAACGAGGAAGGCCGAGTAGTGAACAATGTTACCAATCCTAATTTTGTCTATCTTGATATTGGGCTAAATTATAAAATGAACAAAAACTTTCATTTTTCGTTGGCTTATGTGATTACTGAAAAACAACAAAAAACCGAAACATTTACCTCTCGACATCAGGTATATGCCACCGTTACCTTACGAAAAAAACTTTTTCAATTTTTGTTTAACAATCGGTCGATGTTACAATGGCAAGTACAAGATGTATACACTACTCCTACTGGCAAATTTCCTGAATATTATTTCAGAAATAAAGTTTCGATTACTTACGAAAAACAATTCAGATTTCAACCCTACCTAGCCGAAGAGGTATATTTTTATTTGAATCAACCTTATGTTCATTGGCAATATAAATTCAACCGAGTGCGTTACTTTGCTGGTATTTATTATCATCCCAACTTAATCAACGAATTTGAAATCTATTATTTGTTCGAGAACAATTTTAATCAAGTAAATATTTCTTCCAAAAAAGTTGCCATCAATCCTCAAAACAATTATATCCTTGGGCTGGGATATGCACATACTTTCTAAACCATAATTTTATTTCAAGCTTCGAATCTGCTTCGTATACTTGTGCAAATCTTTTCTACCTTTGCGAGCAAATTTTAAAAATGAACGATTCGAAAAACTTCGGCTTTGGTACCAAAGCCATTCATGCTGGTCAGGAACCTGACCCAACAACAGGAGCCATCATGACTCCCATTTATCAAACATCAACCTATACACAAGCATCGCCCGGAAACCATAAAGGATATGCGTATGCACGCGGAAAAAATCCTACACGCACCGCTTTAGAAAAATGCATTGCCGAGCTCGAAGGAGCAACACATTGCTTGTGTTTCAGCAGTGGAATGGGCGCAATAGACGCAGTAGCCAAACTTTTACGACCAGGTGATGAAGTAATTACTGGTGATGATTTGTATGGTGGCACCTATCGAATGTTTACAAAAGTATTTGCCAACTTCGGTATCAAATTTCATTTTATTGACATGAAAGATGCTTCGAATATTAAGAAGTACATCAATGCCAACACTAAAATGATTTGGCTCGAAACACCTACCAATCCTACTATGCAGATTATCGACATAGAAGCATCGGCTAAAATAGCAAAAGAACACAACCTGATTTGTGCAGTAGACAATACCTTTGCATCACCATATCTTCAAAACCCCCTCGCCCTTGGTGCCGACATTGTGATGCACTCGGTTACTAAATATTTGGGTGGACACAGCGATGTGGTAATGGGAGCATTATGCACCAGCAATGAAGATTTGTACACTCAACTTGCTTTTATACACAACAGTTGTGGCGCAACTCCAGGACCACAAGATAGTTTTCTTGTGCTTCGCGGCATTAAAACATTGCACATCCGTATGGAGCGCCATTGCTTCAATGGACGAAAAATAGCTGAATATTTAAAAACACATCCTAAGATAGATAAATTATATTGGCCAGGATTTACAGACCATCCAAACCATGAGATTGCAAAAAAACAAATGCGCGATTTTGGTGGAATGATTTCGTTTTCATTAAAAGGAAACAAACAAGAAGAAGCTTTCAAAATAGCATCGAGTATGAAAGTATTCTCCTTAGCCGAATCATTAGGAGGTGTGGAATCTTTAATCAATCATCCGGCAACGATGACTCACGCTTCAATACCAAAAGAAGAACGCGACAAAGCAGGTGTAGTAGAATCATTACTTAGATTAAGTGTTGGAATTGAAGACATCGAAGACCTTTTAGCCGACTTGAAACAAGCTTTGGCATAAGGCTTTTTAATCACTATCAACCCCACAATCCTTTATTCTGTCGAAATTATTTAATTTTGATGGGTATTGGTATGCGTAGCATCTAATTATTTATTAATTTCGTAACTCAATATTAATGTACTTATAAATGAAGATTTTTTCACCAATTAAATTTACAATCACAAGCGCTTTGTTATTTTGTCTTGTATTACCGCAAACATCCATTGCACAAAATGGATATATGAATTGTGGAACAGACGAAATGATGAGAAAAGCATTCAGCTTGAATCCTCAATTAAAACAAGACTTTCTTAATGAAGAAGCGCGCTACGAGCAAATTGACCAAGAAGCGGCAGCTCACCAATACAAAGACCAAGAGAAGGCTATAACCATTTATACCATTCCTATCGTATTTCACATAATAAATGAAGGTGGGCCAGAAAACATATCGGACGCACAAGTAATAGATGCAGTAAGAATCTTGAATAATGATTATCGAAAACTTAATAGCGATACTGCTAATATTGTTAATTCATTCCGAACCATTGCTTCTGATGTTCAAATCCAATTTCGTTTAGCACAAAAAGATCCGAATGGAAATTGTACCAACGGCATTGATAGAGTATATTCATCACTTACAAATAATGCGGATGATAATTCGAAACTCAATGATTGGCCAAGAAATCAATATCTAAATGTTTGGACCGTAAAAAGCATGGGTACTGCAGGAGTTGCTGGATATTCCTATTATCCAAGCATGGCTTCCGCAGCAGCTGATGGTGTAATTATTCTTTCAACTTATATAGGCAGCATCGGCACTGGCAATACTTCAACATCCAGAGCATTAACTCACGAAATAGGCCATTACCTAAACCTTCAACACACTTGGGGTAGCAATAATAATCCGGGTGTTGCATGTGGTAATGATGGAGTAAACGATACTCCGATAACAATAGGACATACAAGTTGTAATTTGGCGGATGCTGGTTGTACACCACCAATTATCGAAAATGTACAAAACTATATGGAGTATTCTTATTGTTCCAATATGTTTACTGCCGGGCAACGAACACGTATGCGTGCTGCTTTAACCAATACTAATACCCAAACTAACGGACAAAGAAATAATTTATGGACAACAGCAAACTTAGCAGCTACAGGTATTAGCACAGCTTCTGTCTTATGTCAAGCAGATTTTACCACGGACAATACAACAAACAATGTAATGTGCCAAGGTGAGAGCATTACTTTTAGCGATCTTGCTTGGAACGGAAATCCAACTTCTTGGTCTTGGAGTTTTCCTGGAGGAACCCCTTCCACATCAACCGATTCAACTCCAACTGTTGTCTACAACACTCCTGGTTTGTACAACGTATCATTATCCGTTTCGAATGCATCAGGTACTGTAAGTGCTAATAAAGTAGGCTATATTCGCGTTAATCCTTCTACAGCAATGTACCATTCAACTTTCTACAGCGAAGGTTTCGAAACAACTACTGTTCCTAATTCAGATTGGCAAGTAAACAATCTAACTCCAGGAGGAAACACATTTGTTCAAACTTCAACTGCAGCTTACACCGGTACTAAATCTGTGATGTTATCAAATAATGTAGCACAAAGTGGAAATGTTGACGAACTCATTAGTCCTTCTATTGATATGACTGCGATTTCAGGAACTAGTCCTGTACTTACATTTAAAGTGGCATACGCCCAAAGAACTAGTACAGATTTCGACAAACTTTCTATTTATGTTTCGTCCAATTGCGGTAAAACCTGGAACATTCGGAAAGCTATTAATGGTGCTGCATTAGCTGTGGCACCAATTCAAACTAGTAATTTTGTCCCAACTTCAAGTGAGTGGTTGCCAGTAACGGTCATACTTGGCGGCTACATTACCGAGAACAATTTGTTTATTAAATTTGGATTTACTAGCAAAGGAGGCAACAATATTTACATTGATGATATCAATATAAGTGGTGCCCCTGCGGGGATTGATGAATTGGCTAACAATATTAATTTTGTAATATATCCCAATCCTGCTGAAGACAACACAACTATCAACTTTAATTTAATCCACAAAGAAAGAGTTATTTTGAAAATAAATGACCTCCTTGGCAGAGAAGTAGCTAATATCTTTACTGGAGATTTAGGTTCAGGAGAACATACATTCTTAATTGAAGACAAGAGCAAACTTTCTGCTGGTGTGTATGTTGCCACACTTATTGCAGGTGAACAAAAATTCAGTAAGAAACTAATCATTAAATAAGAATCATTATTCCAACTAACTAATAAATTATTATCTAATTATTTGTTTTTGTAGTTGATTTTAATATCATCTATTGCTAGCTATTTATCAAGCATAATAAATCCCTGAGATTAGACTGCGTGAGAAAAGCATTGCAACTCATTTCGTCCAATATTAATAGAAAATAAAAAAACCGAACAGCATGTAATACTATTCGGTTTTTTAATTAAATAAAATAAGTTACGGTTTAATGAAGGAATTTCTTATTTCGCCAGCTTTGTCTGATATCGCCTTGAATTGAGCGTCAGTTAATTTTCCAGAAGCATCAGTAGTTGAAGCATCAAATACAGCTTTCAAATCATTTAAACTTTTCAAAACTTCAACAGTTCCATTGTTTTCATTCTTGTATGTTTCTAATAACTCAATAAGATTAACAAGCGAAGTTTTTTGGGCTCCAATTTGAGTAATGATGGCTTCGTTTTTAGTGGTTATGGCAATACGGGTTGCAATGTAAAGTCCTTCAACCCAACCTCCAGCAACAATTAATGAAGATACTCCAGGTTGTCCATTTCCAACTAAATACTTATCCGCAGTCCAGTACGAACCTGAGATTATTGCAAGCAACGAATCTTTTTTGTCCATACTTTCTTGAATACGTGTAGTTGTATTTTCGTCAAATGCACCTGTAATTCCTAAACCAGAAGCTAAGGTATTTGTACATTTCAAATACAACATCGACTCTTGCGTTTGATCATACAAACTAATGAAACTTAAGTCCGATCCAAAAACACCAAGGTTAATAGCTTTTGCTTTCACAGAAGCATACTTCGATGCGTTTTCAATCGGATTAAGATAACTAGCATTGTATTTAGCACCTGCATCCTTAAGCAGCTTCGTGGCTTCGATAGGAACGGGTATTGAACTAAATACTTTTTTCGCTTTCGATTCCTGTACCTTATTGGCAGGAGGAGCGGTTACATCAGATGTCTTAGTCGATACTTCATTCGATTCGTTTGTAGACGAACTACAAGCAACCATGGATAACGCAATTGATAGAGCTGACGCTACTTTTAAAATTGTTGTGTTGTGTTGTGCTTTCATTATTCTTAGGATTTTTTATTTAGCGACCAAATATACCACTTTATAGTTATTCCAACCAAATATATTATTGATTTTTTTTAAACGGTATTCTTTTTGAATATAAATTCTAAAGAATCTAATTATTCTCAAGATTCAATAGAATTATCTAAATTTGTGAACTCAACAATAAAAGCAATGCAAAGCATTTTCAGGTCATTTATTTTTCTTTCAATCAGCATCACTCCTATTCAAGTATTTTCTCAGATTTTCAAACCTGGATTAATTGCTGGGGTAGTCGCATCGGATTTAGATGGGGTAGATCCTTATGACAATGATTTTCATAAAGCAGGACTTACAATTGGAGCCTCCTTAAACGCCAAACTTTCCGAAAAAAACTCTTTACAGTTTGAGGTACTTTACACCCAAAAAGGCTCATTGCAGCCTGCTGATTCGGTAAATAATTACAACTACTATAAATTAAATCTCAATTACGTTGAAATCCCTTTACTATTCAAACACAACATGGTGTTTAATATCAAGAAAAAAAGAATAGATAATTTCTTCTTTGAGATTGGACCATCGTACGGAAGACTTGTTACGATGAAACAAGAAGGCACTTTTGATTATGGAGGTGGGTATGAAAACAATTTCAAAAATAACGAAATTGCTTTGAACATTGGGTTAGGTTGTAGGATTGTGAATCGTCTTTTTTTGGATGTTCGCTATTGCAATTCGATTATTCCAGTGGTCTACCACAATGCTGCAACCACTCGAAATAATTTTTTGTTCACCGTAAACAAAGGTGCTAATATGGTTTGGGCTTTTACCTTGAGGTACCAATTCAGCAAAGAAAAAGAAAAAAAACAAGCAAAATTTGAGGAAGTTGAATAGGTATTAACCTACCATTGTTTTACCAATTATCTTTTCTCCTGCAAGTTCTCTGGCGGTCTTCACGATACCATCCACATCGAAACCACACTCTGTATGTAATTGTTGTTGCTCGCCATGTTCGATGTATTTATCAGGAATCCCTAATCGTTTTACATGAGCAGTATAATTGTTATCAGCCATAAATTCAATGACAACACTTCCCATACCACCCATAACACATCCATCCTCCACAGTAATCACCTTCTGATGTTTTCCAAAAACTTCATGTAATAAGATTTCGTCAATTGGTTTTACAAAACGCATATCATAGTGAGCCGCTTTAATTCCTTGCTTTTCCAATTCCTTGCAAGCATCTATTACATAGTTACCAATATGACCGATACTTAATATCGCCAAATCGTCACCATTCTGTATTCGTTGACCTTTTCCTATTGTTATTTTAGTGAACGGCTTTTTCCATTCTGTCATCACTCCATTACCACGTGGGTAACGGATTGAAAAAGGCGCATTGGTTTCATCCAATTGTGCTGTATACATCAAGTTTCTTAATTCTTCTTCGTTTAAAGGTGCAGAAACTATCATGTTCGGGATACATCTAAAATATGCTAAATCATAAGCACCATGATGTGTAGCACCATCGGTGCCTGCAAATCCTCCTCTATCTAAACAAAAGACAACATGCAAATTTTGCAACGCAACATCATGAATCACTTGGTCGTATGCTCGTTGCATAAATGATGAATAGATGTTACAGAAAGGAACAAGCCCCTGTGTGGCGAGTCCTGCCGAAAACGTAACAGCATGTTGTTCGGCTATGCCCACATCAAATGCTCTATCAGGCATTGCTTTCATCATAATATTTAATGAGCATCCACTTGGCATGGCCGGAGTGATTCCCATTATTTTCGAATTCTTTTCTGCTAGTTCCACGATGGTATATCCAAACACATCCTGATACTTGGGAGGTTGTGGAACTTTGGGTACAATTTTTATTATTTCCCCAGTATCCTTATTGAACAAACCCGGTGCATGCCAAACTGTTTGATTTCCTTCTTCCGAAAACTTATATCCCTTTCCTTTTTGTGTCAAACAATGTAATATTTTCGGTCCTGGTATATCTTTCAAATCTTGTAACACTTTCGTAAGTCGTTCCACATCATGTCCATCAACTGGTCCAAAATAACGAAACTTTAACGACTCGAACATATTGGATTGTTTGAGCAATGAAGACTTAATTCCATTCTCTATTTTCGATACGATGTCTTGTGCGGATGGTCCGAACTTACTCATTTTACCAAGCAATTTCCATACATCATCTTTCAATCGATTATACGTATGTGATGTAGTAATATCGGTGAGATAATCTTTCAGAGCCCCTACATTAGGATCGATACTCATACAATTATCATTCAATACAACTAATAAATTGGAATTGGAAATACCAGCATGATTCAATGCTTCGAAAGCCATACCTCCTGTCATCGCTCCATCACCAATCACTGCAATATGTTGTTTTTCTTTTTCTCCTTTATAAGCAGATGCAACCGCCATTCCCAAAGCAGCGCTAATTGATGTGGAAGAATGTCCTACACCAAAAGTGTCGAACTCGCTTTCCGAACGTTTTGGAAAACCACTGATGCCTTTATACAAACGATTTGTATCAAACACCTTTCTTCTGCCAGTAAGTATTTTATGACCGTATGCTTGGTGACCTACATCCCAAACCAATTGATCATAAGGAGTATTGAATACATAATGGAGTGCAACGGTGAGTTCAACCACACCAAGGCTAGCGCCAAAGTGCCCACCTTTTTTCGAAACAACATCAATAATATATTGACGCAACTCCTTACTCACTTCAGGCAACTCGATCTCCTTTAGTTTTCTTAAGTCACTTGGATACTCAATTTTATCCAATAGTTTACCTGCTTTAAATTCCATTAATTTCTTCTAGATGGTTGATTTGAGAACAAAGGTAAAAACTTTTCTTTCATAAATTACTTAATGGGTTTTTATCTCGTTTATTTTACTTTTATTTCATAAAACAACACTGCGTATGATTTGTTTATTTCTAGGCAGAATCGTTAGTAGTCTTCCTACCAAACGATGAAAAATGCTATTCAAAATATTGTTTGGTGTGAGTCTCTATAATTTATTTACTTACCTATAGCTTGCCTCCTAGCACGCAAGTTTTCTTATAATGCCTCACATCGCCTTCCAAATTGAAGACTTCGAAATAAATAATGTAAATACCTATTCTTGCTTTTTCGCGATTAGCGTTTATACCATCCCAACTGAATGTGCCTTTGATTCCTAATAATTCGTTTTGGATTAATGGTTTTACCACTTGTCCTTTGCTATCGAAAATAGTGATACTAGCAGTATAGCCAGGCACATCGAAATGGTAATTAATATTCACCACATCGTTGTAACCATCTTCGTCAGGCGAAAATATTTCGGGAGTGATGAGTATCTCATCATCGGTTTCTCCGGCATTGTGGTATTGAGAGTTTTGATAACCGGGTGTGCCGAAGCCCACATCCTCTGCTGCCGAATGCCAATTGGTGCGGTCTTGAGTAGGGCGGTTAAAATCGATGCGCTCTAAGGCTACTCCTTTGGTAGAATTGAGTAGGGGAAACTGCATATCGCTGTAATAAGTAAAGCGGTCGATGATGCCTGCTGTATCGCTTAGGCAAACGGTGCCTGAAGAAATGTTTAGAGAAATCATGCTTGGGAGATTGATAAAAGCTTTTGGGTTGGGTGTGTAATATTGGCTTTTAACAGCATCTGCATTGGCGGATAGCACGAGGTAATCTTGTGGGAAAAGTAAATAGCCGTCTGCAGTAATTACTTTGGGGCTGGTGATAACATTAGAAATAGTGTCGTATTGAGAAAGGGTAACAGATTTTAAATCGATTACTTTGGAAGAGTTGTTGTAAATTTCAACATAATCTACTCCGCCTACCTTGGGGTCTGAGAGGACTTCGTTGATGGCAATATCGTTTTGTAAGGCAAGCTGAGGCAAGGCGAATCGTGCGCTATTATCCAAACCTAAGGCATTGCCTACGCAATCTGTGATGGCATTGTTTACAGTGATGGTATATATTACTCCCGATTGAATAGGTGTAGCAAGAGTTAGGCGAACACTACCGAAAGCAGGAGCCATGGGTTTTAACTGAACAGGATTACCAATACCGTTGTTTATGCTGTAAATAGTAAGATTCAGCATGGTGGTGCTGTCGAGGGGTTCATTAAAATAAAGTTGAATGGTATCAGCAGCTATTACCGAAACACGCACCACCTTAGGTGGTGTATTATCAGGATTAGAAGCATGAACCGAATTGGCCATGCCCGGTGTTCCTCCTGCAGCACCGGTAGATGCCCGCCAATTGCTCATTCCAGCGCAGGGATTCGCAGGGTCTATTTGTTCCAGACTCCATCCTCCATCTTTTTTATTTGCATCTTGATACCAAGCATCAGTATACGATACAGTAGACATAGGAACTCCATCTTTGGTCTTTAATACCAATGTTTGTCCTGTATTGGTAAGAACTGGGAAACTGGTAACTCCTGCAATATTGATATTCGAAAAGAAAAACGGAACAGCTGAAGGTGTTGTAAGTACTATGTATCCATGGGCAGCAATGGTAGCATTCGGCAAGGTTCTAACTGTGGAGCCTACTGCAAATGTCCAGTTATTGACGTTAATCGGGAATTGGGTTTTGTTATACAATTCTACATATTCGTTGTTTGGCAATACATTCACAGGAGGGTCGGGGTCGGCCATTATTTCGTTTATTACCACATCAAATGGTTTCGGTTGGTAATAGGCAAAGCTGATGGTGTCCGTCAACAGAGCATTACCGGAGCAATCGCTCATATTGGTTACCGTCAACGTATAGGTAGAAGAATTATTAAGAGGAACAGATAAGGTAAGATATGCACAGCTCAATGTTGCATTTACCGTATCAGCTGTTGGTACGCCAATTCCTGCATTGATGCTGTAATTAGCAAAAGCTGAGATAACAGATGCATCTAGTGCTTCCGAAAAACAAACATTTATATGCATCGAGTCGATTACGGTAACTCCTGCAAGACGAGGATGGGTAGTATCGGCAGCGGTTGAGTACACAGAGTTTTGAGCTCCCGGTGTACCACCATTCACATCGTTAGATGCAATCCAATTGCTCGAAGCAGGGCAATTGACATTGGCATTTGGATTGATTAATTCAAGTGTCCATCCTCCTTGTTGTTTGGTAGCATCCTGATACCAAGCATCGGAAAAGGTAACAGAATCAATGTATATAAGACTATCGTTTTTTAGATAAAGATGATCGCCTGCATTGTTTATTGCTGGAAAACTACCTACACCTACATGATTTCCGTAAGTAGTAAAGAGGGCGGTGTCGGCATTGTTACACACAATAAGGTATTGATGAGAAGCAAGCACCGTGTTGGGAAGTGTGGCTGTTGACGAGCCATCGGTAAATTTCCATCCGTTGAGGTTAACAGCACTGGCACTGCGGTTGTAAAGTTCCACAAACTCGACAGCAGGCACATTGACCTGAGGTGTGGGGTCGGCCATTATTTCGTTGAAAATAATATCGCGGAAAGCGGCAGGTGCAACTAAAAAATATGTGAATGGAGAGGTGGCGGTAACCAAGGGATTGGCGCTTAAATCTTGAACATTGGTAACAGTAAGTATGTTCGGAAGACCACTGGTAAAAGCGGTTGAGAACGTAAGGTGAACAAGATTAAAATTAGTGGCATCGCGTTGGGCGGTGGTAGGATTGCCAAGAGCGTTGTTAGCTGAATAATTGCTGATGGTTTGAGAAGTAACTATGTCGACTGCTTCGGAAAAAAGAACATCAAGTTGGGTGGAGGAAATGACAGTGGAAGAAACTAGTGTAGGTGGAGTGACATCAACAACTATAGGACCGACATAAAAATTATCGAAAAAGAATTTGTTGGCATTACTCGATGTGTAATACGAAGCGATGCCAAAATAGGAAGAAGTAGTATAGGTATTGTCGGTGCCAGATGCTTCGAGGGCATAAGCCGTTCCTCCGGCAGGGTCTACATAGAGTGTCCAAAGGCCAGCAGCATCGCGAGTGACGCGCACTCCGATAGCAAACGAAGCAGCTATTTGTGCATTGGTGCCTCGGCAAACGGATGTAGAGGTGGTGCCTGTTTGGCGAAAAAGTTCGACTGCATCATTACTCAGCGCTTCGCCAAATTGAAGATAGTACCCATTGAGCGAACCTCTGAGGTTGGCTTGGTCGGAAGCAAGGTAAACACGTCCGAAATTACTACCTGATGGAGCAAAAGTTTCTTTGATATAAAAGCTCCACTCGGTGGTATTGAGGGAGGAAGCGGGTGATGGGGTGGAAAGATAAGTGGTGTCGGCTGCGGTATTGCTCGATTGTAATTGAAACGATGCATTGACGATATACTTGGCGGCATCGCCTGACCAAAGAGGATTGGCAGAAAAGTTTCCATCCGAAAAATCGTCAGTTACCTGAGCATGACCAAAGGTGATTACGAAAAAGAATATTAAAATAAATAATGAGCGCATCGCTTTGATTTCGTTTATGGTGTAAAAGTATGAAAAATTTTATTTTGAGAAAGATTGGTGGTGAGTTTAAAGTTTAACGTTACCGCTAAGGCAGAAAGACGCTAAGGGAAATTCTAAATGCTAAGTACTATCCCGAAGCTTCGGGACTAAACCCTTATTCGTAAATTCCTACCATTCGTATTTCGTAAAGCCCCCTAACTAAATCTCATATCTCAAATCTCACATCTATTTAGGGCAGGTAGTTCATCACGCTTCGTTTCCTTTCCTCCCGCTTTTCCTTCCAATCTTTTTCTTTGCCCGAAAAGGCCAAAGAAAAAGGATTTCCAGTTCAATCGGGTGCAGTTAGTAAGTTCATCACGCTTTGTAAACTTCAAGTATACACATAAAAAAGCCCCAAACATTTCTATTCAGGGCTTCCCTTATTCGTAAATTCAGGGCATAAGTCCAGTGAACTTATGAGCCAGTTTGTGCGTGGTCGTATTTCGTAAAGCCAGTTATCATAATACTTTGTACTTAGTACTTCATCATAATACTTTGTACTTAATACATTGTACTCTTAATCACTTTCCTCCTCACCACCCCCTTCTCCGTTTCCACCTCCACAAAGTAAACCCCTGCCTTCCACGTACTCACATCTATCACCACTTCTAACTTTAAACTTTCTAACTTTAAACTTTGAACCAATTCCCCTAGCACATTATATATATGTATGGAATTAATTCTTAATTGTGAATTCTCAATTGTAAATTGATTGGTGGTTGGGTTAGGATAAATAGCTACCCCAGTTTCATCCATCCTTATTTCTTCCACACCCACAGGATGCCGCCCCCAAGCAGCTATAAAATGCGCTGGCAACCATCCTCCTACTTCTGTAAAAAAGCCACCTACATACAATGTACTATCTTTTGCATACATGGTAAGCACCTTATTATTGGTGCCACCTCCCACTTCTTGCCAATGTGTTCCAGTCCATTCGGCTAGGTGTTTGGCCGTAGCTCCCAACCCTGTGTGCGTAAAGTTACCTCCTGCATATAATTTATTTTGCAGACTATCTACATACAATACCATTACGGAATCAGTAAAACTTGTGTTCACACCCAATCCTTCACCTACAGCTTGCCAGTTAGTCCCATTCCATTTAGCAACATGGTTTAGTGGTGTCAAATTATCTCGGGTGGCAGTAAACATTCCTGCAGCATACAATTCCCCATTGTATACTGTTACTGATGCAACAGCATCGTTAAACCCAACTCCTATTGGCGACCATGCAGTATCGTTCCATGCCGCTATTCCACTATAGCTTCCATAAGGACTACCATCAATGGAAGTAAACCAACCTCCAACAATTAGTTTGTCCTGAAATTCACAAAAATCAAGTACTGTATTTTCTTGATTTGGAGGAAAATCTCCTGCCAATTGTCCAACTGCTGAAAAAACGGTATCGTTCCAGCGGGCAATACCATCAGTTATATGAAGCCCCGCTGAATCACCAGTGCGATTAAAATAACCTCCTACATAAAGGTTGTCGTGATATACTTTTAATGCCATGCAATTTCCATTTGCTCCAAAATGTACACCTCCGCCAACCTGTAAAAGAGGATACCAATCTACTCCATCCCACCTTGCCATATGGTATACAAGATGTGGTGTATTATTTAAGTCAATACTTGTTCCTCCGGCACCTGTGAAGGTTCCGACACTATAAAATCCCCCTCTAAATTCCGCTAATCCTCCTCCTCCATTGCCAGCTGAGTCATTTGGTACTGTTGCAAAATCAAAAGGCCACCAAACTCCTAAACCCATTGGTTGCCAATTTCCATTATTCCATTGGGCCACTCCATTTAAAACTGGACCATGTGTAATTTTTTTGAAACCACCACCTACTGTAATTTTATTATTATAAAAAGTTATTTTTTGAACAAATTTTTTTCCTGTAATGAATGCAGTAGTATCCATATTCCCCATTTGATACCATTGCTGCGCTTTTAGTTCGGTTGATAGTAGTAAAACTAAAATAATAACTTTTAATGTTTTCATGTTTATGTTTATTTTAAAAACAATACGATGTACAAATATACATCGTATTGTTTCCTGTTTTTCAGTTTACTTAATTATTATTAACCGATTCGATTTTATTAATTTACCATTTGTCAGAACTTGGTAGAGATACATACCATTTTCGCCCCCGTTGGTCTTCCTTAAAAGTAAGCAGAAACGATGCCTTTTCCGCCCTTGTTGGTCTTCCTTTAAAGTTGGCAGAATCGATGCCTTTGCTGGTGTTTTTTCACCTGCAAACGAACGACTCATTATATACACCACTTTTTTCATCCCTCAAATATACATATATTATATAAGTATAAACCAAAATCTTCCCCCTTCCCATTCCGTCACCCCTCTCTTTCGGAGAGGGGCCGGGGGTGAGGTCATCCGAGAGGGGCCGGGAGAGAGGTCACTTCGGAGAAGGGTTAAGGAGTAAGGCCCCATTTCCCACCTCTTTGCGTTCATTGTACACCTCTTTGCGTCCATTGTGCAACATTTTGCGTCCATTGTGCACCTCTTTGCGGGCATTGTGGAACATTTTGCGTCCATTGTGCACCTCTTTGCGTCCATTGTGGACCTCTTTGCGGGCATTGTGCACCTCTTTGCGTCCATTGTGGACCATTTAGCCCCCCACTTTTTCTCAATTTATGCCATTTTGGCAAAAATCAACGCCAATTTGTCACTTTTTGCACTTTGGCACACCTAGCGCGCGCAGCTATCACAATATATCACCCCCACAACTTTTTTCGACCAAAACACTTGCACAATTCAAAAATTGTTTAATTTTACAGCGCAAAGAAGTCAATATCAAAACTAATCGCTTCTATTAAATTATAACTTTAAATTTTTCAATCATGCTAAACGACATTCAATCGCGCGAATACAACCGCGCCAGCAAACTCAGTACATTTCTCAACACCACTGCCAACACTGCCATTTGGTCACCTTACAGGCCATTCAAAAAACGAGTAGTCCGTTTCAACGACCAGTTCACCATCTTCACAGGCCTCGTGCCCGAAAAACAACAAAATGGAAAAGGAATCACACTCACCAAATCACAACTACGCGACCAACTCACTACCGAGTGGGCCGACATACTCACCAAAACCCTCGATTACGCCATCGACAATAACCTTACAACACTTCAAGCTGCTGTCAACTTCACAGCCGATGACATCCATCACATGAAAGACAGCGAAATCTTTGGATTTGCACAAAACCTCAACACCAACGTATTCACCGCTGCCCTCATGGCCGATACCGAATTCCTTACCTACGAAGTAACCGCTACAGCCATCGCTGCCGCACTTCTCGATGCATCCAACTTCAACGACCTTATCGGTGACGCCAAAGTCATCGACTCCACAGCATCCATCGCCAGTGCCGACATCGATGCCACCATACTCAAAATCAAATCCACCATCGCATCCATGAATCGACTCAAAGTACATTTCTCCACCTCCAACCCAAACTTCGTTTCAGGCTTCGACAAAAATTCCAAACGCGATGACGTTGGCGTCCACCACACAGGCATCACAGGCACCATCACCATCGGAGGAGTTCCATCACCCAAAGGAGCAATCACCGTGGGCAACAAAACCACCAACCCCGATTTATACGGAAAATACACACTCATCAAAATATTTCATGGCGACCATCCAGTCACCGCCACCGTACCCGGATTACCACCAAAAACCGTAATCCACCATTTCATCTCCGGTCACATCGACCAGCTCGATTTCGATTTCTAGCACACGCCTACCGTCATCATCCAAAATCCTGATAAACTCAACCTATCAGGATTTTTTTTTTGCAATAAATAAATTCTTAAAACCGAAATTCCGAATTCTAAATTTGTTTTTAGAATTTAGTACTTAGCACTTAAAATTTCTTCTTTGCGCCTTAGTGCCTTAGCGGTAAGAAATCTCACATCCCAAAGCCCGTAATTATTCGAAAAAATCGGTTGAAAACTGACTGAAAACTCAGTTTGTATTTTCACTAAAAAACATGCCCAAACCAATAAAATTTTCCATTCCCAAAAAATATTTTGGCTGATGCTTTAGAATAACTTAGATTTACAAAATGAAATTGGATATAATGAACCAATAAAACATGGCAAGACGAATTATATTTCTTTTATTTTTTCTAAGTGTTTTTCTTTTCAACAGCACTAAACGCGCTACACGACTCGATTGGGATGTTTTTGGATATTATCTTTATCTACCTGCTCAATTTATTTATCACGATATTAAATTAGAAAAAAAGGAAGAATGGCTCACACCCATCCTCACCAAATACAATCCAACCAATAGTTTTTATCAGGCTTACAAAGGGCCAAAAGGAATTTATGTGATGAAATATTCCATGGGATTATCCATCATATATTCTCCTTTCTTTTTCGTTGCCGATTTTGTAGCACCAAAGTTGGGTTATGCACGGGATGGGTTTTCGCCACCTTATCAATACCTTTTAATGATAGGTAGTTTGGTAGTCTCGCTCCTTGGGCTTTGGTTTATGTTCCTGATTTTGGAGCGGTATTTTTCTTCCACTATTTCTTTTTTGGTCATTGCACTCATTGCATTCGGTACCAATTATTATGTAATGACAACCTATGACGGATTAATGCCACATAATTTTGTTTTTACATTTTATGCCATCATGCTTTATTATACCATTAAATGGTACGAAGTGCAAAAGATAAAATATGCAACCATCATTGGCTTTTGTCTTGGAATATCTACTTTAATTCGCCCCACAAGTATTGTTGTTGCTATAATTCCAGTTTTATGGGAAATAGGAAATTGGAAAGCATTGAAAACAAGATTAACGCTATTCTTCAAAAATTATTTTCAAATATTTATTTTGATGCTAATTGCATTTATTGTCTTGCTACCTCAATTTATTTATTGGAAATCCACATCAGGACAATGGTTATATTATAGCTATCCCTATGAAAAAGTTGATTTTTTTAAATCACATATAATTAATGTACTGTTTAGTTATAAAAAGGGTTGGTTAGTTTATACTCCCATGATGATTCTTGCTATTGTGGGGTTTTATCATTTGTATAAACAAAAAAATAAGTTGTTTTATCCTGTATTTATTTTTGTGATTATTAATGCCTACATTATTTCTTGCTGGGATTGTTGGTGGTATGGAGGTTCGTTTGCCGAACGACCTTTTGTCGAAAGTTATGTATTTATGGCTTTCCCGCTGGCAGCACTCCTTAATTTTGCTTTTGAAAAAAAGTATTTGTTCGGAATTCCTGTACTTTTAATTTCACTGGTGTTTACTTATCTTAATATCTTTCAAACGAAGCAAGCAATGCAAGGAATTTTGCATACAAGCCTTACAACAAAGGAATATTATTGGCGTGTGTTTCTCAAAAACCAATCTACAGAAGAAGATAAACGTTGGTTAGAACCTTCGCAATATGGCGATGATAAAGATAATATGGATGTAAATAAGAAATACAAACAGATTTATGCTTGTAATCTTATACTTGATGATTTTGCATCCAACCTATCCACTGAAAACATATATACAAAAAAATTAAACCTTCCTTCGGGCTTAGGATTTGATGCTTGTAATCATTTTATCGTTTCTACAATTCAAATAGACACTTCACTTTTGGTAACATCAAGGGATTTAGTTGCTCATATTGCGGTAGTAATTAATAAAGACGGAAAACTCTACGAATATAGGTCAAGAGATGTTAGTTATCTAGATCTGCAAGCAAATGCAGGGAAATCAAAACTCTCTGTTTTAATTCCGCCTCAGGCCAATAATGAACAATATAAGGTGATGACGTATGCTTATATTAATGATAAAAATAAAATGAAGCTTTTGTCATTTTCGGCTGAAGTGCTAAAAGAAGAAAAATAGTCTAAGCCGTAGCTATAAAATCTAATAAATACAATTACTTTGTCTTCTTCAAATACATTCGATTATTCATGCGAATGTAATCTTCTCTTACTTCGTAAAGAGTATCTTTTGCTGGTAGTATCAGCAGGTTGTCGCCTCTGAAAATCATTTTTGGATCTGGAATTTCATAACTCGAAACATAAATTTTCAATTTGTCTTTTTTATGTTTCACCACCACAGTGTTTTCAATCAAGGCTTTTTTACCATCTACTATTTTAAACTTATCTTTCATCGGATAAACCGATTTGGTGATTGAATTATTTCCCTCATCAAATGTTTCGAGCACGAACCATAGTCGAGAATACATGTCTTCAGTAAAATTATCCATCCAAAAGGAAACAGAATAATTTTGTTCAATCGTAAAGTTAGGAACGGTGTCTTCATAAAGTGTACAACCATCTACTACTTTTGCCTCCATACATCCTCCTTCCAGAAATCCATTGCTAACGGGGTTTTTGTGAAAATCTACAGAAACAAATGTTTTCATAGAATCAGTGTATACATAGTTTTCTATTTTCCATCTTTTACCTCGTTTCGAATTTTCAATTGCTTTATCATACAAATCATCTGAAATATGTTCCAAACTTTTCATATCAAGTTCATAAACTGCAAACAAAGGTGTCTGTTTAATTTTTTTGCAATGATTTAAAAGTTTACGTTCACCATCATTTATTTCCTTCTCTTCCACTAGCACCAATAATGGCTTTTTGTTTTTAAAATCATTTACGATTTCTAGCTTACGATAAGGCTCTAGGGCAATCTTTATATTTTTGAAAGTTTGTGAAAGAGACGTTCTACTCATCGAAACATTTAATAAAGGTAACCCAGTTTGCAAAGAAGTGATATAAGCATCAGGAATGATATGTGATAAAGAAGTCATCCAAACATTTTCAGAGCCCACATGAAAATAAGGAAGAGAGAACATGGCTTGATAATTACTCGGATTTATTTCCGACAACCATTTATCTTCGGGTAATTGATTTCCTTTATCACAAAGGCGAGGAATTGGGTTGTTTAACCAATCTTGTTCTTGATAAGTATTGTAATATGCATCTCTACACAATAAAAACAAAGGAATGATTAATACAGAAACTTTAACTGCCACATGAAAAGATTTAGTCCAATCATATAATTTATAAATCACGATAATATTAATTACATAATAGAAAATCCAAACAAATCGGGCAATCCCTCTTAGTTGTTGCAACATTCCTAAATTGTTTAACCAATGTTCGTATCCTTCAATTTTAAAAGGATATCCAAAGGAAATTAGTAATGCGATAAGTGATGACCAAAGAAATGCATTCATCATTTTATTATCGGTTATTACAAGCACCTTCCGAAATTGTAAAAACAAAAGACGTTTTACTAGCTCTAAAATAATAAGGATACAACCCAAAATAGCAACAATGCCAACATAAGAATATCCTTCATCTGTTTCAGGAAATACAGGTGTGTAGAGTGTAGAGAATAAATGTTCGAAAGGAAAATGAAGTGGATAAAATATTCCATCCCAATTAGTGATAAATCTAAGGTATCCCCACGGATGCGTTGTTCTGTCGTAAATATCGTTTATCAAAAAAATGATAAATTGAAAAAGTAAAAATGGTAATACGATTTGTATAAAAAAATGTTTTACTGAAAAGATTAAATTTTTAAAAGATACTTTTGAAACAAAAATAGTAGCCCAATAAATCATTGCTATTATTCCAAAGAAGGCGAAGAAATAGAAATGTGTGCCTGCCATGAAAAAAACCAAAAGACTAATCAAGAATGATTTTTTAAGGGAAGGAGCTTGATAAAATTTCAGTAATAAAAGTAGAAACAGAGGTATCGCAAACTGGTAAGTGAGCGAATAATGTGCGCCAAGCCGAATAACTTGTGGGGAAAGGAAAGCAATAGCAGTAGCAGCTATACTAGCATAAATAAAAGGAAGTCGAAGTTGTTTGAAAATTAAATATAAACACAGTGCTGATAAAAATATTGATATCAACATGATGAAATTTAATATCCCGATGGTATAATCAGAAATGTCGATTACATGGCAAATTAGTTTAATTGGATTGGTTACGAAAGGATGGCAACCAGTAAAAAAGACCTGCTCTCCGTAGGGGTAATTCATCCCACTAAAATGCCAATAAGTTGAATCGTATTTTACGTGATACCAAGAAGTGTAGTAGGATTGGAGTCCATCTAATTTCGATCCAAAATATACTTGATTAGGATTCTTTAGAAGTTCCCCAAAAAAGAAAATCAAACAAAACAAGGCTATTACAAAGGTGAGTATAAAACCTTTTTCTAATACTACTGGTTTTATTC
>Ga0194047_10000445_pt1 | contig 28059 bp, 23 predicted proteins | sample JunL225m_MetaG_2_FD_160070 | JGI IMG/M metagenome (GOLD analysis project Ga0194047, IMG submission 160070) | Anoxic zone freshwater microbial communities from boreal shield lake in IISD Experimental Lakes Area, Ontario, Canada - Jun2016-L221-5m | ecosystem: Environmental > Aquatic > Freshwater... | reverse complement strand
TTTTTTACTCCGAAGAGAATTTTGAATACAATAATTGATGAATATAAGCTGATAAGAGAATTCAAAAAGTTTAAATGAATATTTCAAAATTTCTTACAAAAAAAGACTGGATAAATATTACGTATTTGTTTTTAATAACTAGAATTTTAGTTTTATTTATAAGTATTGTTGGCTATTCCATATTTCCACAACGAGGTGAAGTATTTTATAGAAGAACTGCTGTTGAAGCGGTTCAAATAGAAAATATTTGGAATAAATTTGATTCCCCTCTTTATGAAAAGTTAGCGAATGAGGGTTACCCAAATAAGCCATTTAATGAAAACGACGGCGGGACTTGGGGTTTCATGCCACTATACTCAATGATTATTAAAGGAGTTTCACCAATTTTTGCCAATAATAATTTCATAACAGGTATAGTTATTTCAAATATATTTACATACATAGCTTTATTATTTATTTATAAATTATTAAAAGAAAAGTTTGGTTCAGAAAAAAAAGCTATTAAACTACTCTTAATTTCGGCTGGTAGTTTTTATTTAAGTATTGTTTATAGTGAAGGTCTGTTTTTACTATTAACAGCATTGGTATTCTATTTCACATATAAAAAGAATTATAGTCTAGCACTGTTTTTTGCTGGGCTAGGTGCAATTACTAGGATCCAAGGAGGATTATTATTTATTATTCCATTGTTAGAAATTATATTTGCATATAAATGGAAATTCTATAAATACATACCCATTTTTTTATTATCGCTAATACCATTATTTTGTTTAATGTTTTACTTACAAATTACATGCGGAGAACCTTTAGCTTTTATTAAAATTCAGACTTCATGGGGTAGCCCACAAACATATCCATTACAAGGCTTTTTGGCATTTGTAAAAGGGACTGCAAGTATGGGTGCATATTTAAATACCATGTTTTGGATATTTTTTGGATATTTTATAATCTCAAAGCATAAAATATTACCAATATCATATATTGCTTTTTGCATTGCGTTTTTTCTATTATCGACAAGTAATGAAACAGTATATGGAACAATACGTTATACACTTCCATTAATTCCTTTGTACATTGCAGCATCTCATAGTACAGAAAGAGAGTATAACTATTATCTTTTATTGAATGTTATGTTTTTATCTATTGCTGTCACAGCATTTGTAACAAGTACACCAACATTAATATGAGCTTTTTGATGAATAAAACAGAATATAATGATATGTATAACTGCGAAGACAAAATGTGGTGGTATGACAGTTTAAGACATGTATTAAAATATTGGATTAATAAAGAAGGAAGAAAAGATTTGAAAATTCTTGATGCTGGCTGCGGTACAGGAAAAAACATTGAGTCCTTTTCAAAACTAGATTTCATAACGGAAGGAATTGAATTTTCTCAAGATGCAATTGAGCTATGTAAAAACAGAGGTATTAAAAATATAAAACAAGGTTCTATAACAAATATTATTTTCCCAGATTCTACTTTTGATATTACACTTTGCATCGATGTTATTGGTATTCTAGATGATAAAGATAGAAAAATTGCAATTGATGAATTATTAAGAGTAACAAAAAGTAATGGTATTATAATTATGCACTCTGCAGCACATGAATTTCTAAGATCTCAACATGATGAAGTATGTAATTTGAAAAAACGATTTACGAAAAAAGAATATGAAGCTTTGTTTGAAAATACAAATATTTCAATAATTAAATCATCATATAGATATTTTTTATTATCACCGCTAATTATTACTTATAAAATTGTAAAAAAATTTTTAGGAAAAAATAAAATTCCAAAATCAGATCAAAATGTTCCTATTTATCCAATTAATATATTATTTAAAATATTAATGAGAATAGAGGACTTTTTTGGCAGATATATTAATTATCCTTTTGGATCTTCTATTTTTATTATAGTAAGAAAGAAATAACTTATTTCAAATATCTTTTTGTAGCTATTGCACTGGCTAAAGCTCCAATAAAGGAACCAATTGCTAATAAACCAAAGAAGAGGCCAATTAATCCTGTTACTCCTAAATTAACCCACTCTATACCAGCAAAGAATGAATTTAAAAATGGTACTATTCCTCCAGCATTATTATAAATAAACATCCATCCAGCAAGATATAATATTGAAGTTGAAACTAATGCACCAAAGAAGCCAAATATTGCACCATCAAAAATATACGGAATTCTAACATATGCGGGGGTGGCTCCTACCAATTCCATTGTTTCAATTTCTTCTCGATTGGAATAAATTGCCATACCAGTAGTTATAAAAATAATTATTAGTGATACGACAATTAAGAATATTGCCATAACGACACCTACAATTTGTACAGTATTCCTTAGTTCTTTGAAAAATTCTGAAGTTTTTTGATTTAACCTAATACTGACAATATATTTAAAATCATCCTTCATTAAATAAAGATCTTTCCCTTTGTACATAAAATTTTCTTTGGCTTTCTTTACTTCATCATATGTTTTGTCTGTTTTAACAAGCAATTTATCAAGAAGCTTATTATAAATATCCAAAGCATCTTTTTGGTTTGCCACATTAATATCAATAAATGCAGGTAATAAGCTAGGATTTACATCATATGTTAATGAAGGATCGTTTACATTTGCCTTAGTATATATTTCATATGAAACTTCTTTGGAGTTATATTTCGTAATTGCCGATGGATTGATGCTTTTTACTGTAGACTCAATATATTTAATTTGATCTTCGCTAGCCGTATTTTCGATAAATATTTTAACTGGAATTTTCTTATCAACATAATCTAGAATATTTGTTGCTACATAAAATGCAACTCCAAATGTAGAAGAAATTAAAAAAGTTAAAGTCATAACGATAACGGATGCAAATGCCAGACCTTTATTTCGTAAAATATGCTGTGAAGAATTTTTGAACAGTTTTCCTATTGGCACGGTTATAATATTAAATATTTAAATTATACAATAAATTTTTATTCATCATCATCGATATCTTCTTCTACTTTAACCTTTTTCTTTTTCTCTATAACATTTTTTTTCACTTTCTTTTCCTCTGGTTTTTCAACTTTTTCTTCAAAGTTATCGTAAATTTCTGCTAATTCACTTTCTTTTTTTTCAGTTAAATCCCCCATCCTATCATCATATTCTTCTTTCGTTTCTCCTATATTTGGAAATCGATCTGGTCTCTTATAATCCATTTCTGCTTCCTCATCATTATTAAATTCTGTATAGCCTCCAATAGAATCTCTAATAATTTGTCCTTTATCTAATTTGACAACACGCTTTCGCATTGAATCAACAATTTCATTATCATGAGTTACAACAACAACTGTTGTGCCCCAATTGTTTACTTTATTTATTAACTGAAATGTATCCCAAGCATTATCACTGTCTAAATTACCTGTTGGTTCGTCTGCAATTAATAATACTGGATCATTAACTAAAGCTCTGGCTATAGAAACTCTTTGTTGTTCACCTCCAGATAATTCTGCAGGATATCTCCTAGCTTTTTCTGTTAGTCCTACTAAATCAAGGACATCACCTACTTTTTTCTTTATATTAACCTTACTTTCTCTAGCAACTTCTAGTACGAAGGCGATATTATCGTAAACATTCTTCTGTTGTAGAAGTTTAAAATCTTGAAAAACAACTCCGATTTGTCTTCGAAAATATGCTAATTTATTACCTTTCAGCTTACAGATATTATATTTATCATTGAATACTATCTCACCTTCTGATGGAGACTCAATATTAAGCATTAATCGAACAATAGTAGATTTACCAGCACCAGAACTACCAACAATAAATACAAATTCTCCGTCTTCTACAGTAAAATTTATATTCTGTAAAGCGTGATTACCATCATTATATTTCTTTGTTACATTATTGAACTGAAGCATTTTTAGTAAAACTACTTAAAATATCATAGAATTGGATAGAATCCATTCTATCAGATTTTATAAAAATATTATTAAATTCAGATGTTGTGGAAGAATTTTTAAATTTTAAAAAATAATAAGAGTCGGCTATTTGCATAACATCAGTTTCTTGACCTAAAAAGTTTATTGTTTTCTGTTTAGTTACATTTTTGTTATCTGATTCTTTACATATTGTCGAATATTTACTAGGTTCATACAAACAATTATCTATGGCTAAAAATGGTCGTATTTCTATACCACTATTATCTTTATCATTAATTATTTTATAATCAATATATTTATATTCATTGTCATCATTTGTACATTTCTTTGGATCAACTAAACTATCTTTCAAATCCTTACATTTAAGTGTAACTAATTGATTGCTTAAAGTATAACCAGAGATTCCATCGACAGATAAACCTAAGTCTTTGATTTCAGAACTTGCAGAAGTTTGAAGTTTTTCCATACTAATATCGAAAGAGGTCTGTAAATCATCCTTACTTATTTCTTTTTCAAAATCCTTATAACCGTCCTTCATAACTGTTAATGTGATTTTTGTTTCAATGCTAACATTTTTGAGTTCAATAGGTGTAATTCCCTTGTAATAATTATTGATATATACATTTGCTTTTGTGGGAATTGTATTTACAAATACAGATGAGAAATTGCCTACTCTATATAATTCAGCATTTCTGAGCTGAATTAATATCGTGACAAGTAAGGTTGAGACTAGAATTAGTAATAAAATTGAAACAGTAAGCAATATGTAAAAAGATCTATTAAATGAAGAGTGTTGTTTTTCTGGTTTGATTTTTTTCTCTTTAATGACTTTTACTTTCTTTACTTTCTCGGCTTTAACTTTCTTTGTTTTTTCAATTTTATTAATAGGTATCTCCGTTTCAATAATTGGAGTATTATTAATATTTCCAATAGGCTGAATTATCTGATTAGAGTAATTGTTAGTCAAAGTATCAGATTTTTTGTTTAGATTATCGGGTTTTTGCAGTCTCTTTAATTTTTCATCGTTGTCTTTTGGCAGTAAATTCATAAAAAATTGTTCATTTGAACTAATTTACCATAGTTTTATAACTATGGCTATAACAGATTTATGAAGTTTTTACGGTATTTTATCTATTATTTATTGAGAATATTGATTAAATTATGATATACTAGCGACGTTGTACAATGATTAACCATTACTTAGTCGTTGTTTTTATATAATCAATCTAATTCATGGCAAACTTAAGGTCGTCAAAAAAAGACATTCGAAGAACAGAAAAAAGAACAGCAGTAAACAAAGTTTATAGAGATAATATGAAATCTGCAGTAAAGGGATTAAGAACAGAAATTGCTAAAAAAGCTGTAGCTGACGAATCAATTTATCTTTCACAAAAATCAATTGATAAGGCTGCAAAAGAAGGAATTATCAAGAAACAAACAGCTGCTAGACTCAAATCTAGACTAATGTCACAAGCAAATAAGGTTAAATAACCTTTAAGTAAATTTTTAAAAGACTGTAGTAATACAGTCTTTTTTGTTTTTAAGATTTCGTTTTTTTAAAGATGTCCTTTTTAAAAGTCCACACTGCGACGTGTGAAGAGGGAAGTGGAAAGTGTGAAGATGGAAGCCTCACTTGTCTCCTAAAAATCACTCCCCACGGTAGAATCTTGTTTTGTTTTCATATTCTCTCCTTATACAGAAGGAGAGATGTCCGCCAGGACAGAGAGGTTATTGTTTTCATTGCCCAATTCTCTCCTTCGAAAGGAGAGATGCTGAGCATAGCGAGGCAGAGAGGTCAGTTTGCACCACCCCTTGATCCCCTCCCTCGGTAAGGAGGGGAAAAATAACAACTTCAGGATGATATTAAAGTTGTCATGGTGAGCCTGTCGAACCATGAAGTTAGAATTCCTACAGTCGCCCTTCGACAAGCTCAGGGTGACATTCCCTTCGACAAAGCCTGTCCTGAGTTTATCGAAGGGCTCAGTGTGACAATATTTATAGTTTCATTTTTAAAATTCCCCTCTGGGAAGAGGGGTGCCGAAGGCGGGGTGTGTTCATTATATTATTCTCCCCTTTTATAAAAGGGGAGATGTCACGCTCAGCGTGACAGAGAGGTTAGATTCCTGCCTTCGCAGGAATGACAAATCAGCGGGCGGAAGGGGTTTGCGAAAGAACTGGCGGGGTGTGTTTATTTCCGTTCTTTGTTTTAAAATAATCCAACGAGATCCCTCTCCTCTTACGCTAAATTTATCCTAAGTAACTTAAGTGAAGTAGAAGCTACAGAGGATTCGGCATGATATTGAAAAAAAAACGGTTTAACAAGATACAATATTATGAAAACAATACATCAGCAGTGCTTATTATTGCTTTAATTTCAGATGAAGTTTTTTCTCCAATATTTAATTTATTATTCAATACCATAACTTTTTCAGAGCTGTCCCCTGCTTTCAGAGCAATGCTTATTTCAACATTTCCAGAATTAGCAGCAAGATACTGATTTAGTTTCATTAATAAAGATCTATCTGTACCATCTTTAATAATAATTTTTATTTTTGAATATTGAGGAAAAGAAGGACGATGCTGAACTGGTACAACTGCTGGAGAAACCTTATCATAAACTGACTTTTTTTCACCAACAGCCTTAGGTTTCGACGGAGCCGCTGTATAAACATTTTTTGGTTTCAATTCATCATGAATAGGTTCTTCAGCTATATCTTCATCATCTATATTGAGATATTTTGAAAAGTCTAATTCCTCAACAGTATCAACAACAATTCCGTATTCCTCGTCACGTTTATCTTTTTTTCCAACAATGATATAGCTTTTTCCTTCAATAATTTTATCTCCAAATTTTTCAAATATACTTGGAAAAACTGTGAAATTTAAAACGGAATCAGCATCCTCAAGTTTACCAAAACACATTTTTTTATTATCTTTTTTAGTATAGACACATCTTAATTGTTTAATTGTTGCGGCAATTTTTGCCTTACTTCCAGTTCGAACATCCTTCATCATTTCATCAATTGTTTTTACATCAGCTTTCTTCAATATTTTCATTGCCTTTTGCAATGGGTGAACAGAAAAATAAACACCTAAATATTCTTTTTCCCAATCTACTTTATCCGAGGCACTTACTTCATGAATGTCAGAAAATTTTATTGGATCTAATTGTTTAACTTCTTCTTCACCAAACATCATTAATGATGCCGATAATGAAGATTTGACTAATTTTTGTGTACTTTCATATATCTTTTCATAAACTTCTAATAATTGAGATCTTCGACCAAAAGAATCCATAGCTCCAACCTTTATTAATACTTCTATTGCATTTTTCGATACCTTTTTCAGATCGACTCGAGATAATAAATCCTCAAGAGAACTATATGGTTTATCACCACGTGTTTTCACTATTTCATCAACCTGATTCAAACCTACAGATTTCATACCTCCAAGTCCAAATCTAATTTTACCACCATCACCATCTTCGTGAGCTGGTTCCTCAATACTGAATTCAACATGGGATTTATTGATATCTGGAGGCATAACTTCGATTCCGTGTTCCTGAGCTTCAATAATATCTCTAGTCAGTTTATCCGCTTTTTCTATATCGCACTGCATCAATGCGGCAATAAATTCTATTGTATAGTTAGCTTTTAAATATGCCGTCCAATAAGTCAAAGTAGCATATGCCGCTGTATGAGCTTTGTTGAAACCGTAATCCGCAAATGGTTTCACTTGTTCAAATAATTTATTCGCAATTTCTTCAGAATAACCTTTAGCAACAATACCTGCAATAAATTTTTTCTCTTGCTCAATCATAAGTTCTGGAATTTTTTTACCCATAGCCTTTCTGAGTCCATCTGCTTCTGCCCATGAATATCCAGCGGCCTTAATGGCCATAAGCATTGCTTGATCTTGATAAACCATTACTCCGAATGATTCTTCCAACACTTCCTTCGACTCAGGAATTAAATAAGAAACTTCCTGAGTACCATTTTTACATCCGATATATTCTGGAATATTTGCGATAGGACCTGGACGATATAGTGCAATTAAAGCAGCAATATCCTTAATATTTGTTGGCTTCATTTCCTTCAAATATTTTTTCATACCCCCACTTTCTAATTGGAAAACAGCATTTGTATCAGCAGCCTGAAATATTTTTTTGAAAGTTTTGGCATCATCAATAGGAATGGTCTGGAGATCAAGGTCTAAATTTCTATACTGCTTAATAAATCGTATTGCCTGACCGACAGCAGATAGATTAGCTACGCCTAGAAAGTCGAATTTCATAAGTCCCAAATCTTCAAGTTTCTGCCCTACAATTTGGGTCATCATTGTTCTGCCTTCTTTTTCGAAACAGACTGGAATATATTCGTAAATAGGCTTTGGCGTAATTAGAAATCCACACGCATGCATACCAGTGTTTCTAACCAAGCCTTCAATTTTTTGAACATACTTAATCATAGTTTGAAGATCTTCTGACGAATTCACAATCTCCACAAATTCAGGAAAATTTTCCTTATTCATCATTTCCTTAATCTTTGTTACACGACCAAATTTGACGGTTACCATTTTGGATAATTTATCGCATGTAGACAAAGGAATTCCCATCACACGTCCTACATCTCTAATTGCAGCTTTGGTAGTAAGTTTTCCAAAAGTAACAACATTTGAACAACATTCTGCACCATAAACTTCTCTAACATAGTCAAACATTTCATTTCTTCTATCGTCCTGAAAGTCCATATCAATATCAGGAAAACTATTTCTTTCTTTGTTAAGGAAACGTTCGAAAGGTAAGTTCCACCATAGCGGATCAGTATTTGTAATACCTAGGCAATAAACGGCTACAGAACCGACAACTGAACCTCTAGCAGAAATGGCGATACCCCTACGACGAGCTTCATTTGCATAATCCTGCACTACAAGTAAATATTCGTCAAAACCTTTGTCATGCAATATTTCAAGTTCATACTCTAATCTTTCTTTTATCTGTGGTGTAATATCGCCATAAAGTTTATCTGCACCTTCATAAGCTAGCTTACGAACAAGAAGTTCTCTATCCATTTCGTCCGGAATTTTATTGTATTTTGGCTGAACAATACCATATGTTATTTTGAAATCTTCAATTTGATCACATATTTTTTTGGTATTCTCTATTGCTTCTGGTAAATCTTTCCAGAGCTCAACCATTTCCTCAGTTGATTTGAAATAATATTGATGATTTTTATCCTGTCGTCTAGATGGATCTGCAAGTTTTTTGCCGTCACCTATAGCCCAGGCTATTTCTCTAGGCGAATAATCTTCTTCTAATAAATAATGAATATCTCCAGTTGCAACAATTGGAATATCTAATTTTCTAGCAACGTTAAGAATTTTTTCATTTAATTCTTCTTCATGTTCATTACCAACACGGGCTAATTCAATATAATAATTTTCTTTAAAAATTTCCTTATACCATTTAGCAGCTGCCTCCGCCTTATCTTCATCTCCAAGTATGAAATGTTGTCTAATTTCAGAATATTCGTGTCCTGATAAAGCAATTAAATCTTCTGAATATTTTTCAATACATTCTTTGTCTATACGAGGTTTGTAATAAAAACCTTCTAAATAACCAATACTGACCAAACGAATAAGATTTTGGTAGCCATGAAAGTTTTTGGCTATTAATACAAGAGAATTTGATTTTTCCGTAGGCTTTTTATCAAATCTACTTTTCACTGCTACGTTAAATTCACAACCTAGAATAGGTTTCATACCCTGTTCATGACATTCCTTCCAATATTCATATAAACCAAACATGTTTCCATGATCTGTAAGAGCAACAGCTTCTTGACCCAATTCTTTGGCTTTGCCTATAAGTTGTTTTGTTTTGATAATGCTGTCTAGAATTGAGTATTCCGTATGAGCATGTAAATGTATAAAGTCCAAATGTCTAATTTCAATTGATATGTTTTACCACCTTAGCGGACTTCAAGCAAGACGAGGTTATATAAATATTTTTATAATACGCATTACAGATTCATATGTAACAAGACTAGTAATTGTGATAAAGGCAGCAAAGACTGGAATTATTTTTTCAATTTTAGTATATGCAAATCGAACTAAAATAATTAATGAGACGGAAAGGACAAAACTAACAGATGATAAAACCATTAGCCAATATTTTGAAATTAATATTGGAGTATCACTTCCTGTAATCCAAATCATAGGCACAAATTCTGGCAACCGATCTTGAACTTGAGAATATTTATAATACAAATATATTGTAATTATCAATGGGACAAAAATCATAATCCAAAGTATGGGATTTTTACTATATTGAGATATTTTTATCCTATCTTCAAATTTATCTAGTTTATGTCGAACGGCAAAAAGTTTATTAATTGGAGATTCTTTCAATCCTAAATCTAATTGCAACGGTACTTCTTCTACTTTTTTTGGTTTATCTTTAATTAAAGATAATTTAATCGTTTCTTTAGGTTTATTCGGTTTTTCTTCGTTAATTATAGGCAAATTCTGAAGTATCTTCATATCAGGATTGAAAAATTTAACACATATGATTGTAACATAATCGCTAAAAAAAATTTTGAATTATTTAAACACATTATTGAATATATTATGTCGTTCCTGTAGATTATTAGCGATTTAGATTAAAAATTGTTTACATAATATATGAAATATATTTGTATTCCTTTATTAACTATTACTTTGATAATATAATCGGTCAATAACTTGGTTAACTTTGAAATGCTTTTATCAGAATCAATCGTATCGAAATTATTAGAAATAGAACGTGCAAATACGTTAATTTCAGCATCCGGAATTTCAAACAAGAGATTTAATAAATATGTTCAAGATGCAACAATAGATACATTATTTAGTTTGGGACGGACTATTTTTCCCAAAATAACAAGACTTGATGCAAAAAGACTATCGAAGGCAAAAGATCTTCCTGATTATTTATTGCTTACAAATTTAAGAAAGACACTGGAATACATTCGTTATCAATCAGAATTCAGTCCTATTACTGCCAATATTGCCAATCATATCAATAAATTAATATGCGATAATATCGTAGAGAATTGGCAACCAAGAGCATTAAATTCAAAAGGACGATTTGAAAACACATATGATTTCACAGGTATAAGACCTGAAGAATCGGAAAATATTGAAAATATTATTATGCTTGTTAATAAAACGAGTTTGCCTATATTGAAAGCATCTGAACTATTCCAATACATTGTAAAATTCAAACCATTCATAGCTCTTAACGACATAACAGCCCTAGCTATTTGTATATATGAGTGCTCAAGATTTTATTCAAAAAACGCAAATATTCTCAGTATTTCACGTATATTTTTGTCTGAAGACAAATTAGATGATATAATAGAGTCAAATGACGTGCTAAATATTCTGGTTTCGGGAATATATACGGATATTCTTGATTTGAAAGAAAGAATTCTCCGACATAGTTACCAGGATAAGGTTGATAGAAACAGCCAATATTCCGATCTTTCGGAAAGACAGCTTGCGGTTCTGAGATATCTACAGAATAACCCAACGATAAATCGCAGGCAATATATGAAGCTATTCAAAGTCTCTACAATGACAGCTTTTAGAGATTTGAACGACCTAGTAGATAAAAAAATAATACGTGTCAAAGGTGTAGGGCGAGGTACGTATTATGAAATTGAAAAGTCTTAGTAAACAACTAAGATACTTTCTTTTGCCAGTTGCAAATATGTGACATATTTTGCGATAGGCATTTTAGCCGACTTTTTTTATAAAAAATATATATTAAATATTAAAAATTGAATGTACAACAACAATAACAGAAACAGAAGAGATAATTACAATGGTAATAACAGAAATAATAGAAATAACAGGAATAATGACGGACCTTTCAGAAAGAGAAATTATCAAGTAAAGAGTTTCACCAAAATTCATAAAGAAACTGATGTTTCAAATTATCCAGAAATTTTAGAAAACGGTAAACTTAGAGTTATCCCATTAGGAGGAGTCGAATATATCGGTATCAATACCATGTGTGTAGAATATGGTAACGATATGATAATCATAGACATGGGTTTCGGTTTCCCAAAAGATAAGTCTAATGGTATCGATTATGCTATACCTAATTATTCATATGTAAAAGAAAATTTACAGAAGCTTAGAGGAGTTATAATTACTCATGGTCATATGGACCATATCGGAGCCATTCCTTATGTTTACAAAGAATTAGGAAGTCCAATTATTTTTGCAGGAAAACTTTCTTCAGAATTAATTAGAGAAAAAGCACGTGAATTTGCATTGGAAGATGACTTAAGACTTCAAGAAGTTACATCAGTAACGAAGTATAACCTAGGTGTATTTGAAATTAGCTACTTCAGAGTAAATCATAATATCCCAGATTCAATGGGAGTTATTATCAGAACACCAGTCGGAACTATCGTACATACTGGAGACTTTAAATTTGACTTAACACCATACAGAGAACCTGTTACTGAATTTGCAAAAATTGCAGATATCGGTGCAGAAGGTGTTCTACTTTTGTGTTCAGATAGTACAAATTCATGCAAAATGGGTTGGTCAGATAGCGAAAGTAGTGTTACACCAGATTTAACTAAATTGGTAAATGAGGCTAAAGGAAGGGTAATTACAGTAACATTTTCAACACTTATTACCCGTATGGCTCAGATCGTGGAAATTGCTCATGCAGCAGGACGAAAAGTAGTTATGACTGGTAGAAGTATAGAAAGCACAGTAAGAATTGCCAAAGAATTGGGTTTAATAAAAGTACCTATGGAAGCCTTCGTTTCCAAAGAAGATGCCAGATATACACCTGATGAAGAATTATTAATTATGGCTACAGGCTCTCAAGGCGAAGAAAACGCTGCTCTGAACAGAATGGTTACAGGAAATCATAATGATTTTGATATCCAAACTGGAGATACTGTAATTTTATCTTCATCTTTTATACCTGGTAATGAAAACAAAATTAATGATGTTATAGGTAAATTGGCCAAAAAAGGTGCAATTGTTTATCACAGTCAAATGATGGATGTTCACGCAACTGGTCATGCATGTTCTGAAGATCACAAAATGCTTATTCATCTTTGCAAACCAAAATTTTTAATGCCAGTTCATGGTGACTATGTAGCATTACTTGGACAAAAAACTACAGCAATAAAAGTAGGAATGCCAGCTGAAAATGTAATTCTCACAGAAAATGGTACAACATTAGACTTTGATGCAAATACTTATCAGATGGCAGGTAAAGTAGATGCCAACCAAGTTTTAGTCGATGGATTTATGATGGGTGATATTACACCTGAAATTCTTGCAGATAGACAAAAATTAGGTAATGAAGGAATCGTTGTAATTGTCGTCGGGTCGAATGATATTTATATTGTTTCAAGAGGCTTTATCGAAGTCAATGAGAATCAAACTCATATTGATGCGATAAAAAGCATAGCTAAGGCAAAAATTGAACAAGGTAATGAACAAGTTTCACAAGCTGTTTCACAATATATCGCAGAAAAAATTGGCAGAGATCCAATAGTAATTACAGTAAGAAGATAAAGTGTAAATTCACTTTGCGTATTGTACGTGCATCTTATTCTCCCCTTTTATAGAAAAGGGGAGATGTCCGTTAGGAAAAAGAGGTTAGATTCCTGCTTTCGCAGGAATGACAAATCCGTCGAGCTCGTATTATTCTCCCCTTTTAAAAAAGGGGAGATGTCCGTTAGGACAGAGAGGTTAGATTCCTGCTTTCGCAGGAATGACAAATCCGTCGAGCTCGTATTATTCTCCCCTTTTAAAAAAGGGGAGATGTCCGTTAGGACAGAGAGGTTATTCGAGGTTTGCGAAAGATGAACTTGTGTTCCAAAACTTTAGTGTAGGAACAGGCGGGGTGTTCTGTATTAATCCCCTCCCTCGGGAGGGTGCCCGCTCCAGCGGGCGGAAGGGGTTTGCACCGCCCCTTGTTCACCTCCCTTGTTCACCTCCTAGGAAAGGAGGGAAAAAAACCAACGAGATGCCACTAAGCAAAACATTGGAAAAGAGAACTAAATATTAACTAACTTTTTACAAATTAATTTATTTTACTTTCATATATAAAATCCTCTATAATAACGACGATGTTGACACATGTTTAGTTTAACTTATAAATACTTTTATGGAGCATATTTTTTACAATCCCCTAGTAAACTTATTTTTGTTTTTTTATAAAATTTTATTCGAAGATTTTACCTTAACAATTATAGCTGTAACTCTGGTAGTTCAATTAGTTCTTTGGCCATTGAGTATTAAACAATACCAAGCAGCCAAGAAAATGAAATTTCATCAGGAAAATTTAAAAAAAGTTCAAGAAAAAAAAGCATCAGGCAAGCAACTCACAGTGGAAGAATCATTAATGATGAGTCAGGCTTTAAAAAGTTACTGTGCTAGCTGTATTACACCTTTAATACAATTACCATTTTTAATGTGTCTTTACGATATTATTAATAAGGTTGCACAAGGAAAAACAGCAGGTTTTTTCAATGGAATTGCATATAATAGTTCCCTACACTTTGCAAATGATTATAAATTCAATATAAATTTCTTTGGACTAGATTTATCAAAAACTGTTTTCAATATAGGTTTTGGCAACATTACGTCAATCATACTTTTAGCTTTAATGATTATTGCCACAGTAATTGCACAGTATTACTCGATGAAAATTTCATCACCTCAATTATTTGAGAAAAAGAATAAAGTACAAGAAATTGATGCATCAACTGAGTCAAAAAAGAAGAAAAAAAACACAGTTGAAAAAGCTAAAGAGCCTAATATGAGCGATGAAATAGCAAAGACATCAGAACAAATGACAAAGGTTATGACTTACGTAATTTTGGCAATGTCGATTGTACTTCCAGCAGCTCTTTCGGTTTACTGGCTTGCAAGGTCAATCTTTGTTATAATCCTCACCAAGATACAACAAAAGTATATTATCAAGGAAAAGTAAAATGGATTCTAATATTGTAGAAATATCAATAGATAAAACAAAAGAATTATTGGAAAAGCTTGGAATAGCTTATTCAGATGTAATGGGTTCATATGACGCTGTAGATAATTCTGTTTCACTTCAGATAAAAGGTGACGATATAGGTATATTAATTGGTTTTCACGGCAAGAATTTGGATTCTATGAAAGTAGTACTTTCAATAATGATTAATAAAGATCTTGGTCGAGACAACAGTGTTAGAATATATCTTGATATTAATGATTATTCTGCCAAAAGAACTGAACAGCTGAAATCAATGCTTGAAAATGCAAAATCTATAATGGAAACAAGACAAAAAAGCGTTTATACATTTCCTCCAATGAGTCCAGCCGATAGGAGAACAATACATACTCTAGCCGCTGAAATGGGCATAAAAACAGAGAGTATGGGCGAAGGTAAAGACCGACACGTAAATCTAATTAGGGAGTAATACTGTCATTAAGTCATCCTGAGCCTGTTCTTTTTTGTCACCCTGAGCCCTTCGATAAACTCAGGGCAGGCTTTGTCGAAGGGAATGTCACCCTGAGCCTGTTCTTTTTTGTCACCCTGAGCTTGTCGAAGGGCGACTGTCGGAAAATTTCAAAACAAAGAATGGAATGAACACACCCCGCCTTCGGCACCCCTCTTCCCAGAGGGGAATTTTAGAAATGAAACTAAAAAATATTGTCACCCTGAGCCTGTTCTTTTTTGTCCCCCAAGCTTTAAACAAACCTTTAGAAAAAAGCCAAGAGTGACTGATAATGTCCATATAACAAGTTTTACTTACTCAATTCAGCATCAATAACTTTTGATAATGAATCGACATCTCTATAAACTTTATTTTTGCTATCTAATACAAATTCATTTCCATTAATGAAAATTGAAGGAGTCCCTTTTTTATCTACAGATTTATCATCACCAGATTTTTTTTGTTGTTCTACACTACTCTTATATTCCCTGCCATCTAAACTTCTTCTTAAATCTGCTCCAGATAATCCAATCTCATCTGCATATTGAACTAATTTATCTTTAGTTATGAAAGCACCGTCTTCCTTGCCGCCATTATCATAACTATTTTTCTGTTCTTCAAATAACTTATCTTTATATTCCCAAAACTTACCACGATCATTAGCATACATACTTGCTTCTGCTGCATATGTAGAGTTAGTAGATAAAAAAGGATAATTCATAAAAACAAATTTCACACTTTTTCCCTCATATTTTTTAATCAATTCATCATAAGTAGCGTTGAATGCCTGACAAACTGGACAAACGAAATCTTCATAAGTTTCAATAACGACTTTGGGATTATCTAATTGTCCTTTGGCAGCTTCAACAAATGATTTTTGAGGAAGTTGACTACCCATAATAAAATATGAAATTATTCCTGCAACGATAACGATTATTAATAATGAAATAGTTAATGGATGAAAGAAAAAAGATTTTATATTTTCTTTAATATCGCTTGATGTAGATAAATCAACATCAATTAAATTTTTCTTAACTTCTGATTTATTTTCTTCAACTTTATTTTCAATTTCGTTCATAATATTTCATAATAATTTTTCGTATTTTAACACAAATAATGTTAAATAATTGTCATCTCAAATTTATCGTATTGAAACTGTTGAAGAGTGACGGTTAGAATTTTTTCCCTCATTTCTGTAAAGTAACGCAGCGTTGCTTTGAATCCAACGAGATCCCTCATTTCATTCGGGATGACATTTTTAGTTGTCATGGTGAGCCCGTCGAACCATGATGTTGGAATTCCTACAGTCGCCCTTCGACAAGCTCAGGGTGACAAATACTCTTAATTCTTAATTCTTAACTCTTAATTCTTAATTCTTAATTGTTAACTTATTGCCTTAGTGTTATTATCACAACATGGATGTAGTATCAGAAATAAAAGACAAATTAAACATTATCGATGTAATCTCTCCTTACTCTATGTTACGGAAACGTGGTAGTAATTGGTTCGGTTTATGCCCTTTCCATAATGAAAAAACAGCATCATTCTCAGTAAATGAGGAACGTGGATTTTATCATTGCTTCGGATGTGGTGAGAGTGGCGATATATTTTCTTTTGTTGAAAAACTTGAACACACCGATTTCAAAGGAGCATTAGAAATTTTAGCAAAACAAGCCAACGTAGATATTTCCAAATCAATACTCGACAATAAATATAATGAGAAAAAAAATAAATTAATTGAAATAAATGAACTTGCTCAAAAGTTTTTTTCATGGATATTAAAAGAAAATAGCACTGGAAATAGAGGACGTGTCTATGTAAAAAGCCGTGGAATTACACAAGAAAGTATTGATGAATATCAAATAGGTTATGCACCAACGGGGTTTGATAACTTATATAAAATGTTAGTGAAAAAAGGTTATACCGACCAAGATATTATTGATTCTGGCGTATGTATCAGGACACAAAAAGGAGATAAAATTATTGATAAATTTAGAGGTAGACTGATGTTTCCAATTCAAAATATATCCGGCAATGTTGTTGGTTTTTCGGGTAGACATATACCATTGAAAAATCCGAAATTTGAACCGCCAAAATATTTAAATACTGGTGAAACGACTATTTTTAATAAGGGTAAAATTTTATACGGATTTAATCAGGCAAAAGAAGAAATTGTACAAAAAGGTTATGTCATACTTTCCGAAGGCCAAATGAATATTATTTCTTCATATCAAGTAAATGTAAAAAATATAGTTGCAAGCATGGGAACTGCACTAACGCCAGAACAACTAAAATTAATTTCAAGATATACCAAGAATCTATATTTCTGTTTTGATAATGACAAAGCAGGTCAAGCAGCATTAGTACGAGGTATTAAATTGGCATTGAATCAAGACTTTGCTCTCAGAGTTGTTATTTTACGAGAAGGATCTGATCCTGATGAGGAAATAAAAAAAGATTCTGATAGATGGATTCTTGATGTCGATGAAGCAGAAGATGCGTTGGATTTCATAATTAAAGAATATAAAAAGCAATATCATTCAATAGATGATAAAAGAGTGGTTTTACAAAATTTTGTCGAAATATTTACTTCATGCATTAATCCAATAACTAGAGATGTCTTGGTGCAAAAACTGAGTTCTGAATTTAATTTGTCAGAAGAAACATTGCTTGAATATTTTGCACAAAAATCTGATGTAAAAATTATTCCCAAAGTTGTGAAGGAATCACCAGTTCCGAGTAAAGAAATAGAATCTAATGATATTGAAGAATATGTGCTCGCTTTAATTTGCCAGAATTATGACAATTTAAAAGAATATTTATCGTTGGAACATAGACCATATTTTGAAAATAATAAAATTATTTTTGAAAAATTGCTTTCTGACGATTTAGAAAAAATAATTGAGGAACCCGAAATAGGTAAATATATAGAAGAATTATTAACAAAAAATTTGCCAAATAATGAAGATGTGGTATCAACATTTCTTGATTGTTTGAAATTAATGAAAATTAAACACGTAAAAAAACAAGTACTGATATTGAAAGAAAGATTGGTTGCATCTGATGAAGACGAACAAGACACGATACTAAGAGAAATTGAAAATTTGACAAGAAATTTATCTTGACTTTAACTTCATCTTGAAATTCTAAAGTATAAAATTATTGCACTTCCTTTATTTGTTTTATTTCCAAATTAATACTATTGGTACCAAATGGAATATGTTTCAAGAAATCTGGAGCCCATGACGGCTGGTAAGTGTAAGAAATATTCCCTACATTAGGAATATTTTTTAAATACGGCTCTATTTCTTTCAATGATTTTCCAACTAAATCTTTCTTTATTTTATTTTCATCAATTATAGGGATCAACATCCCAGTAATATCCAAAGTCATAGTAATTGTTTTATCATCTGCTGTTTTTACATTTTGTTTAATAACAATTGATGTTAAATCAAGCTGTAGATTATCTTTTTCTTCTTGTTTTAAAATTTTTTCCACCTCTGGTCTAATTGAATTTTTATTATAACCAGTCGCTGTAATATTTACTTCCATATTCATATTAATATTATCCGCTTCATCACCAACATTTTTATCAGTAGTGGCGCTTTTAATTTCAACTTTAATTCTGTCTTGAAGAATTTCAATATTTTGACCAAGTGCTGTAGCAATTTTTGAAGATGCACTAGATTTCAACGTATCTGCTAATTTTGATTTCAAATCGTCAATATCTTTTTGGGAAACAGTCTTTACATCCTTACTCTCTCCACCAGTAAACGGGGCAACATTACTAACTGTTATGTCAGCATCTGCAATTCCAGAAACTTTGAATTTGACTCCAATTGGTAGATTGTATTCGGATCCAATATCAGTAGCTTGAATGGCTAAATCTTTAGTACCTGCGGAAAAAGATAAAGAATAAGTATCTGTAGTTTTATATGTTAAAGGTTTACCTCCACAATCATCGAGTTTAGAACAAGTTAAAGTTGTACCAGATGGTAAATTAACAGTTCCTGTTGCTTGTAAATAAGTTGCTTTTACTATTCCAGTGGCTGTTTTACCTACTTTCCCCGTACCTGTAGTATTTGCAGAATCAGAACCAGATTCTGTTTGAGTTTTTGTCAAAGCTATAATTCCTTGAGTAGCACCAATATTTGCCACTATGTCTTGTTGCTTATTTATAGTTTTGGAATATTTTTCTGCGTAGATTCTAATACCGGGTGCAATTTGATATGTGAACCAATTAAATATTAAAAAGAATATTATAAAAATTCCACAAAAAATATATAATTTTTTTCTACTTATTTTTATGCCTCTTGAAGAGCCTTTTTGAGAAGGAAGTGAACGCCCTCTATTATTCGAAATTGTACTTCTTCTATTATTTTTTCGACCAGATTTTTGAATTTTTTCAAGTACTGAATAATATTTATCCTTTATTAATTCCCATATTTTTATAATCTCAGGTTTAACTTTATTATAGTATGCAATTAATGAAGATTTAATCTTATCAATAGTGATTTTTTTATTTTCTTTTTCTTGAATTTTGGAAGGAAGATTTTCTGAAGAAAATTTATTTTTATTAAAGTTCAGACTTCCCGAATTTGAAATTTTTTTTTTACTTCTTCTTTGGCATATCCCATATCTGCAATATCTTTGCCTTCAAAGAAAACAAAGCCCTCACTAGGTAATTTAGAAGGTTCTTCGTATTGTTCTATTTGTGCAGGAATCTCTTCTGCAATATCTTCACTTGCTGTAAAATGTGGCATTTTAAATTCTTCCTCTTCTGGTAAAACATGATATTCGACCATATTATCTTCCATGTTATCTAGTTTTTCCAGTTCGCCCTCTTCTACTTCTTCATGCAATACAGATTTTGGAATGTCTAATTGAGGTTCTTCTTCCATGATGGGTTCAACATTTTCGACAGTATTTTCAATCTCTTCGTTAAAATTATCTTCAACAGCTTCACCCAAATCAACATTATTTGTTAAATTTTCTAAATCTTTGTCTGTAAAATTAACAACATTTTCTTCAGTTGGAGAAGTATTTCCTTCTAAATTTGGTGAAACAATTTCTTCTTTTTCTTCCTGATTATTTTTATATTCAAATTTTTGAATATTTGGAATTACCGCGTCTGATTCACTAATTTCTTCAGGCACAACTTTTACTTCTTGTAATTCTTTCTCAGTGAAATCACTAGCGACTCTATTCTGCGGATTTTCTTTAAGTTTTTGACTATACGATTTATTTGTTAGGACTGGCTTATATTTTACGACATTATTCCAAGTCTCAGATGTAATTTCACGAACCCTTGAGGCTGTCGCAATTTCCATTCCATCTGCCATTTTTTTGCCTGCTTCATCCATAGTAACTAAAATTACTTTTTTATCTAGTTTATCTATAGATTTTTTTAGCAATTTCAAACTTGCAGATGTAATAAAGATTGAAGCTCGATCAGGAACTATCACTACAACATTTCGTGTTGCAGCTTGCTTAATCTTTTCTACAATAAATGTAATCTCTTCGTCTGTATCAATAAAAATTTTTGTATCAGGCACTTTACTAGATTCAAATTTAATAAAAGTCAAAATCATTCTAACATAAATTACTCGCGTAATTTATTCATCCTCCACAGTTTCCAATGCATAACGGCTTATTGCAAGAGGCGGTACTAATTCACATCTATTGAGATCTCCCATTTCATCTTTAATTCCATCCAGATCATTTAGAGTTAAATAACCAACTTTTGGAGCTTTTTGAAATGGTAAGACATGTGACCATGGATGTTCTAATAAAGCATCTTTCATTTCAGAAAGTAATGAACCACCGCCACATAAATAAATCATTGGTGGATAAACACTGACATCGTCTTTGAATTCTGTTAATGCAATTTCTATACCATCTACCCACATTGGAATATCTTTTGCAATTGCAGATTTTACCTCTGGCAACTTCATCATAGATATTTCTTTCTTACTATATTTTATTTTTAAATTTTCTGCTTCATCAAAACTCACTCCTAGATCTGATGCAATTCTTTTGGTAAAGACTCGCCCTCCGAATGCTATCATTTGAGTTCCTTTCACCACACCGTCTTTCACAACAGCAATGTCTGTAGTACCACCACCAACATCAATAACAATTCCTGAAAATACATTGTCCCCACTACGTTTAATGGCTCGTGCTATGGCGAATGGTTCAGCCATAATCCCTAGAACATTAATTCCCAATGCTTCAGAAACTGAACTTACATAACCAATATGAAGTTGTGGAGCAAATGTGAAATAAACTTGAAGACTAATATTTTTGCCTTCTATTCCAACAGGATTTTCAACATTGAAGCCATCTATCTTCGCACCAACAACAGTAATATTTGTAAGTTTAATTTCAAATTCATCAACAGTGTCACGTCCAGTACATTTTTTAAATATTTCTGAAGCTTCTGTATAAGCATCTTGTTCAATTTTATTAATGATTTCTTCAATTTCTTTTTGAGTAATTGGTCCACCACCTCTTTTGTATGAGACATCCAACGTGACGCCTTTGACCAGCTCTCCTGCGATACCAATGAATGAACCTAGAATATCGTGACCTTCTGGATTTAGTTCGTCCAGTGCCTCTGTGCATGCATTGATCACGTGTTTGATATTAGTTACTGTACCGTTTTTCATTGCGGTAAGTTTTTGTTTTATACGAACTAAATTTTCAACAACAATTTGACCGTCCTCAATTCTGAAAAGGACAGCTTTAATGTATTCAGTACCGATATCCAGCCCTAGGTATTTTTTGGGTTTTTCTATTTTTTTCCCGAACATAAAATTCTTTGAAATTACAGTATTAAGATATCATATTCAGACTTATTCATCAAAAGATTTTAACTTGTTTGGAAAAGAAAAAAATATATTCATATAGAGGTTTCAGCGTGGGGGGAAAGTTAAGAGTTAAGAGTTAAAAATTAAAAATTAAGAATACAAAGATTGTTATATGTATTATAAAAACTTATATGTCATCCCTGTAGATGTTTAGTAATTCGGTAACGAAATATAATAAAAGATATTAAGAAAATGTAGGGAATCAACCTTTTTATTATCTACGACAGTAATATAGCTATCATTAATATTTATTGTTAAAATATCATATATTACAAATAATATGATTGCCGCACATTTGACCACCGTCGAAATTGAAAATTATTTAGATCTTACCTGTTTAATTCCCTTAGGTTCTTTCGAACAGCACGGGCCATATCTTCCATTAATTACCGACACAGCTATTGCAGAAGAAATATGCAAAAGAGTTGAAGAAAAGATTCCAGAAAAAGTATTATTATTTCCTGCTATTTGGTTTGGAGATTCTCAGGAACATGATGGATTCAGAGGAACTATATCTTTGAATATATACAATACGATGCATATGCTTGAAGATATTTTTACATGGATAGAAAAGAGCGGATTCAAAAAATGTGTAATCTATAACGCTCATGGTGGAAATATAAATTTAACAAAAGGTATTTGCGAAGAATATAGTCGTGCTCATGATTTGAAAATTAAACATTACTTTCCATTTAATGAAAAAATTGAAAAAGATATCGTAAGAATTTTTGGAGTAAACTCTGAATCACATGCTGGAACAGTAGAAACTTCCCTACTCTATGCTATAAGAAATGATCTAATAAAAACAACTCAAATTAATATCGAGAGAGAAAAAAATTACAGTGGAAAATTTTCATATTATAAATCGAAAGATTTATCTGATGATGGAATTTTAACTAGAGAAAATAAAATTAGCATTAATATCACTGGAGGTAATGAGTTATCAGAACTATTAGTTAAAGAAGCAATAAAAATTATTGAAAAGTTTTCATTATGATTTTGTATTAATTTTTTGCTCATAATTAATTTTTTCATTATTTCTTTTATCTATCGTCACCTCTTGAAACTTATCCATATTTTAGTTATCTTACAGTGTGGAAGAACGAACTGCCTCGTTTTTTATAAATCGGAATTTATTCCATGCACATACAATTTTTACATATAAAGGGAATAAACAATGGATCTAGGTTCTACATGGCAGCTAATTTTGCAAAGAATACAAATAGATATAAGCGCACAAACATTTGAAACTTGGTTTTCTCAAACTAAACTTTTGGAAATAAAAGACGGTGTGGCAAAAATCGCATGCAAAAATACTTTCATAGTTCAAACCCTAGAAACTAGATATTATAATTTAATACAAAACACATTAGCTGATATTCACGGAGAAAAATTAAATTTAATTTTTCTCTCTCTTCCCGACATGATTATCACTTCATCGGTAAAGTCATCAGCTAAATCATCGCTGCAAGCGAAAGCACAATCGACGTTAATATCGACGCACGAAGAAAACGAAAATTTGGAAGAAATTAGAGAACTTGCTATTAAAAGAAGTAATTTAAATCCCAAATACTCTTTCGACAACTACATAGTAGGATCGTCTAACAGACTAGCTCACGCAGCAGCCACTGCAGTAGCAGAGAAACCAGCAGCAGCATACAATCCATTATTTTTTTATGGAGGAGTTGGATTAGGCAAGACACATTTGATACAAGCTATAGGACATTTTGTCTTATCAGTAAATCCTAAAACAAAAATATTGTACACTTCATTAGAGACCATGTTAAACGAATTTCTTTCAGCTATTCAGGAAAGAAAAACAAACGAATTTAAAAATAAATATAGACAATTAGATATATTAATAGTTGACGATATCCAATTTATTTCGGGTAAAGATGCCTTGCAGGAAGAATTTTTTAACACTTTTAATGTCTTGTATCAATCAAATAAACAAATAATAATCGCATCAGATAGACCACCATCAGAAATTTCCAGACTAGAAGATAGAATCAGATCTAGATTTGAGGGCGGTATGATTGCAGATATCAATGCACCAGAATACGAAACCAAAGTCGCGATATTAACAAGAAAGTTAGAAGAAAAAAAAGCATCATTACCAAGTGCCGTGATAGGAGTAATTGCAGAAAATGTAGAATCAAATGTAAGAGAGCTAGAAGGCGCTTTATCAAAAATACTTACATACTATTCTATATCGGATACGCCACTTTCATTAGACGACATAGAAAAAATATTAAAAAGAGACAAAAAAAATCAAAAAAAAGAAATCAAACCTCGTGATATCATAAAAAAAGTATCCCAAAGTTTCTCTGTCTCAGAGGAAGAATTACTTGGTCAGATCAGAACTAAAAGTATCGCTACCGCTAGACAGGTTGCAATGTATCTAATGAAAAAAGAACTTGGAATTACATTAATGCAAATTGCATCATATTTAAAACGCCAAGACCACACGACAATAATACACGGGATAGATAAAATTGAGTCTGAAATAGCCAAGAATAGAGAATTCAAAGATCAGATTATAGAAATAAGAAAAAGTTTAGGAGAATAATTTAATTTTTTCTAAAGTTTTTAATATATTTTTAGTATTATTTAGCATAGTACTTTTTCGTAACATTACCTTTTGTCGGCATTTTTAATATACTTGTTTATATTTTCAATATTTCTATATCAAACTATATTTTTAATGTTTTTTGAATATTTTTTCATAACATTCTTTTTTCAATATTGTTATCTTATTATTTTTATAATATATTTTTCATTAATATATATTTTTCTCCATTGTGTTTTTTATTATTTTTTCTTTTAAGTATCATTTATGCTATATAAGCATCTTTTTCATAAGCCCTAGAACAGGTACACATATTGACACATAGTCATAAAAATTTCTAATATATAGCATAGTAATTATTACTATAAACAATAATTTATTTAATAAGGAGATAAGTATCATGGCAGTAGCAAAGAAAGCAGTTAAAAAAGCTGTAAAAAAAGCAGTAAAGAAAGTTGCAAAAAAACCTGTAAAAAAGGCAGTTGCAAAGAAAGCTGTAAAAAAAGCAGTAAAGAAATCTGTAAAGAAAGTTGCAAAAAAAGCAGCAAAAAAGTAAACCAGTAATACGCTCTTAAAATAACTCTTGTAGTTTTTTTTGAGCGTATTTTTTTTCTATAAATCTTCCAACAATAAAATTATTGCCTTTTTAACGATGTGACAATTAGATTTTTCTTTTATATAATTCATTAATAAATTTTTTATAATGGAAAAAAAGACAAAGAAAAAGGTAAAGAAAGCGGACAATAAGTTAGCATCAAATGCAAAGATTCTTAAATTTACATTTTTCACTCAATTCGGTGAATTCATAAAAGAATACGGAGTTGTCGGATTAGCAATCGGAATAGTAATAGGTTCCGCTGTTTCAAAATTTGTAAATTCAATTGTAGAAAATTTAATATCTCCACTTATCGGACAAATTTTTTCACTTTTCGGATCCTCATCCACTGCACTATCAGATATGAAATGGAATAACATAAAAATCGGAGCCTTCATATCCAGCCTCATAGAATTTTTAATAATATTAATAATAATTTTCTTCGCAGTAAAATACGTACTAAAATTTTTGAAATTAGTCGAAGACAAAAAAATAGAAGAAAAAAAGGAGGAAAAGAAATGAGTAAGACAGGGAAAAAGGGAACAAGACCCGACCTACAAGTTATCAAGGGAGGAGTTCAACACTGTAAAACCGAACCTCTTTCAGATAGAGACAAAATAATTCAAGAAAGGAAAAAGACTTTAAGGGAAAGGGAATTTTATAGGAGGCTTGGTGTCTTTTCTCATCGGGGATGCTATTTACTGCCTTTCGTCGATTGGTATCTTCAAGTACAAGATAGAACATTTGTCCGTCCAGAAAATTTACCATTAGACTTTTTATCATTATGCATGGGATTATTAACTGGCGCAATGCTAAAGAAATACAAGATGACAAAAAATGGGGGGGAATAATACATAGGGGTTTCCTCAATCCTAACTTTCACCCTATTCTTGAATTTCATTTCAATCCTACATTAGTGATTTTAAAACTACAAAAACATCAAGGATAGATATGGAATAAATATATTTCAATCCTACATTAGTGATTTTAAAACCATGCTAGGCACACAAATTCAAAGTGCAGTAGATCATTTCAATCCTACATTAGTGAATTTAAAACTTCGATGTCTATCATCTGAAAGTACTTTCTTGAGTGTATTTCAATCCTACATTAGTGATTTTAAAACATTAACTGATCTGCTACTTGTTCTGTACAATTAAGTATTTCAATCCTACATTAGTGATTTTAAAACTTAATACATGCACCTAAAGTTACGTTATTACCACATTTCAATCCTACATTAGTGATTTTAAAACAGGAATACATCAGGATGCATAATTGTTAAGAACATCATTTCAATCCTACATTAGTGATTTTAAAACGTTATATTTTGATTTGAATTTGTACATACTGACAAAATTTCAATCCTACATTAGTGATTTTAAAACCTGAAATCCACGAATTAGGCGAACAAAGAAAATTAGATTTCAATCCTACATTAGTGATTTTAAAACTCATCAGCGTATGTATTATAAAAATCGTGTGTGTCAGATTTCAATCCTACATTAGTGATTTTAAAACATGGATGCGATGAACAGTGCACTTCCTAGTTTTAGGGATTTCAATCCTACATTAGTGATTTTAAAACATAATTCGTTATAATCTGTAACGTATTTCATTTTATAGGTTTAATATTTTTAAGTTTTTCTTCTACTTTTTTTTAATCGTATTCGATATCACCAATTATTATTGTTTCTTTCCTGTTGCTGGTAGTCCCCTTTCTTTTAATATCCCACATTCGATAACTCCACCCTCAAATTTCCCACAAGTTATTGTTTTTTCTTCTTCTGAGATTTCTCTCCATGTACAAATTCCAGCAAAAACTTTTAACCCAAATTTTAAAACTCTTTTACAAGAAATATAAAGTCCAGCTGTAATCGAGTAACCAGCTTCAATAGAGTAACCAGCTTCAATAGAGTCACCAGCTTTAATCCAGCTATCAGCTTCAATAGAGCCACCAGCTTTAATCGAGTCACCAGCTTCAATCGAGTAACCAGCTTCAATCCAGCTACCAGCTTTAATCGAGTAACTAGCTTCAATAGAGTCACCAGCTTTAATCCAGCTATCAGCTTTAATCCAGCTATCAGCTTCAATAGAGCCACCAGCTGTAATCGAGTCACCAGCTTCAATCCAGCTACCAGCTTCAATAGAGCCACCAGCTTTAATCCAGCCACCAGCTTCAATCGAGTAACTAGCTTCAATAGAGTCACCAGCTTTAATCGATTCACCAGCTTCAATCGAGCCACCAGCTTTAATCCAGCTATCAGCTTTAATCCAGCCACCAGCTTTAATCCAGCTATCAGCTTTAATCGAGTAACCAGCTGTAATCGAGTCACCAGCTGTAATCGAGTCACCAGCTTCAATCCAGCTACCAGCTTCAATAGAGCCACCAGCTTTAATCCAGCCACCAGCTTTAATCGAGTCACCAGCTTTAATCCAGCCACCAGCTTTAATAGAGCCAGTAATAAAAATACCTTTATCTAAGTCAAATTCTATATCTTCTGTAGATTCTATATTTCCTTCAATTTTATATCTCCAACCTTCATCAACTAATCCTTTGAAATTTTTGTCTATTTTCATTTCTTATTTTTGAATAAAGTAAAATAAAG
>Ga0194047_10000444_pt1 | contig 28104 bp, 26 predicted proteins | sample JunL225m_MetaG_2_FD_160070 | JGI IMG/M metagenome (GOLD analysis project Ga0194047, IMG submission 160070) | Anoxic zone freshwater microbial communities from boreal shield lake in IISD Experimental Lakes Area, Ontario, Canada - Jun2016-L221-5m | ecosystem: Environmental > Aquatic > Freshwater... | reverse complement strand
ATCTTTGATAACTCGGCAACTTTAGAATTGTTAAGTTTTAATGGGCCGGAAGTCAAAGAAGGCTTAGCTTCTTTAAAAGAGAAGCGGGACCCTAATTTCAATTATAAAGTTTAGATTTGGTATTGATTGCATCGTTAACCTAGGCTCACAATGCTTTGCTCCCATGCTCAAGCAAAGTGAGCCCACCAGTAATGGCGTGGGCTTGTCTTTTGCTTTAAGGATTTAAATTGGGTGCTGCTAAGCTTGGAACCATCATATTGATGCATGCTGGTAATTGACTAGCTAAGGCGCGTTGACAGGCAGGCAGAAGCTCAGCAAGATCATTTACAGATTCACCATAACCACCAAAGCCTCTTGCTACATCATCGTAGCGAGTAGGCAGTAGATCGCATCCCATGGTGCGATCTTTCCCATAATCTCTTAGTTGAATTTGATGCTCGGCATTCCAGCACGCATCATTGCCGATGACTAGTAGGTAAGGTAAGTGGTATCTCACAGCGGTATCAATTTCGGAACAATGAAAGCCAAAGCTTCCATCTCCCATAACTGCCACAATAGGCGCCCCATCTTTAACTAAGCTGGCTGCTGTGGCAAAAGGTATCCCCGCACCAATTGCACCAGCTACCCCATTGATAATTCTGTGTGGTGCATGCAAGCACGCTTGCGCCCACTGTCCAATTTCTCCGCCATCACATATTAATACCGAGTCTGGGTGAGAATCTAATACCGATTGAATTTGTGCAAATGCTTTGGCAGGGTGTACAAAGCCCTGAGAGACTGCAGCCGTTAGCCATGATGCAGGGCGATATTCAATTGCTTTGTGAACGATTTCGCACCAATCCGCATGCGCCTGGTTTGTTTGGCCGATCTCTATTAGAGCTTCAATCACAGGTTTTACTTCAGCATTACAACTGAGTTCTAATTTCTGATTGAGCATGATTTTTGCTTTTTTAATTTCAGCTAGATCAGGGTCAATTTGTAAAAATTGGCAGGTATCTAAAAAAGTAGGCGACTGACCAAACTTGACTGTGAAATCGATCTTTTTTCCAAGGAAAAGAACGCAATCACTTTGGGCTAAGACTTGTGCAAATGAGCCCAAAGAGGGATCTAGGATGCCTCGTGGACTTTCCATGCCGATGACTGGTATTCCCAATCCTTTTTCAAGACGAGCTAAACGTAATCGACCACTTTTAGATTGCATTTGGGGGCCAGTGAGTATTAAAGGTTTTTTAGCATTCGTCAGAGCCTGGGCTATTTTCTGAATCATATCTTTAGGCAAGACTTCTGTAGTGCTAAGGAAATCTTTTTCAGTAGGTAGCTTGAATGCTGGTGGATATTGAGCCTCCAATAAGTCTATTGGAATGCTGAGATGTACGACTCCAGGGCGCCCAGATTTGGCAACGCTCACTGCCTTAGCAAAATCAAATGGCAGGCTTTCGAGTGTGTTGCTAAGCCAAGAAGCTTTTGCAATAGGCTTTGCTAATTCAGCTTGCTCCATCTCTTGAAAAGCACCCTTACCCAATTGGGACAAAGGGGCGTGTCCAGAAATTAATATGACGGGCGACTCTGCCATTTGCGCTGTATAGAGAGCAGAGATAGCATTTGCATGTCCCGGCCCGCCAGTAACCAAAGCAATGCCGACTTCTCCAGTTAAGCGAGCGTAAGCATCCGCCATATGAACTGCAGCAGCTTCGTGGCGTGTATGAATTAAGCGAATACCACTATCAATCAGGGCATCAAAAATAGGCATGATGTGATTGCCTGATAGCGTAAAGATGGTTTTTACCCCCGCCAACTTGAAGGTCTCTACTATTGCATCAGCACCACGGTTTGATATTGCATTAGAAGTTGAGGACATAAAAATAGCGCATGATCATGCGGCTTGATTAGTATTGCGTTAAAAATAAGGGATAACCCCTAAGTGATTCTTAAATTGCCACTTGTTAATTCGATGTAATCTTTGAATGTTGATTCTAGGCTCCAATCTTAATCCCAGAGAGTGAATATGCACAGATATTTTTACAAGATGATGGGCCTTTGTGCCTGCTACTTTATTTTGAATAATGCATTTGCGCAAGCGCCTTACCCAAACCGCCCCATTACTCTAGTAGCTCCCTATGCGGCAGGAGGAGATTCTGATTTGGCTGCACGCGCTTTTGCTAATCATGCGTCTTCAATACTGGGACAAAATATTATTGTCGTTAATCGTCCAGGTGCAAGTGGTGTGATTGGCTCAGACTTCGTAAGAAGAGCAGCGCCAGATGGCTATACCTTATTACTATCTCGAACAGGTTCTCAATCTATCTTACCTGCCATTTCTCCAAGTATGACTAAATACAAATGGGATGACTTTATTACAGTCGGTATTCTAGAAATCAATCCTTATGGATGCGTGGTTCGAGAGGATTCCCCGTATAAGAATTATGATGAATTCGCTCAAGCCCTAAAAACTCGAGGTCCGAGTATGAATTACGGTACCGCAGGCACTGCCACTACGAATGACATGGGCCCACGTCTTTTGTTTACCTTATTAAATCTTGGCGACAAAATACCTCAACAAGTCCCTTTCAAGGGAACCAATGAAGCTGTGACTGCCCTCATGTCTGGTCAAATTGATTTTTCTTGTGGCAGTATTGGTACCATGCTGAGCTTAATCAAAGCGGGTAAATTACGCGCTTTGCTAGTGACTACACCAACTCGTAACAAAGACATACCGGATGTGCCAACTGCCAATCAATTAGGACTAGAAAAAATGGAGCAAATTATTGGGTGGAGTGGTATTGATGCGCCCCTTGGGACTCCAAAGCCTGTCTTGGATAAGTTAACGGAGGCGATTGCCTCGCTGGATAAAAATGCAAATTGGCGGGCTGCTACTGAGTTAATGGGATCTGTACCCTATATCAAAGTAAACCGTGATGCTGAACAGTTTGCTAAGCAACAATATGAAACCTATTTTAATTTAGGTAAAAGATTAGATTTGGTTGATAAGATTAATTAGGAGATAGAGATAGTGGATTTTCAGAAGAACGAAACATATCCAAAATCAGTGAGTGGGCCTTGTGTATGGACTGGCCAGGAAATGTTAGCCAACAAAGATCAATGGCATATTCAATGGACTAAAGCTCAGATTGATGAGCTAGTGAATGCTGCCCAATACTTTCAATCTCTCAATCATCCTTTGGAGGATATATCGCCAGCTACTTTCCCCTTGAGTAAGGTCAAACCATTTCTAGAGGAGGTCTTGAGCCAATTGCTCAATGGTAGAGGCTTTCTTCTATTGCGCGGTATTCCAGTACAGGATTTGGGCATAAAACTTTCTTCCATTATTTATATGGGCATTGGAGTTCATCTTGGAGCCCTGCGTAGTAGCAATGCTAAAGGTCACTTACTAGGGCACGTGCGTGATCAAGGCATTCAAATGAGCAAGAGTAGCGGTAGGTTTTATCAAACGAATAAAAAATTAGATTTTCATACTGACTCAGCAGATTTTGTTGGTTTGCTTTGTTTGCAAAAAGCAAAATTCGGTGGGGAATCATTTATTGCTAGTTCGATGGCGCTTTACAATGAAATAGCCCGTCGTCGTCCTGATTTGTTGCCAGCATTGTTTCTTCCTTATGCAACGGATCGGCGTGGAGAAGTTCCTGATGGTCTATACCCTTGGTATGACATGCCAATTTTTACTTGGCATGAGAATATCTTATCTTGTGTATATATCCGTCAATATATTGAAGCGGCTCAAGCTAATTTCCCTGAGGCACCAAGGTTAACTAGTGAGCAAATTGCTGTAATGGATTTGATTGATGAAATATTGGCTGAGCCCGGTTTTGTTTTGCCTATGGCATTTGAGCCCGGTGATATTCAGCTATTGCACAACCACCAAATTCTGCATTCGAGAAACGACTTTGAAAATTGGCCGGAGCCCGAACGCCAAAGACATCTTTTAAGACTCTGGATAGCGCCCAAGCAGGGCAGACCTCTACCAAGCTATTTTGAACCAAGGTGGGGCTCAACCACTCCTGGTAATAGGGGTGGAATTATTCTGCAAGGAACAAAAGTGTCAGTTGAATTGGATGTGTACTAAAAAGCGCTCCACTTTTCTGTTTGTGCCACAAAATATGTCAACAATGGCCACATATCCTCCATTGCAACCCAAATAGGTGGTTGATATGATATGGATTCGACTTGGTTTTGGGGTAAGAAAATATCCAATATCTTGGACTCAATCTTCTCCACCATCTCTCAACTGGGGTATTTGGGAAAATTGACTGCGAAGATTTTTTAGTCTCTCAGCAAGCCAACTTCGGGTGGTTTTTTATTGGAGTATTCTTAAGTTAACTCTTAAGAACTGGAAATTCTCGAATGTCAGAACTGATCGATTTCAAAGCACTTGTTAGCCATATTGGTGAGGCAGTAGTTATTTCTGATCGAGATGAGAAGATCTTGTTTTGGAATACCTCGGCACAGCGTATTTTTGGCTATAGCCAAGATGAGGCTTTGGGAAAAACACTCAGCATCATAACGCCTGAGCGTTTTAAGGAGCGTCATTCTAAGGGATACTTTCATACGATGGAAACGGGCAAAACCAAGTATGGCACTACCTTACTAAGGGTTCCAGCAGTGCATCAGGATGGGAGAACTATTTCTATTGCCTTTTCAGTCACCCTGATTTTTGATGACCAGGATCAGCCGATAGCGATTGCAGCCATTATTCGCGATGAAACAGAGCGATTCCAAGAAGAGCGCAACTTAAAAGAAAAGTTAGCAGCATACGAAAAGAATCATTAGTAAAGCGAGTTTTACTCATTTACTTATACATTGCTACTAAATGCCTGCAGGCTGTCTATTTCTAGAGCTTTGTCTAAGGCTTGTGCTTTCATAACCCATTTAAGTCTAAAACGGTGTTGTTATACTGCCTATAGCTCAAGGGGCTTTAGTTAATGAATGACACAACTATTGGATTAATTTTTACATGAGTGCTGAACGATTTGAAACACCCCCCTCACTTTTGGAGAATGAATTTTTTCTTCAATTTACTGCTGCTGATAGGGACGAGCTCTTTAATCATGGTCAGCTACTGCAATTTTCTCCTGGTGAGTTGATCTTAGAGGCGGGTAAGCAAAATTCCACTTTGTTTTTTTTGAATACTGGGGTTCTTAGCGTTATTCGCAATGGCACTGAAGATCTTCAGGAAGTAGAAATTACCAAGCTAAATCCGAATGCAGTTTTTGGTGAGATGTCAGTGCTTAGAGGTGTGGCGGTATCTGCAACCATCATAGCCCATACTAATGCAAACATCTTTGCTATTCGCGTAGATCAAATTCGTAATGAAAAACTTATACAGGCCATCAAAATAGGGCTTGGCGGACTTTTGGTGGATCGTTTAGAAAAGACGAACCAGGATGTACAGTTGCGAAATGAAAGAGAACTAAAGCTGTTAGAAATACAAAACTCTGCGGCACGATTCTTGGTATCGAACTTTATCGTGTTGTCTGTTTATATTATTTCTTTACCGCTAGCAGAGCTATTGGCAAAAATTGCACCCACTGACAGCTTTGTCTCCCTCTTCTTTATTACCACCTTCGTTACCGTTGCTATTTTTTTCCTTCGCGGAGAAAAGGGACGCTTCAACGAGTATGGGATTCGCTCAGCTAAATGGCTAGACCAGATTAAGATTGGTGCAATTTGGAGTATTCCGCCAATTCTGATTTATATAGTTTGTAAATGGGTTTATTTGTATCTACATCCATCGCAAGGCAGTCTTTTTGATTTTTCTGCATCGGTTGCGCCAGATAAAAATCGCCTATTGATCGTTACTGCTCTTTGCGCTATGTACTTTATCTTTAGCTTTGCCCAGGAAATCGTGAGATGCGTTGTACAAAAGGCTACCGAAATCTACCAACGCCGATCTTCAAAACATGCTGCTCTGATTGCTTTATTTGTCGCTAATATTATGTTTGCTTCAACTCATGCTCATCTTGGCGCTATCTTCCCGCTAATTGCATTTATTGCTGGGCTTTATTGGGGTTCTTTGTATATTTCTCGTGGGTCCTATTTGAGTTGCTCAATCTGCCATGGATTAATGGGATCGGTCACCATCTTCATCGTTGGGGTGCCTTATTAATCAGCACAGCACAATATATTCGCTTATCCAGCTCTTCCATCAGCGCTGCGTGGAGAATCGCCATTCTCCCTTTATTCATTATTTAGTGGAAGGCCAATGGAAACCCTCAACATGGGGTGAAGTTGAAGGACAAGTAAATTCTCTAGCATCTCTCTTGGCTGCAAAGGGGGCCGTGAAGGGTGCATGGGTGCTGATCATTGCTGAAAACTCTAAAGACTGGATTGTGGCTGAGTTGGCAGTATTGAGTTTAGGGGCTAGTTTAGTGACCGCTTACACCAGTTCCAGTGCGCAAGAATGGGAACACATTCTGAAAGATAGTGGGGCATCTGTTTTAATCGCAGATAATCCGATTTTGGTCAAGCTAAAGCCTGTGTTGGAAATTTTGAATGGGCAAATCGATTTTTCCTTAGGCATTGGATCTCATGAGTGGAAGTCTCTGATGGAAAATCCATCACCATTGAGGCCGCGCAAAGAATCTTCTGCAGATGATTTGGATGAAACTGTTTGCATTATTTATACTTCTGGAACGGGGGGTGCTGCTAGAGGAGTGGAGCTGAGCAACCGAAATATTCTCAATAATTGCTTAGGGGCAGCTAATATCATCAAACCCTATGGCTTGGAGTCACACCGCTTTCTTTCAATCCTACCCTTTGCTCATGCCTATGCGCATAGTGCTGATATTTGGACCCCAATATATGTTAATGCTCAAATCTATATTTCAAACGATATAAAGTATTTAAACCAGCAATTACAGTTTGCAAAACCTACCATCATGAATACCATCCCACGTCTTTGGGATGTTCTGAAAAAACAAATCAATGCTGGTATTGCGGGGAAGGGATTTATTTCACGGAAATTATTTGGACTTACCTTGCACCTAGGTCAAGAAAAGATCATGGGGCTTCGATTGGGGCCAATACGTCAGGTGCTAAACAGACTATGTGATCGATTGGTAAGAAGTCAAATTAAAGCTAAGCTTGGAGGTCACTTAGTAGGTGCAGTAGTGGCAGGTTCCCCGCTATCTGAAAATACAGCCTCTTTCTTTGGGGCTCTTGGTATTAATTTACATCAAGCGTACGGTCAGACCGAGTGTGGCCCAGGCATCACGATGCTTGAAGCAGACAATATTATTCCTGGATCTGTAGGTAGACCTCTGAAGGGGATGGAAATCAGACTGGCTGAAGACGGTGAAATATTAGTCCGAGGCCCAAATGTGATGAAAGGCTATTGGAAGGCTCCAGACCTTACTGCAAAAGTTATTCAGGATGGGTGGCTCCATACCGGCGATATCGGAAAATGGAGTGAGGGTGGTTTTTTGAAAGTGCTGGATCGAAAGAAGGACTTCATCAAGACATCTGGCTCTGAAATGATTTCACCCCAATATATTGAGCAAAAGATCAATGCTCATCCTGACATTGAACATGCCATTGTCTTTGGGCATGGCAAACCTTTTCTTGTGGCAGTCATCTTTCTTTCTACCGAATATCTATCGAAGATAGAAAATAAATCACAATCATTGGATCCTCTTAGCGATAAAATTGAAAGGCATATTAAGCAAATAAATATCAGCCTAGACGCTAAAAGTCGCGTGAAAAAATTCTTGATAATAGATCAAGCGCTTACGATTGCAGATGGTACCTTAACCCCATCCCTTAAAGTGAAACGGGATTATGTTTATCAAACCTACATGAACAAAATTGAGAAACTTTTCCATGAGGATGCTTAAATTGCTTGGCCACATAATATGCAAAATGGCTTCTTAGATATTAGAGGGGCGATGAGTGATCTTTTAGATCCCAAGGGACTTCCTCGTTCCGCTGAGTTCTTGGAGGCTAATTTAGATCTCATTGAGAGTAAGAGTGGGGATTTTAATTCCTTCATTAAGGTGCTACTTGAAACTCCTTTCTGGGTATCTCAAGATTTTTTGGGTAATCCCTTTAAAAAACTTTGTAATGAACTTGCTGCAAAAGTTGATCACTTTGCACTTGCCCATACTGAGCCTGCCTACCATTCGCGAAGCCACTTTAAAGATGTTTGTTTGATGATCTCCTATTTACTCCTGCAGCAAGAAACATGGCCTGAGAAACAGTATGTAAACAATCCCTGGTATGTTTCTCGAGAGGAAAGTTGGTTTCTACTTTATGCCGCAATTGCCCATGATTTTGCGCATCCAGGTTTAATTAATCAAACTCCTTATGAAATTGAGCAAAATAGCCTGGATCTCCTCCGGCAGCATTTAATCAGCTTATCAACTGATCAGAGCTTGTATGAGGAGATATTAGAGGTAGTAAGTCCTTGGATTTTGGCAACCGATCATGCCTTTTATCAAAACCAACTAGATCGGGCTGCTCTTATCGATCCAAATCATCAGGACTGCCTAGCGATGCTTTTAATTGAGGCTGATTTACTCTCTAGCGCCCTACCTAAAAGGGGCTTAGATCTGACCCATCAGCTAAGTAAGGAATGGCAGTCCCATTATCCAGATAAAGCTATTGCTCTTAGAAACGAGGTCGGTTATCTTAGATTTTTGAATAGTTTAGAATTTTTGAGTCCTCAGGCTCTGGGCGCCCAGATTCCACAAATTTTAAATAATTCTGTTTTGCAACTGAGATCCCGTTTATGAAACAACCACACGCTATATTTTCTTTACCTAGACCATTATTTTGGTTATTGCTGTTCTCTAATGCAATCTATGCAATATGGCTAAATGCCGATTTTGGATCTTATTGGAGTTGGAATATTGTTGACTTAGCTAACCAACAAAAATTTGAATTAAAAAATCTCTTTGCCATAGGGCAGTTTGTATTACTCGGTGTGACGATGGATGCTGCCATCCGTCATTTTGTAGTGCACTTTAATAAGACCAACGAAAACGGTCAAATACCAGCAATCTTTGTCCAGGCAATCACAATCATTGCTTATGGGGTCATTGCTCTATTTGGATTCATTGCTTTATATGATCACTCTGCATCACAGATATTGGCTGCCTCTGGAGCTTTAGGTTTTGGTGTTGCCTACGTTTTGCGCGAGATGATTTCAGATATAGTGGCCTGTATTCAGATTCAGTCTCAAGGTCTTCTCGGTATTGGTGATTTTATTAAGCAAAGTGATGGCTATTATTACCAAGTGATGCAATTAGATTCTCGACAGGTGGTTTTAAAAGACAGTTTGGGCTTTACGATTCTTACGCCTAACCGCCACTTCATTAATAAAGAATTCATCAATATCTCTAAGCAACACCCTAAGATGGGGATGCGGATTCCGCTGGAAATCGAAGTGGATTCTGGTAACGATCCTAATCAAGTTTTAGAGCTTCTTGGTCAGGCCGCTAAATATGTTATCCAATCTGAAGCTAGATTTTTTCCTTGGTATCGTCTTCGATTAATCAAAATCAATAATGGTAGTTTCTCCTTCCTTTTGTTTTATGAATGTGATCCTTCCATAGCATTTTACGAAAGTAAGACAATAATGAGTCTTGCAGTAACCCGTTTCTTGAAGTTGGGTGGTGTCAATATGAACTACACCACGGAGTTTTTGAGCTCATCAGAAGTTGAGCGGACTATTAAGAGTCGCTTGAGCAATCTCTACCGTTTGGGTGTACTTAGGGTATTGAGCCCAGAAGAGGTTACTCACTTATCTGAATCGGCAAAAGTATGTAAATGTAGGGCGGGTGAACATTTGATCGAAAAAGGTCAATATGCAGAGAGCATGTACTTCTTGGTAGAGGGTGAGCTCGAAGTCACTATTCCAAACGAGCATGGTGAAGAAATAGTGGTGGGCTCGATTTGGCCGGGAGATTGTGTTGGCGAAATGTCTTTGCTGACTGGGGAGCCCCGCTCGGCAAATGTGCGCGCTAAATCTAATGCCACCCTTTTGGAGATTACAAAGGCTGGTATTACCCCTATTTTTGAGGCTAACCCTGAATTAATTAATGAAATCTCCACTATTTTGGAGAAGCGTAAAGCCCACAATCAAATGATCTTAAATAAGCCAGTAGAGCTAGAAGAGCTAGAGAAAGGTATTAAGATATTAACCAAAAAGATCTTGAAATACTTCTTTAATAAAGGCTAATTGATCTCAAATTGAGAAACAAGATCTTTTAATTTTGCAGATACCCTAGCTAATTCTGCTGAGGATTTTTGAATCTCAGCAGATCCCTCGGTAACGTTCTTCGATGCTAAAGCAACTGACTGCACTGTATTAGTGATTGTTCCAGACTCAATTGCAGAGCCAGAAATGCTTCTAGAAATCTCACCCACTGTTACGGCCTGTTCTTCAACAGCTGCAGCAATCACATTCGAAATATCACTAATATTCTTGATAATGAGGGTTATTTCAACAATCGATTGAATAGCACTATTAGCATCAGCCTGGATCACAGAAATTGATTTACCGATTTCATTTGTGGCACCTGCCGTAGAACGGGCTAAATCTTTTACCTCATTAGCGACAACAGCAAAGCCTTTACCTAGTTCACCAGCCCGGGCAGCTTCAATCGTGGCATTTAAAGCCAGTAGGTTAGTTTGTTCCGCAATCCCAGAAATCACATTTAAGATTTGCCCAACCTCAATGCTGCTATTTTTAAGTTTTTCCATTTGCTGATTTGTTCTATCGGCAATCTGAACAGCTTGGTGAGCCACTTTAGATGCTTCAGTAGCATTAACTGAGATTTCCCTAATACTAGCACCAAATTCTTCTGTAGAGGCTGCTACGGTTTGAGTGTTGTGACTTACTAAATCAGATGATTTGGCAACCTCATTAGCCTGGATAGAAGTTTCTTCAGCACTACTACTGAGCTGAGCACTCACTGCTGCAAGTTCTTCGGAGGAGCTACTAATAATTAGAGCGTTATCACTGATGTCTTTTAAAGCGTCACGAAGGTTAGTTTGTAAAATGGCAACCGATTTATTGATTTGACCAACAACCCCATCATGATCAGTATTCGAAATACTTTCATTAAGTTTTGATTCGGCTAAATAATTAATCGAGTTTTTAGAGGCATTTAAAGGATTAATAATAGTTTTTCTGACTGCTAAAGCGATTATCCAACTCAATCCAAAGCTAATGAGAATGACTGCTATTGTCAGGTAGGTCAGATTCAACTTAGTTGTTTTAGCCTCTACATAGTGGGATTTGGCGCTAGCCAACTTCAAGTCAATAACCTTGCTTAAAGGAATATTGATCTTTTCTTGTGTAGCTTTATAACTAGGATCTAGTAGTAGCTTACTTGCCTGGGCGCTTGAAGTTTTATTAGCCGCTACTATCTGATCAACTAGTTTAAAGTAACCCTCTACATTGGCTACCACTTCATTGAGGGCAGCAACAACAACCGGTCTACGGGAAGTTTTTTCTAACTCAATCAAATCACTCTTAATGAGATTTTTAGTCTGATCGATATTAGCTTGCTCCTTGTCGTTTGCCAAGCCATTCACAAGCATATGTTCAACTTGAGAATCTAGTAAATTGAGGTCAGAGCGAACGGTCTGAGCGCTATAGATACCAAGCGCACTCTGGTTGTAAAGCCACTCAGTATCTTCACCTAATATTTGATAGGCATAGATGGAGAAAGTGCCAATCATTAAAGTGAAGCAAGAGATGATAAAAAAGCCGAGAAACAGTTTAAATTTAACGGTCTTTTTTTCAATTTTGTTGAGTAGAGCGGTCAGCATCGAGTTCATCATTTCAGGTTATAAATTTTTGCGAGAAAAGCCACCTTTTAGGGGATTTAGTCCTAAATCAGCTCAATGTCTAATTCTATCGCCCTTGGCTGAGGGATGTGTATTAATATTGCCTGATATGGAAAATAATGACGAAATTCTAGCGGAATTTATCCTAGAGGCAAGGGAAATCCTTGATCTTTTGGATGGGGAGTTTATCCGCCTAGAGCAGTCTCCAGACGATAAAAAATTAATTGGAAACATTTTTCGCGCCCTCCATACCCTTAAGGGTAGTAGCGGCTTTTTTGCATTTAAGCGCCTTGAGAAAATTTCCCATGCAGGGGAGTCACTTTTAGGCAAGATTAGGGATGGGCAGATTAGCCTAGATCCAGAAAAGACGGATCGGTTACTAGATACGGTCGATGTCCTCAGGATCATTATTGAGGGTATTGAAAAGAGTAATTCTGAGCCTGCTGGTGATGATCAAAAATTGATAGAGCAATTACAGGCATTGGCAAAAGTTCAGTCAAAAGCAGTTCAGCAGCAGGAAAATATCATTCAGCAAGCAGAGCCAGCGGCGGAGATTGAGGTATTTGTTGAGCCCCCCGCTTCCATGCAAGTTGATATGCCTGCTCCAACTAGCGATGTAGCAGTAGCCGAAAAAGTACATGATGTCAGCGCACCAGTTAAAGTTAATTTAGATACGCTTGATCGTCTCATGAATCTCACCAGTGAAATGGTACTTGCACGTAACCGACTATTACCATTTGCGAATAATTCCAAGGATTTAAGTTTCTCTCAAACTGTTAGAAGCATTGATTTGCTAACCCTTGAGCTGCAAGAGCGCATGATGAAGATGCGGATGCAGCCAATTTCTTATGTCTGGTCAAAATTTTCTCGTCTAGTGCGGGATATTGCTCAGGAATGTCATAAAAAAGTGAATTTAATTCAAATAGGCTCTGAGACTGAGTTAGATAGAGCACTTTTGGATGCCATTCGAGATCCCTTAATTCATATTTTGCGTAACAGTATTGACCACAGTATTGAAATACCAGAGGTGCGTAAATCTAAAGGTAAGCCAGAGACCGGCAATATTCAATTGAGAGCCTTCCATCAAAATGGGATGGTACTGATTGAGATTGCAGATGATGGTGCTGGTATTAATTACGAAGGAATTCGTCAACGTGCGGTTGAGCGCAAATTAATTAGCCCTCAAGAGGCTGCTGCCCTTGCAAAAGAAGCGCTGATTGATCTCATATTTTTGCCGGGGTTCTCTACCAAAGAAAAAGTCTCAAGCCTCTCGGGTAGAGGGGTTGGGATGGATGTTGTAAAAAATAACATCACTAATGTCGGTGGTTCTATTGAGATCTCAAGTGAAGCTAATGCTGGTACAACAATTAAATTAAAGATCCCCCTGACTTTAGCAATTATGCCGGCATTGCTAGTAGGCTCTGAAGATCAAACCTATGCTATTCCTCAAAATCGAATTATCGAGCTTGTGAGGTTAGATCCCAATGCCACTCAAACACCCTTTGAGGATTTTTATGGCACCCCCGTCTATCGTTTACGAGAAAATCTTATACCGGTTTTGAATCTCAGCGATGAGCTTAAGCTAAAGAAAGCAAGTTTTGATAAAGCGAGTTCCATCAACCTAGTGGTAGCGCAGTCAGAGGGAATACAGTTCGGCATTGTTGTCGATGCTATTTTTAATATTCAAGATGTTGTTGTTAAGCCATTAGGACCTTTGCTCAATAACTTGCCAAAGTATGCAGGCGCAACCATTCTAGGTTCTGGACGGGTATCACTGATTGTTGATGTTGATGGCATTGCATCTGAATCTGGCCTCATCGGAAGGGCTCAGCCCAATATCATTGCGCCAGTTCTAGAGAGTACTCAGATCTTAGAGGGCGAAATGGGTATGCTACTTTTTGAGTTAAATGGTTTATCTCGAATTGCTGCTCCTTTGGAGAGTATTGAGCACATTTTGATGCTAAGTGAAGATCAATTTCAGGAAAATGGCAATAAAGAAGTTGTGTACTACCAAGATCAATTGATGCATGTCATCAGACTTGAAGATTATGTTAGTGGTTGCGAGGTAAGTAACTCTTCTGGTCAAGCTGTCTTTCCAGCGTTAACATGCCACATTAACCATAAGACCTACGCATTAATAGTGAAGCAGGTCTTCGACATTATTCAAGTCCCCACCAAAATGCATGAGCTATCATCACCCCAGCGCGGTATTGAAGGTTGTGTTATCTACAAAGACGAAGTGATTAATGTGCTTGATTTAGAAGAAGTTCTTGCTATGCATAATGCACATGACTCATCTACATTCTACCCACAGGTAATTGATATTCAAGGGGTATTGGATTAATGGAAGCAAATTACCTTACCTTTTTCCTTGGCAAAAGTCAGTTCTGTATTCCCGCAGAAAAGGTGGTAGAGATTAATCGTAACTGCGATTACACCATTGTTCCTGGTGCTCCGGAAGCAATTAAGGGTATCTTAAATTTACGTGGTCAGCTCATTGTCGCTTTTGATATGAGTAGTCTTTTAGGTGTCGCAAGTGAGCCAAGCTTGAGCAATGCAGTCAGCATTCTTGTTAAAGTAGATTCTTCAACAATTTCTTTAATGGTAGACCGTGTGGGTGATATCTTGGCTTTGGGTGAAACTACTTTCGAATCACCTCCCAATAACTTTTCATTACATATGCGTAATGCTGTAGTGGGAGCACATAAATTATCCGATTCCCTTTTAATTATTATTGATCCCAGTTTATTTATTAACCAGCTCACTACGACTACTTCGGCTACTGAGCTTTTACCAACAAGTCTTTAAAATATGTCAGAAATTCAGTTGCAGAATAAAAAAATACAAGTATTGATCGTTGATGATTCAGCTGTCGTACGCAAACTCATCGCCACTGTTGTTACAAGGCAATCAGATATGGAGGTGATGGGTAGTGCTGCCAATGGATTGCTTGGCGTGGAATTCATTCGACAAACACCGCCCGATGTAGTTCTCTTAGACGTTGAGATGCCAGTAATGGATGGGCTTGAGGCATTAAAGACTGTACGTAAATTTGATGCGCATATTCCTATCATTATTTTTAGCTCCCTTACTCAAAAAGGAGCATCTACTACTATTCAAGCTCTCACCAGCGGCGCTAGCGACTATCTGCCCAAGCCAGCCAATATGGGTGATTTAGATCAGGCTATGAAGTCAGTTGAAGAGTTATTAGTCCCGAAGATCCGTAATTTGCATGCCCGTAAAAGTGGGACTCTTGCAGTCAATAAACTACCAGTATCAGTGACTGCTAAAGTTATTGACACTAGTGGTCTAGGTCAAACCAAAGTTGAAGCACTTTGTATCGGAGTTTCAACGGGAGGCCCAGCAGCCTTAATGCAGATCTTTAGTGAATGGAAGAGGCCGCTTTCAGTTCCGGTGTTTATCGTCCAGCATATGCCGCCTAAATTTACAGAGTTTTTAGCTTCACGCCTTACTGAAATTGGGTGCATGTCAGTTGAAGAGCCCTATGATGGTCAAATCGCTAAGCCTGGGATGGTGTATTTGGCGCCTGGCGGTATGCATATGGCCCTGGCCAAGGAAGGTGCACACGTTGTGATTCAGTTGAATGATGGACCTCTTGAAAACTCCTGCAGGCCTGCGGTAGATGTTTTATTTAGAACCGCTGCACAGGTATATGGCTCAGGATTATTGGCAGTCATTCTCACTGGTATGGGTAGCGATGGACTTAAAGGCGCATACGAGATTGAAAAGAATCGAGGAAGCATTATCGCCCAGGATGAAAGTAGCAGTGTCGTATGGGGAATGCCAGGAGCAATTGTGAAAGCCAATTTAGCTCAGGCAGTATTGCCGCTAGATACTATCTCTCGTGAAATAGAAAAGCTCACTTGTTAACGCCAGCGAATTCTGCATTGCTGAATAAGCAGACTTTCTTGGACTTTACCAGGATGGTGCGCGATAGCGTGGGCCTTGCTTTAGATGAGACTAAAGAATACTTATTAGATTCACGTCTTATGCCACTTGCAAGGGCAAATGGGTATCCTAGTTACGTCAGCTTCATTCAACATCTCAACGTAACGCCGATAGGCGCTCTGCATTGGCAGGCTTTTGAAGCACTTCTTACTAATGAAACAATGTTTTTTAGGGATGAGCATTTCTTTGCCGGCCTAAAAGATACGATCATTCCTAGTTTGGTTGAAAAAAAGAGATCTTTAAAGAAGCTCAGCATCTGGTGTACTTCGGTTTCAACTGGACAAGAAGCTTATAGTTTGGCAATCCTACTAAAGGAGTCTTTTCCGGAACTTAATACTTGGGATGTGCAGATAGATGCAAGCGATGTTTGTAAAGACGCCATTGCAAAAGCAAAGGCAGGTACTTATAACGCTGTAGAAGTAAAACGAGGTTTGTCCGAAGTCCTGATTCAAAAGTACTTTAATATAGATTCTGTAGGAAATTATGTAGTTGATCCTAGCTTGCAAAAAATGATTCAATTCTTTAATGTAAATCTAATGGCTACCCTTGACGATATAAAAACCTTTGATTTAATCTTAATCCGTAATGTAATGATCTATTTCTTACCAGAAACAAAACAGGCTGTTCTCAAGAAGATTCACGGTAAATTACTGGATGATGAAAGTTTTTTAATGCTTGGTGCTGCAGAGTCATTAATTGGGGATCCTCACTTTACTCCCCATCGTGTTGGTAAGTTCAGTTTTTATAAGAAGAAATCACTATGAGTCTTAATACCTCAGCGCAATTGCTAGACCAAATGCAAAGCATGCGAGTCATGGTTGTTGATGACAGCAGAACGCTCAGAAAATTATTAATCCGCGAGCTCAACCTCGCTGGGATTACGAATATCCAAGAGGCTGCCGATGGGGTTGAAGCAATTGCATTAGTTCGCTCAGAGTCATTTGATTTGATGTTACTTGATATGGAAATGCCTGAGCTAGATGGTTTAGAAGTGCTTAAACTTATTAAGTCTGATCCCGCGCTATCGTATTTACCAGTAATCGTTATTTCTGGTGGTGAGCAGTTTGAGAAGACTGTGCAATGCATTCAAATTGGTGCCGAGGATTATCTACCAAAGCCCTTTGATCCAGTTTTATTACGGGCCCGAGTGTATTCATCATTAGAGAAGAAGAAGTTACGTGATATAGATCGTGAGCGTATTCAAGAATTACAAAAAGAAAAAGAACTACTTCACATCGAGCAACTGAAAACGGAAAAGTTGATGCTCAATATTCTACCCAGCCCGATTGCTGAGCGACTGAAGCGGGGTGAGAAGAATATTTCTGGTAGTTATCCTGATGTCAGTATTCTTTTTAGTGATTTAGTTGGCTTTACTAAGATGTCTTCACAAGTATCGGCAACTGATTTAGTAAAGCTATTGAATGACCTATTTACTCGTTTTGATAAACGTGCTGATTCTTTAGGTCTAGAAAAGATTAAGACAATTGGCGATGCTTACATGGCTGTTGGGGGTTTACCAATTCCTCGTCCTGATCATGCTGAGCTCTGCGCTGATATGGCACTTGGTATGTTCCAAGACCTTCAAGATTTCAATGGACAGAACAGTTCAGATCTTAATATGCGCATTGGTATTAACTCTGGACCAGTAGTTGCTGGAGTCATAGGATTTACAAAGTTTTCCTATGATCTTTGGGGTAATACCGTCAATACTGCTAGCCGCATGGAATCTACTTCCCGTCAGGGTAGGGTACAAGTTTCCCCTAGTACTTATGAAGCCCTAAAAACGAGCTTCAGTTTTGAGGATGGGGGATTGATGGAGTGCAAAGGCCTAGGAGAAATTCGTACTCATCTTTTAATAGGACGCGTTTAATAAGCTGATTTAGTTCTCACTAGGTTATCTAGCCTCTTAGTAAGCCACCTTTAGGTGGTTTTTATTTGAGTATTCTTAGGCTAACTCTTAAAAAATATAAATCCTCCAATGCCATAATTAACTGCTATAAAGAAGGCTGAAAATAAAGGTAACTCGCATGGATCGTCGATTAAATATTGCCTTAATAATAGGTAGTGCTCCAGATGCGGTCAGAGTCCGCGATTGGGATCTTTCAGCCTTTACCTCTTGTGTTGTTATTAACAATGCATGGCAATTAATGGATGATTGGGATTATTTCATTTATCCAGAAGATTTTCCATTAGACCGCCTTCCACCTACCGAGATTCTTTCTAAGAAGAAAGCAATTACTGCTAAGGAATTTGTGCCAGAGCAAAATCATTTTGGTGGCTTTGTCTATGCTGGCGGCACAATGGCATTTACTGCTGGTTATTGGGCTTTAGGCCACCTCAAACCAGATGTCATTGCATACCTTGGTTGTGATATGGTTTATCCAAAAGAAACAGCAGACCAAAGTCACTTCTATGGCAATGGCACTGCGGATCCCTTGCGGCCAGACATCACCTTGCAGTCCCTAGAAGCTAAGTCAGTTCGTTTGATGGCGATTGCTCAAATGAATCAATGCGAAGTTGTCAATTTATCTGAATTGCCTGAGTCAAGACTAATGTTTCGGCGAACCTCGTTGACTCAGCTTTTGAATGAAGGTCAAACAAAATTACCGAGTAGTTTGACACCCAGGCTAGATGAAAATTTAGTAAAAAAAGCTCTGGGGCAAGAAGCAACATTTTCTTATATGGTCCCCTCTGGTCGCTACTGGGAAGTTTTAAAGGAATTTGATCCTATTAAACTCAGAGAAATTGATTCTCTTTGGCTTAACTCCTTACTGGAATAGAGTGCACTCACTATTTGGTAAGCAGTAATTTCATAAAAACCCTAGAATAGCCTTAATTCTTATTTTTTGAAGGCTAGTCTTTATGCATCAGTATCTCTATACCTCGATTATCACTCTGCTAGTCGTCTTATTAATGTTTGGCCTGACCTTTAATGTTGGTAGAGCTAGAGGTAAATACCAGGTTAAAGCGCCTGCAATTTCTGGAAATGAATTCTTTGAGCGAGCTTATCGAGTTCAGATGAATACGATTGAAAATGTCTTGATGTTTTTACCGGCACTTTGGTTATATGCTATTCATATCGGTGATAAAGGTGCGGGTGACTCAGGAGTCATTTGGTTGATTGCAAGAGTTTGGTATGCGATTAGCTATCAAAAAAATCCAGCAAAACGTGGACTTGGATTTCTGGTGTCTATTTTGGTGATTGCCGGATTATGGACTGGTGCAGCTTATGGTATTTTTAATCAGTACACAAAGGGAAGTCTATGAAAGCACCTGATAAGCGTTGTTGTGGATCTGGAGTTTGCATCATTAATGATGCTGGGGAGTGCTGGTGTGGGCAAGTTTGGAATGGCGAGAAAATGGTTGCTCCCAGTTTGCTTGCTTCTAAAGTAGATGTTAAGCAGTTGGAGAAAGATTTGGACCTAAGCAATCCCAATCCCAAGGATTTGCCTTAAGATAGTAATTGTTTAATCCATCAAGCAACAGCATCAATATTAATCATCAAATGATAGCCATGAAAAACCATCCAAAGACGTATTTATTTTTAGTATCTATTTTTTGTTTTCTGGCGATGCTGCCTTTTCTTGCAAAAGCAGAAGATTCTATTCAGCGAGGAAAATATTTAGCAACTGCTGGCGATTGCATCTCTTGTCATACCGCTCCTGGGGGCACGCCTTTTGCTGGCGGCCTAAAGATGAAGACACCATTTGGATTTTTAGCAACTCCTAACATCACTCCTGATATGGAAACAGGAATTGGCTCTTGGAGTAGGGATGATTTTTTTAGAGCTCTTCATGATGGCATTAATAAAAAAGATCAAGATCTTTATCCTGCTATGCCTTTTACCTCATATACAAAAGTAAGTCGCGAAGATGTTGATGCCATTTACGACTACTTAAGAACACTTAAGCCAGTAGCTAATGCAGTCAAGGTCAATCAGCTATATTTCCCATTTAATATTCGCAGCTCCATGATAGTTTGGCGCGAACTCTTTTTTACTCCAGGATTTTTTAAGCCAGACCCTGCTCAATCAGCCGCTTGGAACCGGGGCGCCTACTTAGTAGAGGGCCTAGAGCACTGCAGTGAATGCCATTCCCCCCGAAATTTGATGGGGGCTATTGAGCCTTCCAAAGCATTTACTGGTGCGGTGATCGACAACTGGTACGCATTAAATCTATCTTCTAATTTGACGACAGGTCTAGGCACATGGTCTACACAAGATATTGCTGATTATTTGAAGAATGGCAAATATCCTGGTAAATCTAGTACACTCGGGCCGATGGAGCAAGTCGTTCACAATAGTACCCGGCATTTAAGTGAATCTGACTTATTGGCAATGGCGACCTATCTTAAGACCATTCCAGCAAACTCAAGTCTCCATGGTAGAGAGAAGAAGGTAGACACTACAAAATTAGAAGGCTTAAGCCTTTATGTTTCTAACTGCAGCGGCTGTCATCAAGCATCTGGCAGAGGTATTAAGGGAGTGATTCCTCCTCTTGCAGGCAATCCAGTAGTGATTGCTCCGAATGCTTCAAATATTATCAAAGTCATCATTCGAGGAATTACCGCTAGGGATGGTTACATTATGATGCCTTCATTTGCCTCTAGGTTGAGTGATGAGGAAATTGTAGAAATCGCCAATTACGTTAGAACGAGCTGGGGCAACCCTGCATCAGCTAATGTCACTAATGCCATGGTAAAAAATATTCGAGCCAATCCAGGGCTTTAATGCAATTAATCAACTTAATAAATTGAAGGTGATATATGGCTACAGTTAAAGAAATTTTGAAAAATAAACACCATCAAATATTTTCCGTTAAGTCTACAGATGCTGTGACTCTTGCTTTGCAAATCATGAAAGAGCATCGAGTCAGATCGATTCTAGTCATTGATGATGATCGGCTAAAGGGAATTATTTCTCTTGGGGACTGTGCCATTAAAGTGACCTTAGTCAAAAAAGATCCCGACACAGTCTTAGCCGCAGAGATTATGACGGAAAACCCCCTCATAGTTGAAGAAGAATATACCGCAGAGCAATGTATGAGCATTATGGTGGCCAAGAAGGTTCGTCATTTACCCGTCTTAAATCAGCAGCAGGTGATTGGCGTGATTTCTATTGGTGATTTAGTGGGAGAGATCATAAAAAGCCAAACCAACCAAATTAGTTTTTTAGAAACGTATATGAAAGAGTATGGTCTTGACACTAAAGGAAATTCTCATTTTTCATTCTTGGGTTAGTGATCAATAGCAGCAATTTATTTTTTCCCTAAAAAAGGCCTTATGAAACCTAAACTCTATTTTCTTGGCATATTAATAGCGCTATCTTTGTTTTCGATAAGCGCATCTGCTCATAAGGATACAGATCCTCCCCATCAATTTTTTCTAGAGGGCAATCTTCCTCTTGAAAATGGTTCGACCATTGAAAATTTCAAAATTTCCTACACTACGCAAGGAGTATTGAATGCAGATAGATCAAATGCCATTCTGATGGTTACTGCGATTGGGGGTAATCACCATCGTATTGATTACCTGATTGGCCCTGGCAAAGCACTAGATACAGATAAGTATTTTGTGATTTGCACGGATGCTATTGGTAATTGCTTAACTACCTCCCCATCAAATAGTGCCACGCAAGCAAATGTTAGTTTTCCAGAGTTCAGTATTCGAGATATGGTGAATAGCCAATATCGACTAGTGACTGAGTATTTTGGCATCACCAAACTAGTGGCAGTAGTAGGTGCTTCCATGGGCGGAATGCAAGCCTTACAGTGGGCCGTTTCTTATCCTAATGCTATGCAGGCCGTTGTACCGATTATTCCCTTAGCTAAAACTCATGCCTGGACTACTGGAATACTTGAGATGCTCAGACAAAGCATCATGACTGATCCAGCTTACCAAGGCGGGAAATATGACAAACCTGTTGAAAAGGGGATGCGGCTCTGGGCAGGATGGTTAAGCGGCGTTATTGTGAGAACGCCTGCCTATCAAAATCAACAGTTCAACACACCCCAGGCAGAAATCGATTTTCTTAACAAGCTTCAGGATGCTTCATGGAAGCGTATGGATGCAAATGATTGGATTTGGCAATCACGCGCTTATGACCGGCATGATCTTGGGCAAACAAAGGGTTTTAATGGAGATACGAACGCTGCATTAAAGTCAATTAAAGCAAAGACTCTTATTCTTGCGGGGACTGGAGACTTACTAAATCCGGAGTCTGATGCAAAGGAATCTGCTAAATATATACCGCATGTGAAATATATTGCGATTAACGATGCAATACCGTTGGGTCATTTTTCAGGAGCCGGAGCTACTCCAAATGAAAATGAAGTACAAAATAAATCTATCAAGCAATTTTTAGCGGCACTGAAAAAATAAATTCTATAAAGAAACCCCTTACCTAGAACTAGGTTACGGGGGTACTCAACATTAAAGAAAAGACACAAGTAAAAAGATATTTCAAATGTTCAGGCAACTTATTTTGCTTTAATAAATCTTTGAGCACGCTTACCTGTATCAACTTCTGTCGTGTATACGCTACCTTCAGAATCTACTGCAATATTGTGTACCCAATGAAAGTCACCCGCATTTCTACCGCTTCTACCAAAGGAGCCTACTTTTTGACCAGTTTCGCGTACCAGAACAGTCACTTCATTGTTGGTGCCGTCGGCAATCAGAATATATTTTTGACTAGCATCTGAAGGAATTAAATCCCATACAGATCCCGAACCCCGAGTATCGGTTTCAAAAGCCATTTCACGTATAAATTTCCCACTTTTTTCGAAGACTTGAATTCGGTTATTTGCTCTATCGCATACAAATAGGGTGTTGTCATTCATAAGTCGAACACAATGAACGGGGTTAGCAAATTGCGTTGATTTCGGATTAAAGTTAGGAATTTTTTCATCAGTAGGAGGGTTTCCATAGGCGCCCCAATGGCGCTTATATGCTCCTGTGTTGGAATCAAAAACAATGACGCGTTGATTCAAGTAGCCGTCGGCAATATAAACTTCATTTGCAATAGGGTCGACATTCATATGGGCAGGGCGTCCAAGCTGGGTTGTATCGTTGCTGCCTAGACTTGCACCAGGCGACCCAATCTGCAAAAGAAACTTGCCTTGCTGGGTAAATTTCAAAATCATATGATCAGTTTGATCATTGCCCCCTACCCAAACATTACCATTTGGATCTATATAAATCCCATGTTCATTTTTTGGCCAGTCATATCCATTGCCTGCACCACCCCATGCTTGTAATAAATTACCGTTTTTATCAAACTCAAGAATGGGTGGAGCAGGGATACAACATTTTGATCTTTTGGGGTTAAGAGTTGCACCCTTTTCATCATCCGTAATGGTTAGTGGCCGATGAATAATCCAAATATGATCATTTTTATCGGTAGCTACACCTGCTACTTGACCTAATATCCAATTATTGGGCAATGCCTTTGGCCAAGAAGCATCCACTTTATACTGCGGGGCCTTAGTAGCAGGTTGGTTCTGTCCAAATGTGCTACAAGTGAGAGATGCTAATAAGACGAGAAATACAATCTGAATGATTTGCTTCACAATAACCCCCTTAGCGGCTTGCTGGTTTCGATAAATAATTTAGTGACTGAGATTCGCTCTTTAATGGAGTGACCTTATCTGGATCAAACCGGATCATGAGGTAATTAATATGGTCTGGGATCTCAGTAAACCAATGTCCCGTTCCTGCGGGGATGACAACTACATCTCCTGGTTTTAGTTCACGTGAAATGCCATTCAGAATTTCACTGCCATTATTTCCTGGACCATTAAATTCAACTACTGTTTTTTGCGTTGCTGGTCTCCGTTGACGTTTGGTGATCTCAGGCCCAAGCACTAAAGTTCCAGAACCAGAAATGATGTGATAGACCTCGCTGATTTGATCATGCTCTGCTACTGAGTCTGGATTTGGGGCATCAAGCTTGCCACGGTAAACCATGCCAATTCCTACTCTTGCTTTGCCAATATCGATATCGCGTACTTGTTGATCAATATGAGCTTCTTGAATCGCTTTTTTGGTATAGGCATTTAGCTCATCTACAGGAATAAAAGTTCCTGGGCACATATAACAAGTTGGTTGAGGGTCTGTAGGATTCACTTTTGGTTGTGCTGCTAGTGATGCACATACAAAAAATGCGGCAAAGCCATAGAGATATCTCATTTTGTTCCCTTATTTTTTAGCTACTATTTTCTTAAAGAGCTTACTCTAAATACTCCTTTAGATATAGCATTCTCGGGTTATCCCTTAGGGTGCTTTACTAGGGGGCGTGTTAGATTTTCTTTTAGGAAGATAAATAAAAAACATATACGGAGGCGGTTATGCAAGTTAGCGGCATCACTAGAGCATTGCTCGTAAGTGCATCATTCATTGCATTTACTTCACAGGTATATGCTCAAGCAACGGCGAAAGATTTTGTTGTTGTTAAACCAGATCAAATAGTTTGGGGTGATGCTCCAGCCGGAGTTAAAACAACAGTTCTATATGGTGATCCAAATAAGCCTGGAATGTATGTTGTCAGAAATATATTTCCAGAGGGAATCATGAGTACCCCTCATTTTCACTCTCAAGATCGTTTTGTAACGGTAATTAAGGGAACTTGGTATGCAGGTACTGATGCAAGTTGGGATCCTGCCACTACCGTTGGCTTACCTGCAGGTAGCATGATGTTTCATCCTGCGGGCGTAGTCCATTTTGATGGTGCTATGAAAGGCGCAACAGAAATACAAATTATTGGTATTGGACCTGTATCTACTACCAGTATTTATCCAAACGAAGGACGGTTTGGAGCTCCTCGAAAGCTCAATTAATTAAAGAACCCATGTGCTCCTAGTACAGAAATAAAAATCGTGATCAAGCTCAATGTCAAAATGATTGAATGTACTAGCTGAGTTTTTCGAAGATTAACAAAGTTGTGCCCATCTTTCACAATGCGGCCATGATCTTTAATGAAAAAAGGTTCAATTAAAAATAGCGCCAAAACAAACATAAGCCATATGAGAACCATGGCATGCATCCAGAAATAGCGAATTTCCCAAAATCTATTCCAAGCATTTAGCTGATGAATCATATAAAAGCCACTTAATCCAGCTATCAGCACTAAAGTCCTAGCAATATAAGCAAAGCGATCTTCAATAAGATTAAATAGGTAGAATTCATCACCCTTAAAAGATGAACGTCTTATTGTGGGAATCAGTACGATGGTGACAAATGCAACGCCTCCCATCCAAATCACAATACTCAGAATATGAATCGCTCGTGCAATGCTAAGTTCATTCATTAAAGTATTGATATGACATCATCATGATGATTTAACCCACTTTACCGTCTGGTCTTGGGGAGGTAAGTAATGGAAAGTATTTAATGAGATACAAGCTAAAAACACTCATCCAGCATAGTCCTGCGATAACTAAAAAAGGATAAAACCAGGTGTTCAGATTCGAATTGCCCAATAGCCAGAAAAGGAGAGTGGCTTGTATACCCAAGTAGCAGGTAGTTTCAATTAGCCCCGCAATGAGTGCTCTTCCCGTATGACCTAGAGCAGTTCTCGTGATCATGGCGATAATTAATCCACCCGTTGCGCCAATACCAAAGACATGTAGAGCTGGGTAGATGGTGATCAATCCTAAGTCTGAGAGACCTAGTAGAAAAAATCCAATTGATATCCATGTATAAGATAGGTGCATGATCCAGAGCAGTGGCTTACCTTTTGTTGCCAATGGACGCCAACCTCGCAATAAAAAAAGATGCAAGCCACTGATGACAAAACAAGCTATTGCATTTAGTAGTACAACTGGACTGAATATTTGTAGTAGAAATGTCAATGCGCTGCAGAATATCGTTATCTTGGTAAGGGTTGGATGTCGATCTTGCTGAAGTCCTTGAGTAGCATTCGCTGTGAAGCTAGGGATAATTCGATTGCCAATCATAATTTCGATCATGATGATCAAATATAAGGCTCCAAATAAGACCTGATTAACATCTACTGTGAGATGTCCAAATAAAGTGAGGTAAAAAAGAGCGTTAATGAATCCTAGGCTTGTCAAAATAAATGGAAGAAAAAGATTGCGATACATTCGTGCTTTGATAATCAAACGTCCAATCACAATGGCAATGATCGGTAAAAAACAAATATCAACCACTACTAATGGGGAGCTAGTAAAAGCACCTATTCTGGCAATAATCCATAGTGCAACTAAAAGTAATAGACTCCAGCCTTTTGGGGTTTCGAGACCTGTCCAGGCCCTTACTGCAGTCAGAGCAAAGCCAGTGATAACCGTGGCTGCAAAACCAAAAATCATTTCATGAGCGTGCCAAAGGATGCTAGGTATAGCGCTTAGATTTCTGATACCCATGTTTTGTAATTCTAGAAGCCATTCAAATATGGCAAAAATTGCCCAAAGAGAGGCCAGCAAGTAAAACGGCCGAAATCCTAATGCCAATACCGCTATTTTTTTGTCTCTCATGAATAACTTATATACAAATCATTTAATGACTAGCTACTGCCGTTTTTGGCATTTGTGATATGAGATCTAAAGGGAAGATGGATAATTTTTTTTGCTTCAATTTTTTATCAAGACCTTCGAGTAGCGCTGGATAAGTGAGAATAGCGGGGTTAAAGGCAAGGGAAATCGATCCCGTCTCCAGGGAAATACGACTGGTATTGGGATCTATCCCATTAATGCTGCTCATCATTTTCTGAATTTCTTGCTTTGATGCAGAATTGACTACTAAGGGGCCTTCAATTCCGAAAAATGCAACTACGTGCTTCTCATGAACCGCTTTTGCAACAATGGCATGGTCATATACGGCAGCTACCTTATCTTCAATGCAGTGGCCGCAAGCTATTACTGATGATGTACTCATGAGTAATAGGCTTGCGAACAGAGATGCCACTTTCATCTTAATGAGCGCCGCTAGCCTTTACGCTCCCAGTAGCTTGTGCATCAGCCCAATGGAAGTACTTGAGGTATTGCTGTACTTCAGCGCTAGTCAGATTTTGATTTGGCATAGGAATATTGTTATATTCCTTTAGCATCGCTTTAGCATCAGCATCGCTAGCCAACATCTTTTCTGGGTTCATGAGCCAGCTGGTAATCCAAGCATCATTACGGCGTTTTGTGAGATTAGCTAAGTCAGGCCCCAATTTTTTACCTTGGCCAATGGAATGACAAGCCAAACATTTGCTTTCAAAATCTTGCTTTCCTTTTACTGCTAATGGATCAGTAGGGGTGGCCGTAGCTCCCATATTGTGATGCTCTAAATCTTCACTTGGTTTTTTAGTAGGTGCTTCTGTGCTAATCAAACCAATAGCGCCAGATGAAGCATTGGCAAAATGGTGATCGACCATAATATATTTACCAGCCTCTGGAATGATCATTTCAACGATGGCAGAGTTTGAGGATCCGAGTAAGACAGTTTGCATTCCGCGGAACTGATTGTTAGGGTTACCCTCCATCCAAACGCGATCGAAAATAGTCCCCACTACGTGAAAACTCGAAGTCTTGCTAGGGCCGACGTTGAGTACAAAGAGACGTACTTTTTCACCAGGTTTGGCAGCTAGAGGATTTTTCACCATACCGTTATGCTGACCGTTAAATACGGTGTAGTTTGGCATTGCTTTTTTTAGATTGTCGGTATCTAAAACATACAGAGGTTGACCATCAATTTTTTTACCTGCTGGGTCTGGTTTTAAGTAAAACTCACTTTGAATGACCATGTATTCTCGGTCTACTTTGGTGGGGTAACCTTCTTTGGGTTCAACAATCACAGCACCATACATTCCAGAAGCAATATGTTCCAAAATCATGGGTGTTCCACAGTGGTACATAAAAACGCCGGGGTAGTTCACTGTGTAATCGAACTCAATTGTTTGACCAGGCGCTACAGAGCGATATTTATCTTGTGGTGAGACCATTGCAGAGTGAAAGTCCATGGAATGCATCATCGGCGCACTTGTTAACTGGACACCAGGCATCACTTCATCACTTCTATTGGTCATGCTAAAGCGAATTTTGTCACCAACCCGTGCACGAATGGTAGGGCCTGGAACCGAGTCCCCAAATGTCCACGCCCCAAAGCGCACCCCAGGAGCAATTTCAATGATCTTGTGAGTGGTGTCTAGGCGAACCGTTTTAATCGGAGACGGATCTAAGGGCTTTAACTCTCTTGTCATGTTTAGCGAGACACCTTCAGCAAATGCCCCGGTATGACGTTCAGAGCTTATTTTTGCCGGTGTAGGCTTGAGATCCATCTTGCTGGTGTCGTACGGGTCAGACTTTCCGCAAGCAAACAACAATGAAG